>Ga0065714_10064576_pt1 | contig 33030 bp, 28 predicted proteins | sample MisRhiReplicate2_FD_59101 | JGI IMG/M metagenome (GOLD analysis project Ga0065714, IMG submission 59101) | Miscanthus rhizosphere microbial communities from Kellogg Biological Station, MSU, sample Rhizosphere Soil Replicate 2: eDNA_1 v2... | ecosystem: Host-associated > Plants > Roots >... | reverse complement strand
ACTTTACCCCGCGCGACATCGTGCGGCTCACCACCTCCCTGGTGTTTATGGAAGACGATGATGCGCTGACCAAGCCCGGCATCATCCGAACCATTTACGACCCAACAGCGGGTACTGGAGGCTTTCTATCTTCAGGCATGGAATACGTACATGAGCTTAACCCTCATGCGTTGATGCGCGCCTATGGCCAGGAGCTCAACCACGAGAGTTACGCCATCTGCAAAGCGGACATGCTTATCAAGGGGCAGGATGTCAGCAACATCAAGCTAGGCAACACGCTCTCGAATGACCAGCTTTATGCTACTGAATTTGACTACATGCTCTCCAACCCGCCCTTTGGCGTGGATTGGAAAAAGATCGAGCAAGAGATCATTGAAGAGCACACGCAAAAAGGTTTCAGTGGCCGTTTTGGCGCAGGCTTGCCACGGGTCAGCGATGGCTCCTTGTTGTTCCTAATGCACCTGCTCAGCAAGCTACGCGACGGTTCTCAAGGTGGCGGACGGATTGGCATCATCCTCAATGGCTCGCCGTTGTTTACCGGTGGCGCCGGCTCTGGCGAATCGGAAATCCGCCGCTACATTCTCGAAGCCGATTTGCTCGAAGCTATCGTCGCCCTGCCCACAGACATGTTCTACAACACCGGTATCTCGACTTATGTCTGGGTGCTCTCGAACAAAAAAGCCCAGGAACGTAAGGGCAAGGTACAGCTTATCAATGGCGTGAACCTTTGCGGAAAAATGCGCAAATCCCTCGGTTCCAAGCGCAATGAAATGGACGAACGTGATATCGCCACGGTGATCCGCGCCTTCGGCAGCTTTGCCGCAGTCGATGCCTACGAACTGGACAAACAAGCCGCACAAAAAAGCAATCGAGGCCGCCAGGCTGCCAACCCGAAAGCCGAGCCTGCCAAGACCTTCGCCAGCAAGATCTTCAACAGCTATGAGTTCGGTTATCGCCGCATTAGCATTGAGCGTCCGCTACGTTTGTCCTGGCAGTTCAGTGACGAACGCGTGGCGACATGTCGTTTCGCCCCTGGCGCCCTCAACAGCGCCATGCAGTGGCTCTACCAAGAGTACAGCGCGGTAGACGGTGAGAGCTGGAACGACGGAGATACCTGCAAGCGTTACGGCGACCTGAGCGCACATGAAGACACCATTCGCCGTTACTTCAAACTGCACTTCTCCGACCTAAAAGAGAAGCACATCAAGGATTTGCTCAACAGAACGACGTGGATGGATCAGAAGCGACTCTTACTCAAGGCACAAAGCCTGCAAGCCATCATCGGCACCGCTCAGCATGACGACATGAACACTTTTGATGACGCGCTCAAGGCTGCCTGCAAGCAACAGGGTATTACCCTGGATGCCAAAGAGAAAAAGCAGATTACTGATGCTGTGAGTTGGAAAAACCCTGAAGCTGAAAAGGTCATCAAGAAAACTCACAAAACCAAAGCTAATCCTCTGTACGGTTTGTTTGCCGTCAACGGTGAAGTGCTGGAATATCACGCCGATAGTGACTTGCGCGACAACGAAAACGTCACGCTGGATCCGAGCCAGACCGTTAACGCTATTAACGAGGCCTATTTCCTTAAAGAAGTGCAGCCGCACGTGCCCGACGCCTGGATAGATGTCAGTAAGAAAGACGCGAAGGATCAAGAAGTCGGCATCGTCGGTTATGAAATTCCCTTTAACCGGTATTTCTACCGATATCAACCACCCAGGGACTTGCTAGAGATCGATGCAGATCTGGATGCCGTGTCCGCAGAGATTATGAAGCTGCTGCAAGAGGTGCATTCATAATGATCGGTAAATACAAACCGTATCCTGAGTATAAAGACTCAGAGATTGAGTGGCTTGGAGCTGTACCATCTCATTGGAAAGTTTGTAGAATTAAAAATGTGGCGACGATAAACCCCTCAAAATCGGAAATTCGAGGTCTTCCTGCAGACTCGAAAGTTAGTTTTATCCCCATGGAAGCAATTGGTGAAAGAGGCGAGCTTGATGCCTCTCGGGTAAAAACCTTGTCAGCGGTTTTGACCGGATATACCTATGTAGCTGACGGCGATATAATGATCGCAAAAATAACGCCATGTTTTGAAAATGGTAAAGGCGCAATCGCCAAAAATCTAACTAATGGGATAGGTTTTGCCACAACGGAAGTAATTCCAATTCGACCTGAACTTTCTTTAGATACAGGCTTCCTGTTTTATGTTTTAAATTGCAACCCATTCAAATTTATCGCAGAAAGCTCGATGTACGGCGCTGGCGGCCAAAAAAGAGTCGCAGATAGCTTTGTAGCAAAATATCACTTATCTTTTCCGCCTAAATCAGAGCGCGTACAAATCGCCAATTTTCTCGATTATGAAACCACCAAAATCGACACTCTGATCGAACAGCAACAACAACTCATACAATTACTAAAAGAAAAGCGTCAGACAGTAATTAGTCATTCCGTTACCAAGGGCCTGAACCCCAATGCCAAGATGCGCGCATCGGGCATTGATTGGTTGGGGCAAATACCGAATGAATGGACTGTAACTAAAATCAAGTACATTGCGGAGTTGACACCTAAGAAATCCGAGATAGAAAAAAATAAAGATATGGTTTGTAGCTTTATTCCAATGGAAAAACTCAAAGCAGACTTACTGATATTGGATGAAACTCGTTTGATCGAAGAGGTTTTTGACGGATATACCTATTTCCGCAATGAAGATATTTTGATGGCAAAAGTTACGCCCTGTTTTGAAAATAAGAACATGGTCGTTGCTCGAGGCCTAGTAAATGGAGTTGGATTTGGGTCTTCTGAGATTTATGTGCTGAGAGCCAAAGTGACTTCGTTAAATGATTTTCTCTATTACCGGCTTCAAGAAGACGTGTTCATGGAGATTGCCGCCGGAGCTATGACTGGAGCAGGCGGACTCAAAAGGGTTCCATCCGAATTCTTAAACAATTTTCAAATCGCTTTACCTCCAAAAGCTGAAAGATTGGAAATTGTTGAATACATCAGAGACTACACAAGAAAGTTCGATACTCTTGTGGAAAAGGCGCAGAGTGCAATTGGGCTAATGCAAGAACGCCGCACCGCCCTAATCTCCGCCGCCGTCACCGGCAAAATCGACGTAAGAAGCTGGGGCGTACCGCAAGCAAGTCAAACCAACAAGGAAGTAGCCGCATGAGTGCATTGGGTGGCGGTAAGGCCAACGAGCTGACGTTCCAGAACAACATGCTCAAGCATCTTTTGGCCAACGGCTGGCTGCTGGGCAAAGCTGAACATTACAACCGTGAGTTGGCCTTATACCCAGAGGACTTACTGGGTTTTGTGCAAGGCACTCAGCCTGAACAATGGCAAAGGTTCTGCGCTCTGTATCCAAGCCACCCCGAGCAGCATTTTCTTGAACGGGTCGCCAGCCAGCTGAATAAAACCGACCCCAATGCCGCCAGTAAAGATATGCGCACCTTCGGCACATTGGGTGTATTGCGTCATGAACTGCGTCACCGTGGCACCCGTTTCAGCCTGTGCCAGTTCAAGCCTGAACACGATCTCAATCCCGACACGTTGGCCCGTTTTGCCAGGAATCGCTGCCGTGTCGTCCCCGAGTTGATTTACTCACCTTGGGCTAACAAAGCCCATTTCGAACAAACCGGCAGCAAGGCTCAAGCCTGGCGTATTGATTTGGTGTTGTTTGTGAATGGCTTACCGGTCGCCACGCTGGAGCTGAAATCAGAATTCAAGCAGGCCGTGCAAAGCGCCATTAAGCAATATAAAACCACGCGCTTTGCCACCGACCCAATCACCAAAAAGCCCGAACCGCTGCTGACCTTCAAGCGTGGTGCTCTGGTGCATTTTGCCGTGAGCCAGTACGAGGTTTATATGGCCACGCGACTGGAAGGCGCGGAGACCTTTTTCCTACCATTCAATAAGGGCACTTCTGTCGGCGGTGCCGGTAACGATGTGCCGGCAGACATTAACCAGTACGCCACTGATTACCTGTGGAACGAGGTGTTGCTCCCTAGCAATCTACTGTCGATTCTCGGGCGTTTTGTGCATCTGCAAATTGAAGAGAAAGAAGATTGGGAGGGCCGTAAATACAAAAAAGAAAGCCTGATTTTCCCCCGCTATCACCAGTGGGATGTAGTGAATAAACTGGTCACAGCGGCCCGCACCGAAGGCCCTGGCCATAAGTACCTGATCCAGCACAGCGCAGGCTCCGGTAAGTCCAACTCGATTGCCTGGATCGCGCATCAACTGTCGGCGCTTTACGACGCGCAGGGCTGCAAGCAATTCAACTCAGTAATTGTGGTGACAGATCGCACCGTTCTGGATGATCAGCTGCAAGACACCATCAACCAGTTTGAACATGTCGATGGGGCGGTTGGCCGCATCAATAATCAGGAAGGCGACGGTTCGAAATCAGAGAAGCTGGCAGCCGCGTTGGAGCACTCACAGCCGATTATTATTGTCACCATTCAGACTTTCCCCTACGTGCTGCGCGCCATCGAGAATAGCGTCAGCCTGAAAGAACGCAGCTATGCAATCATTGCCGACGAAGCCCACTCCTCGCAAACCGGCTCTACAGCGCGACAGCTGAAAGAAGTGCTGATGATTGAGGCCAAGGCTGATGGTGAGGACGAACTCAACTCTGAGGACATTCTCGATGCCGCTGTGGCGTCACGCCGGGCGTCAAAAAATCTGAGTTACTTTGCCTTCACCGCCACGCCGAAGACCAAGACCCTGGAGCTGTTTGGCCGTTTGCCCAACCCGGAAGAGCAACCCTCTAAAACCAATAAGCCCGAGGCCTACCATGTGTACAGCATGCGTCAGGCCATTGAAGAGGGCTTTATTCTGGATGTGCTGAAGAACTACACCAACTACAAAGTGGCTTACAACCTGGCGCAAAAAATCGATAAAGCCGATCAGGAAGTCGAGAGCAAAAAAGCCAAGGTCAAGCTCAACCAGTGGGTGCGCCTGCACGAATACAACATCGCGCAAAAGGTACAGGTGATCGTTGAGCACTTTCGCAGCAACATCATGGGCCTGCTGGGTGGGCAAGCCAAGGCCATGGTAGTCACCAGCTCGCGCAAAGAAGCTGTGCGCTACAAGCTGTGCTTTGACAAATACATCGTCGAAAAGGGCTACCAAAAAATCCATGCCATGGTGGCATTCTCAGGTGAGGTGGAATTTACCGAGAAAGACCCGAACGCTGTCGCGCTACTCGGCACCAAATACACCGAAAGCAACATGAACCCAAATCTCAAAGGCCGCGACATGCGCAAAGCCTTTGATAGCGATGATTATCAGGTGATGGTTGTTGCCAACAAGTTTCAGACCGGCTTTGACCAACCCAAGCTCTGCGCCATGTACGTGGACAAAAAACTCGGCGGTGTGGAGTGCGTGCAAACCCTGTCACGCTTGAACCGGACTTATCCGGGCAAGGCGGAAGTGGGCACTTTTATCCTAGATTTCTTCAACGAGCCGCAGGAAATCCTCGACTCGTTCCAGCCATATTTTCAGACGGCAGAGCTGGCGGATGTTTCAAATCCAGACTTGATCTTCGATCTGTTTGAGAAGCTCAACGCCGCTGGTATTTATAAATCGACTGAGGTTGAGCAGTTCTGCGCGGCCTTCTTCGTCAAAAACAAAAGCAATGCGGCGATTGCCAATATTTGCAAGCCAGCGGTAGAGCGCTGGACGAAAAGCTACAAGCAGGCGGTTGAGGCCTACGCGCACTCAAAAGAGATATTTGAGCGGATTAAAAAAACTCAAGATGCGGTGTTGATCGCCAACGCTGAAAACGACCTCAAGGAATGCAAGCAAGCCAAGGATGCCCTCGACATCTTCAAAAAGGATCTTGGCACCTTCGTGCGCTTTTATGAGTTCATGTCGCAGATCGTCGATTACGATGACAAACAGCTGGAAAAGCTCAGTCTGTATGCGCGAAATCTGAGCCCAATGCTGCGCGAAACCGCTGTGGATGAGGATGATATTGACCTCAACAGTATCCTGCTCAGCCATTACCGTGTGTCGAAAATACGCCAGCAAGACCTGAAGCTAATAGAAGACTCGCCCGACTATAAACTGGTGCCAGGTGAGGGGCTTGGTTCAGGAACGGCAAAGGACATCAAGGAAGAGCTGCTTTCGCAGATATTAGAACGACTCAACGAGCTGTTTGTGACTGATCAGCTGACTGAGAAAGACATGGTAAATTACGCCTATACCATCCGTGACAAGGTCAGTGAAAACCAATTGGTTATGCAGCAACTGGCCAACAATACCGCTGAGCAAGCACTGCTGGGCAACTTTGCCAACGCGGTAGATGACGCAATTATGGACAGTGGCGATGCTCACCAGAATCAGATGATGCAATTGTTATCTGACCCGGCTAAAGCCAGTAAATTTGCGAAGGTGGTTTTTGATTTACTTAACTTGACGGCGTAATGACTGGCTGAATCATTTGGCTTTTGGCGGGTGTATACGGCGATCTTCAGGCCTTTTTTACATGGCACCTATGGCCACCTTTCCGAAACAGGCAGGCGCCGAACGAAAAACCACCCCTTGGGACTACGAATAACATCGTTCACTCAACCCAGCAAAAAGCCCGCTCTCAGCGGGCGTTATTATCCATCGACAGCACCTGGGCCGCTTAAAATCAGTGGCGCTGCGCTCGGCGGGCTCGTACTACTGAGGAGCCTTGGCCGCCGCGATACCACCGGGGTCAGCGATCCCCCAAACTTTCTACTGAAGTGCCCTTCATCCGCGTACAAAAAATCGGATGTTACGCTCGGCCTCTCGCCTGATAATATCTCGTCCGTGCGCCTTGACGGGTGACTGACATTCACTAACAATAGTTCCGCGCACGATGCCCACTCAACAAATATTGGATAATCCCATGCTCAGGGCATCATATGAATTTCCTCATCACCTTTTTCGCTTTCGACACAACTGTTAGCGACGACTTGCTTTCCGCAAAAATGAGCGCTATACGCCATACGGTCATTGATTCAGGCACTACTGAATACTACCGTTGCGAAAGCATCCGTGATATCGAGGCTGTCTTTGAACGCCGGCATAACTACATTGCGAGTAATGACGACTTAACCGCACCGCATTGCAAGGTAAAGGTAGTGAAAGTTGAGCCACTGCCACCTAGACGAACCGTCTAACCGTCGATTCCTACGACACCACCTGAGCCTTCTTAATACCTCAGGTGTAGTCCTCTCGTTCTTCGCCGACCTCTAATTCTCCAAAGGCGCCTAGGTATATATTACGGCACTGCGTCTTGGTAATTAAACCTCGTTCCACAAGCAATTCGGGTAGTTCATACATCAAACTCGATATCTGCCACGGCTCCATATTTGAAGTTTTGACGGTGTCGATGAAAGCGACAAGGTCGAATTCTTTCGCTGCTACGAACGGGCCTCTTCTGTCGTACCCATCATATATCCCAGACGCTATGCAGATGACCTCACCTGCTTTGATAACGAAGCCTGTCATACGGAACATTCCATTCTGACTGAGCGCTCGACCGGTGCTTCCCTGCCGTCACTGCAGATTGTAGGGCGTCAGATGGTGCTGGCCAGATGTAATCCGTTGGAAGCACCGAAGGCTTCCGCGCCCCCCGTTGGGGCGAAAGGTTGCGATGACGTATCGGCTGTTTACCGTAGTCAGCACCCAAAATCTGCCTTCCTTTGTCGCACTTAACACGTCAGAAGTCCGAATTAGATGGCCATCGCCGAACCGACCATATTGGTCTTTACGGTTGTGACCAAAAACCACGCCTATACCGGTGCGGGCCTTGATGAACGCTCCACAGAGATACGCAGTAATGGGCTTGTCAAAGCCTTGCGCCTGGGCTTGCGCGATTCGAGCGAGATCGAAATCTGTATGGCGTTTTCCGTGGAATTCCAAAACTACTGTATTAGTCAACGTGCGCCTCCAAGGCCTAATGGGCTCGAATCATGTCCGCGTGATAAATCGGACGAAGGTTGATTAGCGATTCGCTTCGGAAGCCTGGTTGGTGAGAGCTGTGGTATTTGGAGCCCGTCTCGACTTCCAGAAGGCATACAACGCACTCGTTTTCATCCTCACCGAGCGTCACTTTGGTCAGTTCCTCCATGCGCCATCCTTCAGTTCCATTCATATGGGCGGGAGTGACTACTTGCACCTCGGTGATGATCGTCTCGGCATCCTGAGCTATCAGGATCTGCTGGAGCCGAGGTTCGCTGTCTATCATCAGCGCTGCCTCGGTAATTCGGCCCCGGTGCTTGGCTTGAACGGTGACGTGATACCAGTGAGAACGAAGCACCCTGGATACCTGATGCCAATGGCACTGACCTTCCCCAAACATGCCCGGTAGGCCTGCCATGTCGGTGTCGTGTGTTCTAAACATCGTATGTCCTTGGGTCTCAACAGGCTCCGATACGGAACGTAGGTTAGAAGAAGGAAAAAACGTCCTTCAGGCTTGCGGGTTGTTCATGACCAGGGCCAATCAAGACGTAAACGGTGTTTCTGGTTTCGAACACGACACCGTCGTTGAAACTGGTGCACATGCTTGAACGAACCCAATCGCCTCGTTCGAAGCGGCCTTGGCTGTCCTCGACTACGTTGTGAGCAAACACGATCATCGGGTGCTGGCCCGCTGCATGAACTTTGGAGAGTTCGTCGGGAGTGACTTCGACGCGAAATATTGTCCAGTCCCGAACTAAGCAATACGGCTTTCGGGGGAAGCGTTGGCTTGCCAGAACTCGTGCTTCTGAGCTGCTCGATAGACCTTCAAGTGGTGTCCGTGGCCCTTTCATAAAGTCGGGTTCTTCGACGCTAGCCATAGGGTCTCCTCTCAGTAATTACCACGAAATTGACAATTCAACCTTCTGGTCGCCGCTCACGACGGCCTGGCTCACCTACGCCAGCGCTGCCTTCTCGCGGCACCGGTCGACAGGGTGTGTCCATTAAACCTCTACACAAGCCTAGAGGCAATCATAATGAGCCTAATAAGGCGTGTTATGACTGACAAAGATGTGGCCTTATCCTCAGCTTTGATTGGGGAAAACACCGATGGATGCGGCAGAAGCGCTGGCTGTCGTGATTCGAGGGGTTCGTAGAGGGCAAGGCCTGTCTCAAGAGGACATCAACATCATCGGGCGCTCTCATTTCAGCCGGATAGAGCGGGGGGAAGTAAGCATTACGCTTGACGTCCTAGTACGGCTCGCCGGGATCTTAGATCTCGATCCGGCTGCGCTGATTCTGATGGCGACCTCGCTGCAAGCTCACGAGTCATTCAGTGACGGTCTAAAACGTCTCTCGAAGCAACTGACCAGAATCAAAAAGGCCGGGATTGATCTTGAAATCGGTTCGCTGGCTCGGGCTGGGAAGCTACCACCTGGTCGACCAGCTCGATCTGGGGCGGCTGCTAACGCGCTTGAGGCCAATCGATTGAAGAAGGAAGGAGTGCCCGTTGTCGAGATCGCGGGAAGATTAGGGCTGTCTGAAGCTACGGTTCGCAGATATTTAAAAACAATCGCTCTATCACAGAAGTAATTCCTGCAGAACTAGGAGTCTGCTGCTCAATGTAGCCTCCACTGCGAGCGTGTCGCCTCTGCCGATACGATGAACAGCAGGAATGTAGGCTACACAATCCTCGGAGCTTTAATTAAGTTAAGGACAAACGATGTTACCGAAGCGCTCATCCTCTCATGTCATAGGAAATTTAGCTGAATCGATGGTGGAGCAGGCAGTTACTGCTAGAGGTTGGATCTACCGGAGGTTAGAGAAGGATAAAGACTATGGCATTGATGGCGAGGTGGAGATATTTGGCGACAGTGAGTATGCGACCGGAATCCTTTTCAAAGTACAGGTGAAAGGCTCAAAAAAACATTCACGTAACGCCAGACTTAAATCTAGTACAGGTAACTATCTTTCACTTTCGCCGCTCCCGGTATTCCTTTTTTCAGTTGACGTAAGTAGCGGCTTAATCAGGTTTAGTTTGGTCGAGCGTGGACTGGGAAGCTTGGGCAAGCCATTGCTAGGAGAGGCTGTCGAGCTAGATGAAGATGGTTTCGCGCTTCTCGAGGACATCGCCAGTGAGCATTGCGCTGCTTGCCTAACGTTGAGCGAATACACATTACATGATGCCTCTGCTCAGCTCATCAGGTGCTTGGATCTACTTTTAAATTTCGGCGGTGATGTGGAGTCGATGATCAAGTGGCTGCGTTTTTTTGCTTCAGACGAGGTTTTGACCTTTTCGTATGGCTACGCAGTTTATCTGAAAAACGAGATGAAAAAAGACTGCGACCTGGTGGGAAGGCTTCGCGAATGGGTTATAGAGTTTTTCCCTGAGCACCAAGAAAGAATCGATCAAGCCATGGTGGCGTATGATCGTGGCGAGTTGACTGGAAGGCGCCTCGAAGTCGCTAATGCTTCACTTACGATTCGGGACGGGTTGGATAATCCTGATGTTTAGACGTTTCATCACCCGAATGCCGAAGGAGCAGCTTTCGCGAGCTTTGAGGGGCTCTCGGATCGAAATCGAACTAGGGATGTGACGTCCATACAGGTTCCCATGTGGATACCGGTGAGCAGCAATCCCAGTAGAGTTTTTTTGAGCTAAGTACCACTCCGTTGAGATGTTCTATGAATCCAGAGTTAACTGAAGAAGAAATGCGTCGTGCTCTGTTCGGTACTGCTCAGCCTGAAGTGCAGATTACTACTCCTCCAGTACAGGAGCCTGTACAAGAGGTTGTGTTCACGAAACCGGTGGTCGCTCCAGCAGCCAAGAAGAAAGTGGCGAAAGCATTTACGCCCAGGCTTAGGGTCACACTCTTGGTTGGAAACGAATTTGAGGGGGAAATGCGCGAGTTGATTCATGAGGCCGATACGTTGAGCTCGCTGCTTGCCGAACAGGATGCTGTGAAGGCTGCCAGGAAGAAGTACAAGTATGTGGAAGTGGTATCGGTTAAATCGATGTAGACGACGCAGTTGGGCTGATTTAGCTAGAAAGTCGTGCGCCTAGCCAGCGTGCCTACCGCGCCCAGTTGGAGGATGCGCCGAGACCTGATGAGCCAGAGCTACACGGCGAAGGTAGACCAGTTACGGACGGTAAAGGCCAGGTAGCAGATGCGAAGGTCAAGTTGGTACGGCGCTCCGAGAGTGTTCTGATTTTGTCGTGAAAGCGCGGAAGTATCTTATGAGCATTGTTGATGGCTTTTAGCCTCGATGCCAGCTAGATTTGGAGCTTTCTACGATCAAGGAAGGATATGAAAAAGCTCATCGCAGTTATGGGTATGTGTGTGGCACTTGGCGGTTGCGCTACGTCGCACTACACCGCAGGCCGAGACTTTCCGTCCGCTAGTGTGGCGAGTATTACCAAAGGCAAAACTACGACGACCGAATTGAAGTCGCTGTTCGGTGAGCCATACACCAAGAGCGCAGTCAGTGAGACTGACGAGAAGTGGATCTACACCTACACCAACGGCTCAGCCCATGCTCAAAGCTACGTGGTCACCATGAAGGTGACGACTACTGGCACACAGAAAACTCTCGACGTCCTGATCCGTAATGACGTGGTCATCAATTACACGTTCAGCGAAGGCCCCGCTCCGGGCACTACCACTGCGACGAATTGAGGTCGCCACCTTGCCATTGGGCGACAGATTGGCCCCGAGGATGGCCTGAGTTCGTTTGCCCAGCTCTTGACCGCCGAGCACGTGCTCATGGATAACCTCTGCGCTTCTGTTGGTTGGGAGTGCGAGGCTATCTGGACAGCTACAGTGACATGTGAATTGCAGAATTTGCACTTTGCTCGCAGCTCCCTAACCCGCCTCCTGTGAGCGCCCCAACGCGCCTGCACAGCCTCAGCCGTACCTATATCCAGTGACGGACATTTTAAAAGGGTAAGTCTTCATCACTGAGGGGCAAGTGCGCTACTGGCGGTTTTGGCGTCAAAGCTTTATGAATGCCCTCAAGCCGACCTAGCATCTCGTCGAAGGTAATCACCAGGACATCCTTGAGGCTGTTCCGATACTGCTCGAAGGCTCGCTGCTCACCAATCTTTGATGGGGTACGGCCAATGATGACAATGGCCGCCACGGCATGTGCGTGGACACGGTCATCGAGATCCTCGCTCAGACCGAGAATGTTCTTCTGCAGAACGCTTCGCTGGCTGATGACCTGGGCCACGGATCCACCGAGCTCGTAAGATGGTACGTAGGTCTTGCGGTAGGCTTTTCCGAGTAGGTCGTGCTGAGGGTGTTTGATCTCGATCAGAGCAAGGTTTCCTGTGGCCTTCGCAGCCATCAGAAAGTCGGAATACTGACCCCCTTGACCTCTGACGTCCTTACCACCGACATAGGGCTGTTCTGCAATCATCTTGACGGGATAACCGAACGCCATGTCGAGTACGAAAGAGTGCTCACTCAGGAAGCGTTGCCACTTGTTCTCGGCGGCGTTGCTTTCCAGCATTTTCCGGTACACCTCAATGAGTTCGCCGAGCGTTATGAACTCGATCTCAGACTTCAGCTGATACAGGGTTTTCGGTGCAGATTTCGCCAGCGCGGGGACGCTTTGCTGGGCAAGCATGACGGCCTGCTTTTGATCTTTGGGTGATAGACGGGGTGCAACTGACCCCAGCGCTACCAGATTTGCAAGCAGATCTGGCGGGAGCTTGCGTTCACGGGGAGGATAAAGCTCGGGGGCCGCTTTGTGCAGGAGCCCCGTGTAGCAAACAAGTTTTTTGTCGGCAGCGGTTTCTCGCTGATGCCGCTGAGTTAGCCGATCAAGGCTTCGCTCCATTTTCTCAAGCTGAGCAACGCCTAAACAGAATTGATTGCCTTCGATTTTCGCATCAAAGTTCCCTGGCCCACCATGCAGAAACAGTGTGTCGATCCCCTCCAAATCATTTAAAGCCTGGATGATGTATCGGTACTCGTAGTGGAAGCCGAGACCGTAGCGCCAGTCTTTGGTGAGCCCTACAGGGAGAAGTCCTAGTAAATCCTCAAGCTCATCCTGATTGTTAGGATGTGGATATTCTTGGAAGACAGGGCGAGTGACCACTATCGACTGGATGGTGTCGTACTTGGGCTTACCGTACTCAGAGTGTTCCGAGCGGGCGTTGATAGGATAAATGGTCAAATACTCGGAGGTGACCATCAATAGGAGATGCCAGCCTGACCCATTGTCCGGCAGAGGTACATCGCTGTAGAAAACGAGTGTGGGGCCATAGAAGTCATTTTCGTCGTATTCGCCCGACTCCAGTGCTTCGAGTTCTCCCTCGCTCAACCCTCTCGCTTCGCCATTGTCGAAACGAAGGAATGGGCCGCCATCCGCGCGCTGTTGCATGGCGTACTGTGAGGGGCGCATAGATGGCATGTGCTTTCGTCCTTGATCGAGATATGGTTTCTACTTGCCCGCGCACTGGTGGGGCCAAAGCGAGTCTAGCGAGCCCCTAGTGTCCCGGAAAAGTGATTGATGGGAAGCTAGGCTGGAGAGACCGGTATATCACTGCAAAGGCTCCGAGTCGTCCATGCTTTAACTGAATGAAGTAGTCAAACATCTATTTCCTTCGTGGCAATCGCGAATTTTTCATTGGTACCAATCTCCCACGACAAGATGCCGGCGACCGCGTAGCGCGGTCGTCCGCCATCACATCGTCACCAAAACTTGGTCGCCGGCATATGCCGGCTCCTGGTGCTGGACGTACATCGGTTGGGGCGGTCGATCAAAGTCGGATTTCGGCAGGTCACTAGGCTGCAGCAGCGCTACGATGTAGGCGCTCAATACCGCCACGACTATATCCTGCAAGATTTTTTTTAGATCAGTTTTACTCATTGGTTGCCCCCTCCTTTTTTCAGGGCAACCGTATTTAAACAGCAGGCTTTCTTCCGATCAGGCAGGGTTTCCGATTTGTTTTTTCTTCCTCGAAAGTTTTGGTGAGCTGCCTGGCGATCTGACGGGCGTGAACAGTGCTGAACACGCAGTCTGTCTAAAGCGAAGGCTCCATTGCTGTGATTGGGACTGAGGTCTTTCCCTGTAGAAGCGGTGCGAACACCTCATCAATATCCTTGGTCAGCCCCCTCCATTGAGCTAGCGATGTGTTCCTGAGGTTCGAGCGAATGTACGTCATCCGCTCCTGGCGTCCGACTTTCGAACATGCCGTCTGAATTTCCAACTTTCTCAGGCTCAAGGTGTAGTGCTGCTGGCTTCTGGCGAGAATGTTCAACTGTCGTTGTTGATACATGATCCGAGTCAGAGGCAGTAACTCCTCGCGCTCAACCTCCCGACCACTAACGAGATCATAATCTTTGACGTCAGGTACTCTGACGTCATGTCTCTCATGGGTGCAGTAGCTCCATGTCATGCCGAGCACGCAAAGGTTCAGTAATGCCTCTTTAGGGTCATGGTGCTGGACATGGTCTCGTTTTTCCCAAAGCAGGATCCAGTCGGCCTGTTTGTAAAAGCGGTCTATATGCTGAGGTTTGAGGCCTCTCCAGGTTTGCTCTCCGGCATAGCTGTCGACACAGAACGTCTTACTTAGCCATAGTTTGAAGTTCTCTCTAGTCCCGTTGGCAGGGATTTTTTCGTGTCCAGAACGCATCAAGCTCATGACCAGTCGCAGAAGACTTTGGGTTGCAATTTCTTCGAAACGCTCCAGCTCAAGAAACTCCCAGTGTGAACGGTTCACTAGCGTAGCCAGCATGAGCTTGGCCGCTAGGGAGTCTTTTTTCAGAGTAATCGACCTTGCGAGTATCGGACTCAGTGCTTGGCTGGATAGCTCTGTGACGCGCTTATGCAGCCTGGTGATCACGGCCTGAAGACCTGATTCTGGGATGCCAGGTTGAGGCTTGATCATCAGGCTTGAGCGGAACTTCCAGGCCAGATCAACTCGGCCAAAGGTTTCGTATAGGGCCAAGTCGGGCATGGCGCATAACAGGGGGATACACGACTTCAGAAGATCCCCATAGTTCTCTTGTTCGTCCGAACGAAGCTGCTTATAGAGCTCGTCAAGGAAGCGCTTCTTGGCTGTGGTCAGCTTTTCGATTTGTTTTCCAGCCTTGCGCAGATGCTGTGGGGCGGCCCTGCCTGATGGCTTTTTCAGCTCATCCAGCAGGATCGCGCCGAGTCCGCCTATCATGCTGGATTGATTTACGGAGCGCGCAACCGCATTTTCAGGTGCTCCAAGCAGGAGCTGGCTAGACCACTGTTTATGCTCGGCATACATGATTGTGCAAAGCTCCATGTACCGTCCGACCTCATCGTCGTGGGTGGAGCGTTCTTCCGGGGTCATGCCATCAAGCCAGCCTTGATACGTTTGCTTGTCGAGCCCCAGAATTTCTTGGATGCTTTGGAGAGCCCGGTCTTTGCGAGCTAGAAAACCTTCGGCAAGCCGCACTCGTCCTTTGTCGTTCATGTTCTCTTCCATTTCTGATTACCGGGCAGGAACGGCGGCAGGTTGACCTTCGAGGATTGCCCGAGTGCGCTTGCCCAGCTCTTGGCCGCCGAGCACGCCTACAGTGTACTCGTCCACCGTGATGGCTTGGCGCATAGCCTCGCGGAAGCAGGTGTCTGGTTTTACGTCACGTATCGCCTCTGCCAGCGCATTGAGATAGTCGCGCTCAGGGAAACTCTGGCGAGCCTTCTGCAGGTGGTAGGAGTCATTGCCTGCTGTCCAGGCGAAGGAAAAGGTTTTCTTGATCATGGAGTGCCTCTGCGTTTCGGTTGGTTGGGACTGCGTGGCCAGTGTCGACCCAACCGCCATCTACCTTCGAGCAAGGAATCCGATTTAATTTTTTTGGGCACGAAACAGGTGTCGAGGAAGCATCGTCATTTCTGGCGAGTAAGCCCACTTGGCGCTGTTTTAACCATTTATGACATGCCCCTACAACGCAAGTGGAGTGCGTCGGCCCACGATGGGCCAAAGGCTTGAGGATGGACGCCCGGAGGGCCAAAACCTGGCGAAGTCAGGGTTAGGTTCACGACAGCCGTACCCCGAAAGGGACAAGCCCAAAGCGCAAGTGCCGTGAATCACCATAAAACTACGAGGCAGAAGTTAGCCAAACGTCTCACGAAGAAGGCTCTGCATCATGACCGAGGCCGGGCCCTGGAGTAAGTGCTCCTGACTGCTGATATCGAACCGCATGGGATAGCCTCGCGTGTGGAGTCTGGATATGTCGAAAGGCGTTTTGAATGGCCAACATTGAAGCTGGCCATCACCTGATCACCTCAGAAATCGTGCTCAATATCATCGAAGAAGTTTGCGTGTAGCTCGTACTCTAGAGAGCCGAATCGCGCAAGCAGGTCTGCTCTCAGTTCGCCTTCAGCTTCCGGTTCGAGATTGATCCAGTAGCTATATACGAGCCCGTCATCCGATTCGTTGGTCGTGATCTCTGCTCCGGACAAAAGCTCGGCGTCGTCGACAGATATCCCCAGTTCAATCGCAAGGGCTTGAGCCATGGACATCCGGTTACTACTCCGGGCTTCTTCCACTGTTGCCCAATACTCCTGCTCAGATCTACGGTCGCGATCAGCATCAGATTCACCGCTGATGATGGAAACGCCTTCCTCAGCAAGCAGCCATATACCATCACGGCGTAGCAATTCGACCGTGGCTTTAAGATAGAACGCTGCACCGTGATACATCCGTTCCTGGTCTTGCTTCCCTTGGTAGGTAAGCGAGACCCCCAAGTTCAGCATCCCGGATGAATCGGTGTATTCAGCAGTATCCACCTGAAGGGCGTTAATCCTGAATCCACTTGCATTGGTATCTGCAATCGCACCGGATAGCTGGTCTTCCAGCTCTTGATCCAAGTCGACGTAGACATCGTCTTCATGGATCGCGTGGCTGAAGTCTTTGACCCCAAATACAGCCATCATCAAACGCGGATCCTTCGGGTTTCGCTGGGCGACCACAGAAAACTCATGGTAATCAGCGAAGCCAGCCTTTTGAGCAAGCGTTTCCTGAACGACAGAAAGCTTCAGGCCCTGATCACGAGCAAGCTGTTTAGCTTGAGATTTGAAGATGTATAGCGGGGAAAAATCAGACATGGCAATGGTTCCTAAATCTACGACGCTTAGGTGTCCGATTGCCTGTTCACCGGGCAGCGTCTGGTTAGGGACATGCCGATGTAATGCTGGAAGGTGTTAAACGATGGGCTATTGCTTCGCGAAACAGGCGCCAGGCGACCATCACCGCCTGGTTATGATCATAGGTCACTAAACCACGCACCACAATACTCAAATGCTTTGGCTCGTTTGGCTGCATCTGCGCACTGCAGCGGCACACACAGTTATGGGTTGCGAACGGGCCGTGCTTATACGCACCCCGGCCCTTAGCCGACGTCTGTTGGTAGACCAGCCACATACGCCAAGGTCGAATTTGCCGAGTGGTGCCCCATTTTCTCGCCGATAAGGCGCATCAAGTCCGCGTACTTATCCGTGGTTGTGCGGATGCGATGGGGAGTGAGCAGACTCACATCGATATTCGCTTTGCGAGCCCAAGAGACGCAGATCTTCCTCAGTGCATCAGGCGACAATGGACGTTTACGGTCATTAGCAGCACGGAAAAGATAGTCGCCCTCTGACAGCTTTAAGGCCTTTACGTACTGCTTAAAGGTCGACCTATGGCTTGGGGGAATTGCATCATGCACGTTGATATTGATATCAACGGTCTTCACGCCATACACCGCAGCACCACCTCGCATTCTTGCCGACAGGAACTCAGTTTTCCGCAGCGCTCCCAGCATGCATGCGAAAAGGGCTTGATCCCTCAAGCTGCCAGAGTCCTTGAGGATCTTTTCCAGGGCCTGAACGTGTTCCTTGGTAAGCCCTGACTGAACATCGCTAATCCCTTTAACTAATGTGCTCAGATCGGCATCGGGAGCAACTGGCATGCGTTTGAATGCCGCAAGGGTTGTCAGGGGAAGAGCGTTTACTAGGCGTTCCTGTTTATGTTGATCTACAGACAGCCATGCTTCTGGAGGCAGTGTAGCTTTGATGGCTGAGTGAATTGCCTGTCTTACAGCTGCTTCTGACGGCGCCGGCTCACTTGGTGAGCAAGTCGTTGAGGCTTTGTCGAGGTCGTGGAAATTCTGGTATCCCAGTCCTTTCGCAAGAACTTCTTGAGCATATGCAAGGGAGATCGGGGTTATGCCACACCATTGCTTTTGCAACTGCTTGGCTAGGCTTTTGAAGCCACGATTACGGATGAGATCGTTTGGATAGACTGGGACGCGCATAGCAATTCTCCGGTCGTCAGGGTGTCGGCTGCCCGCTGACTATCGTCGAAATGCGTGCGAAAGAGGGGTAATGCATCCTGTGGCTTAAGCCTTCACGAGCCGACCGTATGATCCAGGAAGATCAGGGGCAGCAAACCTAGCATGCCAATTTGCCGCGTGTCTAGAATGGAGCCTGGAGATGTGGGAGTGCGCCTGCTGAGTCGCTGGAATGTGTGAAGGCTCGGTTTGGGGCATATTGGTAGGTGGTCTTTATGCGTGACCTGGACTTGGCCTACTGATGTCGGGCGAATTGAAGAATGAGGATGGGTGTGGCGAATTTTAAATCGACTGAGATGCGGTTCCTTGATGCGATCTTCGACATGGGAGGCGGATATGTTCTCGACTTCTCTAACCGCACCATGGACGAGTTTTTCCTAGAGGAGCTTGAGATCGACATCTCCCACGAGATGTTTTCTAAGGACGGCACTTCAAAGGCCAGGCGACTCAGATGTCTTCTCCAGAACGCCGATCACCCCACGGTAACCCGAGTGCTCGAAGCTCTCTGGAAGTACCGGCAGATCAGGCAGGAAGAGACAAAGGCCGAAGAGGCTGTCGTGAACGGCGAGGGCCGATTCCTTTCCCTGCTCGAGTCAATAAGATCGCCTGGGCAGCATGCAGAAGTTGTACGAAATCCTTTCTCTGCGGCAGAGGTCATTGATCAGGGCCAAGTCCTCGATGCTTTAAGGCAGCGGCTATACGATCTGCGGGATCTACCACCCCAGAAGCGTGGCTACGAGTTCGAAGGATTTCTCAAAGAACTCTTTGACTCCTCCAAGCTCCAGGCGCGTTCGCCATTCAGCCTGGTTGGCGAGCAAATCGATGGTAGCTTCCAACTCGGCCATGAAACGTATTTGATCGAAGCCAAATGGGTCAGAGATCCGATTGGGGTAGCTGAACTACATACGTTTCACGGCAAACTGGATCAAAAAGCTGCCTGGGCACGTGGGGTGTTCATCAGCTATGGCGGGTTTACGCAAGAAGGCCTCCATGCTTTCGGGAGGGGGCGGAAGGTGATTTGTATGTCCGGGGAGGACATCTACAAGGCGCTAGGGCAGCGCATCCCCATCGCAGAAGTGATTGATCGCAAGGTGAGGGCAGCCGCAGAAACAGGTGCTGCATTCGTGCCATTGGATGAGTTGTTCAAGCATTGACCGCTCCGAAGCTCACGATCAGTGGCCCGAGACTACCTGTTGCTCGTGACTACACCATTGGGTTGACGATCTCTTGGCTGCTTACTGAAAGCAAGGAGTGGCGAATGTCCGGAGGGAGTGGAGGTGATCTATTTTTTCATTGAGGACAGTAATGAGAAGGTGAAGATAGGTCGGGCCAAAGACATCGAGCGCCGTAGAAAGGGCCTTCAATCCGGAAATCCAAGGAAGCTTTTACTTCTGAAATGGATTCGTACAGATGATGACGCGGCTAGAAACCGGGCAGCTCAAGCTGACAGAACTGCTCTCCTAAGGCCGGAGCCTAATGGCAGTTGGTAGCTGAGGGATGGGCCGAATTTCTATTCGACGGAGGCCGTAGACTATAGATCTGCTAACCGCTGATAGCATTTTTGAGCAATGAAAAACCCGTGGTTTTGAGGCCCCGGGTTTTAAGATACCGCTATGCGTTCAACAACTAAATTTAAATAGTTTCTTTTGAATTAATCATTGCAGTTATCCTGTTGAAATTATGGTGTGATAACGATTATATATCCCATTCCGGGCAAAAGCAAGTCACCTTTTTTTGCAAGTATCCGAGTTTCATATTTGCCGCCATTAGTATAAGACTCCGGCTCCTCCATGACACGGCTTCCAGTGTTAGTGAAGTGGAACTTGCAGTTAATACATTTTATAGCGATTTCAAGACCCACAATGAATCTTGTCAGGCCTGCGGCAATATATGGATCCGCTGTAATGTCTTGCTTGTATTCTACTGTTCGTTCAAATGTGACGCTGCGAGTTTCGTCAAAATCCTTTCCTTTTGAGTAAATTTCGTAAGGAATCTCAAGGCGCTGCTCGTTAGGATTTTTTGGATCAGGTTTGAAATAATCTTCAGGATTGTAAGGTTTCTGGTCTATAACGAGAGACGTCATACACGGCTTGGTGGATCCAACAGTAATTCTCTGCCAGATTATCGGCTGGGCGTCAGGTGAAATGACGACCTTGCTAGAGGTGGAAGCTCTAATATCAAGATAGCGTTTTGATTTATCAAGCTCGAGCCGGTACTCAATTTTGACATCTTCGAAATGATAGTCCAATTCTGCACTGAAATAAGTTTCGCTAATTTTCTGCGTGGCTTGCCCATGCACATTAGTAAGGCATTTTTTGAAAATTGAGTCGGTTAGTGTTCTCCACTTTCGCTTGTTCTCATCAAGGCCCACAGCGAGCTCTGGCGAAAAAAATACCTCGTGAATGTTACGCTGAAAAACTTCGGTGAATTGCGCGGATTTCATTATCGCCGCAAACACGCCAGCTCCTAAAACGGCGCTGCCGGTTTTTACGAGTATATCTGCAGAACCGTTAGGGAAAAACCGAACCTGGTCAATTTGTACGCCGAAAAGAGAGCCGGCAAGCACAAGTAGGAACCCTCCAATAATAAATAGGACGGCTGCGCTTTTAAATGGGTCAGTGATGATTCTAAGAAATTCTGTATGTTTCACGATTTTATTTTCTATAGTATATATTTTAATTAGCCCCAAGCAACGTTGGGGCTAACGATTACGACCAGCTCAAGATGCGTTCTACACGGGATAAAAGTGTAGTTCTATCGGTGATTTGGCTTAGCTCTTTAGTTTGTAGGGCATTTTCAGCAGCATGCAGATCGGCCACCGAAGTTTTTCCGTGCTTATTTAGAAGTTTTTCCAAAAAATAAAGGACTTCGTACCCTTCATCCTTGTCTACCTGCCGGCGGTCTTCGAGACCAGCAAAAGGAGAGTCACCATCGTCTCGAGTCCAAGTATACGTGTAAACATCGGTTTGAAGGTTCGAGCGTTTCAGTGTTACAGCCATGTGAACTCCATTTACGTGATGCTGCTGATGTGGAATTGTGTGCCCGGTGCATTCCAATGCCCGCCACGGAGACGAGCACGATGGTTCTCGGACGATGCCATCGTGCCTCAGCTTTGGCTCCGTGTCACGGGATTGGTGGCTTCTTGCCATCGCATTTTAGTTAGGTGGTGCGGCCCTGGTACAAGCGAGCCATGCTAAGCGCCTGAGCGAGTTGCTGTAGGTGGGAAGCCTCGTGGTTGAAGACGTACAATAACCGACTCAATGCGACGTTGTGCAGGCTAAAGGCGGTAACCAAGCAGTCCTGAAAGCGTGGAACACCGAACATGACGCAGAGACCACAGAGTCATCGCGGCGCCAGCATTTTAGTGATCGACTTCACCATAGTGAGCCAATCCAAGCTACACGTAATGTCTTGTACACGCAGTTATGCCTTATAGGTAATCTGAACAGGTATGTGTCTGGCACCAACTCCGAATGTCTGGGCGGGCATCGGCGAGAGGGCTGGTAAACACTCCACCATTCTTAAGCGTCCAAAAGCGTTATCAGAAACCGCAATAATAAAAGTCCAGTTGCGGCGATGTGTACTCCCACTGAAAAATAAGATATTAATAAAATATTATGTTTTATATTGGGCAGGGAGTTCGTGCATGTCACTTTCAGCGTTGAGGCGAGTTGAGGAATATAATAGGATCCTTCAAGGGTGGTGTAATTGGGAAGTAGAGTTAAATGTCGCGGAGCATGACCAGTCCGAGTCCTATGCGGTCTACCGTTTGGAAGCCGACAATAGTCGAGTATTTATGGGCTGCATACCAACCGAGACACCTGTAGGTTCTCTCATGTGCTGTAGTGCCCTCTGCCAACATTACTATGAGTTGGGCAAGTCTGATCCCCAAAGCATGCGACTACGAAACACCCCGGATTAGGCCTTGGGTACGCTGCTTGCAGGACTGGCTGGCAAAATGGAATACTCCCTTTTTTAAAGGAATTTCCTATGCGAGTAGCGCTGCATCCCCACACACACAGGCTTCTGGACGCCTCTGCATACGAAATTGCTTTTGGTAAGCCTGTAGAGGCATCTGGTCAGAAACGGAACCGCCCAGACGCACTTTGCGGAGTATGTAGTCAGGGTGTATACCTTCGAGCTGAGCATAGTAAGGATCGTGTTGCTAATTTTGCTCACCGGCGAAACAGCAAATTTTGCCCTGTCAAGGATTTCAATACTACTGACTACCGAGCATTGAACCCGGTTCCTGTAAACCCTCAAGCTGCCGAGAAGCTAAAGAACGATTTTTTCACCACTTGGCACCATCACTGGAATGAGTTTGATCGAATCATTGATTACGCTTCCATTTATGATTTTTGCGCAGTTCTGAGTTACGCGAATCAGAATGGCATCTGGCACTACCGTGGAATGTGTGTCCAAGATGTGTTGCCAGTATTGATGACGCTCATGGACTTCCCTCCACTACCCAAGCAAAAGCGAAAACTGCGTGACTTCGGGGTTCGTTTCTTCTACGCAGGTCATGTTGCCAGCACTGATCAGTATTGGAACCTTCCTGCCCATCAGCGAAGTCTCTTGATGGTGAAATACGATTTTCCAGGCACAACCAGAACCTTCCAAGAAGTGAATGTTTCGGGTAGAGCACCTGTCGTATTTGAACCCGCATATCTGGCTGGAAACTTTGGTGTGGCCCCCGACGTAAATGATTTCGTTGCAACCACAATGAGGAGGAAATTCCCTAACGACGTATGACTTTTAGCAGTAAACCACTAAGAAGCTCCAGGCGGTGTTCAGTACCGCCCGGCTTCAAGGTGTTGAAATGGCCCTGGCAGTTATTCCTTTACTGGAACATGTCGTTTTGAGTTCCCTCTGGCCCAATCGTCATTCCAGCAAGCCATTTTCGGTTTGCCGCGCTCATGCCATATAACGCCCTCTGAGCGGCGGCGGGATGCATTTTCATTTTCACCACCCGGCCAAGCGCCACGCTCCGCTACGAAGACCCATACACATGCGAGCCCATCCTCCTTTAGGAAGGATTCAAATAGCTCTTGGTCAATATAGGCATGCGAGCCGTCAGATGGGCTCCGACCGCTTACAAAACGAGTGTTGCCGGTGCCATCCACGTAAAGATTTGGGTCTTTGCTGTGGGGCTTCAAGTCAAGCCGATGGGCTAGCCAAGGCGCTGGCATTAGTGAGTGGGCACCTTCGGATAATGACGCATCCAGGTGTGATTCCCACTGGTAACGGAAGCAAGGGTACGCGATCTCGATTTCCCCCAAGTCATGGAAATATTGGGATGACCACTGCTCTTGATCCCATGTCGAGCGCCAGGGTGCCTCTCTCAGGAAACCATTGTCCGTTGAGTCACGGGTAGTCCAAGAGTCAACATTCATGCTTTCTTGCTTCTGGATATATTCGAGCAGGAGCGGCTCATCTTCTGTCCGCACGATCACAGGCAGCAAGAAACGCCATTCCTGTTTACGCAAACCATGCTCTCGATTCGCTTTGTCATCGTAACGCTCCGATAGGGAGCGATGTTCGTGCAGGACTACCCATTTCCCTTCTGAAGAGTCGCTCCGGCAAAGAAGGTCTGCCATACGTGTCGTCGGATCTTCCTCGAACGGCCATTTCCCCACCTCGTCTTCCGTGGTCTCCCGCATGCGGATCTCGAATTTTTCAATCGAGAACTCTTGGGGTGATGCTCCACCGTCCTCATCTATAAGCAAAATAGTAGGGTCAATGTCTCGGTGGAATCCGATGTCTAGGGGGCTAGCGTACCGTCGAGAGCCGTCGCTCCGCCGCTCAGACATCCATTGGTTATCAGCAAGGCTGCAGAGAAGTTCATCTAGAGCCAGCCATTGGTATTTCTTACCGATGCGCTCAACTAATGGCCGATCACGACTGTAGTCATGGCGACGGCTTCGGTCATCCGGAAACAGCTTTTTTGTCCACCCTAATACGTAGGCTCGCTTGGCAATCCAGCGCTGCGCCGCTTTTATATCGATATGCGGGAGTTGTTTGGGACTGCTCATTGAGAATACAAACCGTTCTTTATACTCCTTGGCATATCTGGCTTTTTCAGCATCACTTAGCATTTCAAGCAGTAACTCTTCACACTCCTTGAAATCCTCGGAATTATCTGTGGGCTCTTTGTCTTTATGGCGATCCCTAATATTGCGGAAAGGATTGTAGCTGAAGCTATGCATTAGCTTGAGTAGCTGAGCTCTTACGGGGCAATGGTCAATTACTTCTTGCTCAAACAGCTCATACTTCTCTGATGTAGTAAGTGGCTCGGGAGAGGTCAACGAAATTTTGAGGAATGAACTGACTCTCGGTTGTATTTCATAGCTGGCAAAATCGCCGCCCCATCCTGTGCAAGAGTCTTTGATTTGAGAATCACAAGCCCGCTTAGCAATTCTATCAAGTGCTTCCTCTGTGACGGACAGGCGAATCACCTTCGAGTTGTAGGGTGGACGGGCCTTATGGATGTCGACGGTCGCGGGTAAGCAATTTTTGAATTGGGCAAACTCTATAATCCCAAGCGCCGAATCCCTTAGCAGTATCGAAGCAGGAACAGATTCGCAGGCGAAAACAGTGCTGTAGGCAATGGCAGAATAGATGCCTAGGCGCTGTACATTGTCATCGTTACAACAGGCGCCATATGCAGCTGAGTGGAGGCGTTCGAGGATATATAGATCATCCACGGTTGCGAAATCTTCGCAAAGCTTGCCATACAGGGCCGGGGTTCGAAGCATCAGCGACGTAAGGGCTTTCGTCGCTTTGTCTCGTATTTCTCGGTTCGAGCTTGAGAAGAACCACGTTATGGTCATTGCGCAAAGATGCTGAACCTCAGGATCGGTGTGCGCGGTCTGCTCAAAAGCACTCCACTCTATGAGACGCTGTACAGCATCGCCCTCATCCATCGAAAGTCTGTTTATTTGATTAGTCCAGAATGCATCACGCTTTGGCATTTTGCGGGCAATGAGTCGCTGATGCATGAATTTTGCATTCCAAGGATGCCCGACGCTCGCGCTAACCTGAAGGATAATGTCGAAATGAGCATCCTCTGCAGCTAGAAATGCGTTGTAAAGCTCCAGGGTGCGTTTGGTAAAAGCCTCATTGCTGCGCCACCGAAGACTTTCAATAAAGGCATTGCTAACAGAATAGTCATTGGCCCAGTCGTCTACTTTTCCAGGCATTACATCCAATAGCTCTTTTTTAACGCGCTCTGGGATTTGCACTGACAGCGCTTCGGTCAGCCCGACCCACTCCCCGTGAAGTCTTTTGCCATCGTGTATGAATTGAAGCGAACCACTGTCCAGTGCTTCGACGGGATCTTCGATCTCATCCAGAAGCCCTGATGCCATTAAGTAATCTTGGAGCCTCTGGAAGCTAAATCGCACTATATCTTCTGGGATGGCGAACGGATCGGCATCACTGCTCTTAGGATCTGGATCCATCCGGAATATGCCATTCCTTTGAAGCACCTCAAACCAAGTTATTCCTGACGGAGACGGATACGCGTGAAATTTCTCAGCAACGATTCGAATCGCTTCGGAATGCTGGACGTAGTCTTGCCGGTTTATCGCCATCTCTGTGGCAATTGTTGAAAGTGCTTGGTTGGTCGGCCTAACAAGTTCATCGCTGCCATCTCTCCCCACACCCAGGTTTCGCGCAATACTTCTAAGGTAGAAGGAGAAAACCTGTTTTGTGCCCAACAACCCTTTTGGGAACCATTTTAAGTTTTCTTTCTCCAGTGCAACGCAAGCACTTCTCAAAAATAATGGGTTTACAAACTCGGCAGCGATCCAAGGAGTATTTGGTTGTGAAATGCCTCGCTTGCCGAGATATATACGCGCAGCTCGCGACTGCTCTTCTTTCGTCTCGAATCCCCGAATTCTGAACGATGGAACATTTTCGCTAACTTTGGAGGGTATGACGTAGGGGGTGTACTCCGTCCTGCAGCTGAACACTAATAAGAGATTTCTATGCTTCTCAACCCTCGCTATAAACTCAGCGAGTTCGTTGCGCCACAATGTTAGGCCCGCGCCCTCATTCAATGCGTCAATCAATATTAATCCGCGCTTTCCCGTTACTTCTGCAGCGGCGCTTAATGCTTGGAGAAAGGCGTCGGGGTTAAGGTCGCCAAGGCCAAAACGCTTAGTTACCTGACTCCATACATGATCGCTGTTGAAGTGCTGGCCGAGAATTAGGACTGCGAGCCGACCATCCTTAATTGCTTCTTGTGCCACGCTGCCTAGTAGGTGAGATTTTCCGGTTCCAGCTTTCCCGTACAGAAACACGCTGCGTTCTTTCTCGTTGCGGAAATATCGATCTTTGAGCAAGGATCTAAATGCGTATAAAGCGCTGCTAAGCTCTCTTAACTTGTGGTTAAGGTTTTCTAGGCTGTGATCGTGGACATGTTCTGGCTTGGTTTTAGTCTCTTCGATTTTCCAAGTAAGGCTTTGAAGAATATGGATGTCTTCCGCTATTCTTTCAACGCAGTCGAAGCAATCCTCAAGAGGCCATGGCAGCCAAGCATCTGAATTCAGCTTTAAACCCAGATTTTCGAGTTTTCGCACACGAGAAGCAAGGCTTTCAGTGGTATTCGTCGGGGTGCTCCCTAACACCCTTTCAAGGTCGTTAATTTGAGCAGCTTTAGATATTTTAACAATGTGGTTCTGAAGTTCGGCAATAATGCTCGGGTCGCGCAAAATTACCTTGAATAGCCGTTCGATGCCGACTTCAACGTGATCTTCAGGGTGATATCTTTCATCGAGGGACTTAACCGCAAGATCGACGTGTTCTGAAAACCACAGAGGAGAAAACTCTACGTCTCCAAACCAGTATTTTTTTAATCCTTCAGCGTTGGGATGGGTCAGCCGGTCTGTTAGGTCTGATGCCGTCCAGATAACGAATTCGACTTTCTGTCCCGATGGAATCAGTTTTTCCCATTTCGCTTTATGGATTTCCCAATGATCCCACCCCCTTTTTCCACTGCCTTTGGTGCCACTTCGATCAGTTAGGTCACAGGGTATGGCTACAACATACTTCGTTAGTGTTGGATGAGACTGGAGAGCTCGGTTTACCGAGTCGTCAATGTTGGCCCAGTCTATGTCACCTGCCCTTAGATAGTATTTCGCTTGAAAACCAATTTCTTTCCCATCACTGAGCAGCCAGTAGGCTTCGATGCCACCGTCACCACCCGCACCTTCAATTCGTCTAAATTCAGCGTCAGCGGCTGGTGGTTCGCGCCGTGCAAGCTGGCAAACAAGTTCTTCGAAAGCGAGGCGTTGTCCTGAATCCTTGCCCCTAATGCGTCTGTAATCCATGGTTTGTCCGTGACGAGAGCTGGTAGTCATACTGGCAGAATGCCTGGAGTGTACCGTCTTCCGAGCAGCCAGGATTGTTCGTTGCGCTGACGCTTTCGTGAAGGCCAGCGGATTTCTCTCTTAAGGGTTACCTACGTTTCTGCGGTGCACAAAGCCCTTCGAATGCCCGCTGCAAATACGCGGGAGAGTGCACCAGTTCAGCTCGCGAGGCCTAAGTTGATCCTTTGCCAAAGAGAGTCGGAATGCCTTTAACGACAAGTACCGCAACCAAGCCGACAAGTGCACCTACCATGCAGTGAATGCCTAGTGTTGCGACGGTTTCCCACACCCCTGCCCCAGCAACGAACGTTTCAGCAAAGTGCTGCATAGGCTCAATGCCTTCTGTAATGAAAGCCCCACCAACTAAAAACATCGCAACAGTCCCAATCCAGGACAATGCTTTCATAAGCATCGGAGCAGCCGATAGCAGCCATCCCCCGACAGTTCTCACCACAGAACCCCATGTACCAGTGGCTTCAGATTTCTGCAGAATAAGGCCAGCATCATCCAAGCGGACGATCCCCGCAACCAATCCGTAAACGCCCACTGTCATGACCACCGCGATCAGCGCTAACGTCAAAATCTGTTGGAGCATCGGGGCATCATTCACGATATTTAGGGTGATTACGATGATCTCGGCGCTCAGAATGAAGTCCGTTCGTACAGCCCCTGCAATCTTCCGCTTTTCATAAGCGGCAAGCTCTTCAGGTGTCTTAGGCTTCGTTTTCTTTGGTTGCCCTGTGCCATCGTCTCGACTAGCCGTGAGCTTGTCCTTGATGGCCTCAAATCCCTCGTAACAGAGATATGCGCCCCCAATGATTAGCAGCCAGTGAACCGCTGCAGGCAACAGTGCGTTCAACACCAAGGCACAGGGCACCAGGATTGCCTTGTTTCTCAGCGACCCCTTGAATACAGCCCATACCACCGGTAGCTCTCGGTCAGCTTTCATGCCGGTAACCTGTTCAGCATTCACAGCAAGGTCGTCGCTCAGGACGCTAGCCGATTTCTTTGCGGCGACTTTACTCATAAGCGAGATGTCGTCTAGCAGTGTGGCGATGTCATCCAATAGTGCGAACAAGCTACTGCCAGCCATCTAAGGCTCCTTCCGGGCTGTTAATTTTTTTTCCCCGACCACTTTAAGTACAACGAGGCTGATGCCCCGCATACCTTCTCTCCATGGGCTCAGAATTGCCCTGTCGTCATGGGATTACGGAAAGCACCTTTCTAGACAATTGACGCACCATGCCGTTCATCCATGGATGCAGCGAATACTCATGTCCTTGAATTCGTCATGAGAGTCACTTCACTCGCCACGTCTGAAAAATTCGACCCGATGGTTCCAGCAGGATTAAAGCTCACAGCGGGTTATGACTCGATCATCCGGATGCACTGGCGGCGACCATCTCTCAGCGGGGGTGACCCCATGAAGACCAGATCCTAAATAGGCGGCAATATGAGGTTTGAAGACTCCTCCCAAATATTCGTTGTTGAATGCTGGCCTACTACCATCTTTCAGATCAAACCTTCTATTCTACGTCACCGATATTTGAGCCGTTCGGCTCTCGGCTACGCGAACCGAGTCAGCAGACGCGGGGCGTATACATCCTGGACGATGGGCGGTGAGCAATGAAGCTGCAGAGTATTCGGCTATGTAATTTCCAGTCCTTTGCCAATGGGCCTACGGTAATCACATTCGAGGATGTCACCTACCTTATCGGCCCCAATGGCTCCGGAAAGACAGCAGTCCTGCAAGCGCTCTGCAGGTTGTTTGCCTTTGATCCAAGCCTACGTCGGATCAAGCGATCTGACTTCCATGTTCCTGCTGATGAGGATTTGGTTCCTGAGGAACGCAGTCTGTGGCTAGAAGCGGATTTCGAATTCCCAGAGCTTCTGGAGGATGAGGACAACTCTACCGTAGCCCCGCACTTCGCTCATATGCGATTGGATACAGCCGACGGCATCCCGCGCGTGAGATATCGACTGAGCGCGACTATGGGGATTGATGGGGACATTGAAGAGAACCTAGTGTACGTCCTTGATATTGATAAAGACGCCAACCCACTGTCGACCGCAGTAGTCACTCGGGCGCATCGCAATACCATTCAAATGCATTACCTCCCCGCCAGACGAGACCCTGCCGACCATATAACCTACGGCGCTAATGCCCTGCTCGGACGCTTGTTACGAGCCGTCAATTGGGAGGATGACCGCGAGCGGATCAAAGGACTCACCGACGAAATCAGCGAATGCTTGTCCGGAAATCAATCGGTAAGTGCATTCAGTGAAAGCCTGAACGTTATGTGGAAACGGCTTCACAAAGGCACCTTTTTCACCGACCCAAAGCTCACGTTCGTTACCTCCGAGATTGAGTCTCTTCTCAGACACATGTCAGTGTCGTTTTCACCAGGGCACGACGAAAATCTAGTCGACTTCTCTCGCCTCAGCGATGGTCAGAAGTCGATGCTTTACCTATCACTGGTTTTGTCCTCTCACGCTATCGGGCGCGCAGTCCTTACCGGTAAGGACGCTTCTTTCGACGCTGACAAACTGAAGCCACCGTCATTCACGCTGATCGCAGTGGAGGAGCCAGAAAACAGCCTTTCACCTCATTACCTCGGGCGCATCGTGAACGCCCTTAATAGCTCAATTGGAGGGGCTGACTCCCAGGCAATCATTGCGACCCATGCCCCGTCCATGCTCCGCCGCGTGGATCCCGAGAACATCCGCTATCTACGCCTGGCCGCAAGCCGTGCAACCAAGGTTACCTGCATAGCCCTACCCGACAAGGAAGATGAGGCTCATAAATTTGTCCGAGAGGCTGTGCAGGCTTTTCCTGAAGTTTATTTCTCTAGGCTGGTTGTACTGGGCGAAGGCGACAGTGAGGAGATTGTCCTTCCAAGAATACTTCAAGCGAAAGGCGCGCCTGTTGATGAGTCAGCGGTGACTATCGCTCCACTGGGGGGGCGCCACGTCAATCATTTCTGGCGGCTGCTAGCGGCATTAGAAACGCCTTATGTGACCCTATTGGATCTCGACGTCGCACGACATCAAGGTGGCTGGGGCCGCATCCGCAATGTCAACAATCAGCTAGCCAAGTTTTCTCCAGAGAAGATACTTCCTGATGATTGGAAAATTGTTAAGTGGAACGAAGAGCCTCCGATCCGAACACATCATACGTTCGAGAAAGTGAGTTTGTTTCTCGAATTGGAGAAGCGAAACGTCTTCTTCTCTGAGCCGATGGATTTAGATTTCGCAATGATCAGCGCCTATCCAGACGCGTATTCTGTTGAGCAAAGTGATCCTGACGAGACAACACTTAAGGCGGTTCTCGGGAAAAGCCACCATAACCCTGCACAGTACACCGCAGCAGAGCAGCTGTTGTTTGGCACTTACCATTCCAAGTTTAAATTAGGTAGTAAGCCGGCAGCACACATCTCCGCCCTTGCAAAGCTGACTGATGAAGAGTTGCTAAAAAGTCTTCCTCCATCGCTTGACCGCTTGGCAGACGCAATCATTGCAGCGCTGGAGGACATTCCAGAATGATTAGCGAGGACTCATGGAAAGTCGCCGATGGATTAATCCTGGAAACAAATGCACTTCTTGCTGTGAAGGAGCTCGGAAATTCGCTCGCGCTCACCGCCGGCCCAGGCGCCGGTAAAACGGAGGTTCTGGCACAGCGTGCGGACTTTTTGCTACGCACCGGAAACTGTCGATATCCCAAGCGAATACTCGCGATATCTTTCAAGGTCGATGCCAGCAAAAACCTCAAGGAGCGGATTCGTCGCAGATGCGGCCTTGACCTGGCTGCGCGCTTCGACAGCTACACGTTTCATGGCTTCGCCAAGCGCATTATCGATAGGTTTAGACCGGTACTTACAGGCAAGGATTCTCTAGAGCCCAACTACTCTGTAGGCAACGAACAAATCCCAGGAAAGCAGATTAAGTTCGCGCAGCTTATACCACTCGCCACGAAAATTTTGAGCGACTCAAAGACTGCGAGGAATGCGATTTGTCAGACTTACGCCGATGTATTCCTCGATGAATTTCAGGACTGCACCACTGAGCAGTACACGCTTCTAAAGCTCGTATTCATGAATAAGCCGATTCGTCTAACCGCAGTCGGTGACACCAAACAGAAAATCATGGGGTGGGCAGGGGCACTGGATGGCATATTCATAGAGTACGCAAAGGACTTCGGCGCTATGCCACTCAATCTGTATCGCAACTTCCGATCCAAGCCTCGCCTGTTGCGTATGCAGAACGAAATCATCCGAACACTTGATCCTGCTGCTGTTATGGCCGACGACCTGATAATCGGGAACGACGGCGAACTCTTCGCCCGAAACTACGACACCAGTCACAGTGAAGCGGTCGCACTGGCCACGCTCATCAAACAGTGGATAGATGTAGAGAAAATCCCCCTCCACGAAATAGCGATTCTGTTTCCAAGGCAGATTGACCTATATGGCACTCCTCTCATGGAAGAGTTGGCTGCCAGGGGAATTCCCTATCGCAACGAGCATGAGTCTCAGGACTTGGTTAATGAGCCAGCCGCCCGCCTAATAATTGACTATTTGTCATGCCTGTATCGCGAACGAGAGCCAAAGGCTTGGATTAGTTTGATGGAGCAACTGGTTTCGTTTAATGACGAAGAAGGCGAATCAGAGCTTCAGAGAAGCTTCGAGCGGCTCTATCTTGCTCATCTCAAGGAGGTGAAAAAGTCTTCCCGATCTGATACGCCTTACAAAGGGTGGTGGGATTTAACCATGACGTTCCTGAAAAACGTCGGCCTACCTGTTCTGGCCACCCTTTCTTCTGACTACGAAGCAAAAGCCAGATTGAACGAGGTTATCAAGAACACAAGACAGCAGATTGAAAAATTGCTCGAGCAAGAACCGGATTTGCTCAAAGCACTTGATCTGTTCTCCAACGATCAAGCAGTCCGATTTCTGACGATTCATAAAAGTAAAGGATTGGAATTCCACTCTGTAATCATGATCGGTGTAGAAACACAGACATTTTGGGGCAAAGTCCAAGAGGAGCGTTGCGGCTTCTTTGTAGGTGTTTCACGCGCCAAGGAGAGGTTGCTGATTACGACATGCGACTTGCGCCATCGACCGGCCTCAAACCCTCCAAGGTGGAATGAGCATCGCACTCCTCATGCTGAGTTCGTCACATACATAACCCCATTTCTTTCCGCCCAGCCAAATGCCTGACAGGTAACTGTGTCGCTGATGTTGTATGAGCTCGGGGCAAGGATGCGCCCCACACAGCAAGTTATCCATAGACCTCAGGCAGAGTCGCAGACACTGGCCGAGGAAAATCTCCGGGCTTCCGGGGTATGCCATAGATCGAGGTGTGTCAGGAAGGACTAGGCAAGAGCACTCCCAATCAAATACACA
>Ga0065714_10064573_pt1 | contig 33274 bp, 29 predicted proteins | sample MisRhiReplicate2_FD_59101 | JGI IMG/M metagenome (GOLD analysis project Ga0065714, IMG submission 59101) | Miscanthus rhizosphere microbial communities from Kellogg Biological Station, MSU, sample Rhizosphere Soil Replicate 2: eDNA_1 v2... | ecosystem: Host-associated > Plants > Roots >... | reverse complement strand
CGATAGCGGCGTGTCAGCCACTCTCCATGGCACTGACAGACAGCCATCGCGAGCAAGCTCGCTCCCACAGGGTTTTTATGCGTTTTTGCAATTGTGGACAACAATCCTGAACCCTTGCGAAACCGCGACATAAAGTCGCCGCAAACAGTTGTTTTGTCACGGTTTTGACTTGTCCCCGTTTGCTGTGGAGCTGGCTGTGGGTAACGTGGGAGTAGCTGGCTGCGAGCCTTTGAATACGTGGCTTCCAGGGCTGTGGTTGTTTTTTGATCAGGCGTTTTTGCTCAAGCGGGAGTGACGGTTGTCAACACTTTTATGAGCGCCGCAATGGACTCGAAAATCGGTGGGCAAGCCTGTGGATAAGTCTGTGATTAAACTCTGGAAAGACCGCGCTGAGCACCGTCGTTACTGGCTTGGAGCCATCGCCCATCTCGCGTTGGCTTATAGCAGATAACTTGCGCTGCACAACCTCACTTGCAGGGTCAAGCGAAAAAATTTTCCAAATACCCCGCAAAGCCTTATGCACAGCGGCTTGCAGGTTTTGCACTTGCCCCCGATTACTGTGGACGTGCCTGTGGATAAGGTGCGGGCAACCGGCTGCGGCCCTTGTTTGGCAAGGCCTGGCGTTGATTGGTTGTTTTATGAGCAGTCGTGGGGCAAAAGCCGTGTGCAAGTCTTGCTCCTACCGTGCCAGGGCGGGCATGCTGTGGGCCGATTTCCATTCAATGGCTGTTGAAGTTCAAACAAGGAGAACACGATGTCTGACACCCTGTTTATTACCGGCGCGACGTCCGGTTTTGGTGAAGCCTGTGCCCGTCGTTTTGCCGAGGCCGGTTGGAAACTGGTGCTGACCGGTCGTCGTGAAGAACGCCTCAATGCCCTCTGTGCCGAGCTGTCGAAGCAGACTGAAGTCCATGGCTTGGTTTTGGACGTGCGTGATCGCAAGGCCATGGAAGAGGCAATCGCCAACCTGCCGCCATCCTTCGCCAAATTGCGCGGGCTGATCAACAACGCCGGCCTGGCCCTGGGCGTCGACCCGGCACCCAAGTGCGACCTCGATGACTGGGACACCATGGTCGACACCAATGTAAAAGGGCTGATCTACAGCACTCGCCTGCTGTTGCCGCGCCTGATCGCCCACGGCCGTGGGGCCGGGATCGTCAACCTGGGCTCCATCGCCGGCAACTACCCGTACCCGGGCAGCCACGTGTATGGCGCGAGCAAGGCGTTCGTCAAACAGTTCTCCCTGAACCTGCGTTGCGACCTGCAAGGCACGGGCGTGCGGGTGAGCAATATTGAGCCGGGCCTGTGCGAGAGCGAGTTCTCCCTGGTGCGCTTCGGTGGCGACCAGGAGCGCTACAACGCGACCTACGCCGGCGCCGAGCCGATCCAGCCACAGGACATCGCCGATACGATTTTCTGGGTGCTCAATGCGCCAGCGCACATCAACATCAACAGCCTGGAGCTGATGCCGGTGAGCCAGACCTGGGCCGGGTTTGCCATTGAACGCAACAAAACATAAGAGCGCGTTATCGTTCATCGCGGGCAAGCCTTGCTCCCACAGGTTTGATTCATCTCTGAGAGCAGGGCTGCTCAAATCCCTGTGGGAGCAAGGCTTGCCCGCGATAGCGGTTTGCCAATCAGCCTAGATAATCGGCTAGCCCGCGATAGCAGGTCAGCAGGTGATACGGCGTGGTGGACGGCATGTCCCGGCGGCTGACGATGCCGTCGGCGTCCAGGCATTCGTTCCAGCCCTTGGCATGCAGGAAATGCTGCTGCAGCGCCTGCAATTGACGCAGCAGCAATCCTTGGCTGCCCGGGCGCAAGGTGAGTGCCCGCAAGTATTCCGCCTGGGCCCAGATGCGTTGGGTGGCATCGCGTGGGCCTGCCTGGGACCCCAAGGCCAGCATTGCACACACAGCGCCGGAGTCCGGGGCTACGCCGCGCTGTTCGGTATGGCCGAAGCTGTGCTCCAGGGCTGTGTGCAACTTGCCGTTGCGCAACAGGGGCGATGAGGCCAGCAAGTAATACCATTCGAACTGGTGTCCCGGTTCGAACCAGTTATCCACAGCCTTGAGCGGCTTCTCCATCATCACGCGTTGCTGCGGCTCGATGAACTGCTTGGACATCCCGTCGCAAAGGCTCAGCAACGCCTGGCGGACGTTGGCGTCTTCGCGAACCGACAGGGTGGCGAGGAACGCTTCGGCCAGGTGCATCAAGGGGTTTTGCAACGGGCCGGATCCGGTCGTCGACCAGTCGCGCTTGAGGCTGGCTTCGTAGAGCCCGTCTGCGCTGGCAAAGCGCTGGGCAATGACCTCCAGGCTCGCGTTGAGCACTGACTCCACCAGCGGTTCGCGGACCTTGCCCCAGTAATGGGCGCAGGCGAACAGGATAAAGGCGTGGGTGTAGAGGTCTTTGCCGGTGTCCAGCGGCGCGCCTTGCGGGTCGATGCTGTAGAACCAGCCGCCGTGTTCGGCATCGTGGAAATGACGCTGCAGCGAGCGGAACAGTGCACTGGCTCGCTCCTCGGCCTGGGGCACTTCGCCGATCAGGCTGGCGAACACATACAACTGCCGCGCACAGGCCATGGCGCGGTAACGCTGGGGTGGCAGCGGCACATGTTCTGCATCCAGGGATTCATAGGGCAACGCCAGTTCGGCATTCCAGCCCGGGCCTTGCCACATCGGCACGATCACGTCGTGAAAATGCTGACGCACCGTTGCGAACAGGGCGGTCAATTCAGGCTGGGGAGTGGGGCGGGAAGCATGAGGCATTGGCGGACGTCGTCACGGCTGGGGGCGATTGCGCGACATGGTAGCAGAGTGACCGACTTCAGAGAGATGGCGCCTGCAAGTCCGTCATCGCGAGCAAGCTCGCTCCCACAGGGTGCGGTGTACACCGATTAAAGTGTGGAAGCAGGCTGGCTCCCACAGGGGCTGGTGTACCCGATCAACTGTGGGAGCGAGCTTGCTCGCGATAGCGGCCTGGCAGGCGCTAAAGAATCAGCCCGCCAGCAACCAGACCCCAGCCGCCGCCGAAGCTGCCCCGGCCAATCGAACCAATGGAGCCGCCGCTCGTGGCAGCACCCGCACCAGGGCAAACCCGGCGCCATGCAGCGCCGCTGTCGCCGCGACGAACCCTGCCGCATAGGCCCACGGGCTCGACATGTCCGGCAGTTCCAAGCCATGGGCCACGCCATGGAACAGCGCAAACAGTGCCGTCGCACCGACTGCCAGGCTCAACGGCGGACGCACCGCCAGTGCCACCGCCAGGCCCAGGGCGAGTACCGAGGCGGCGATCCCGCTTTCCAACGCTGGCAGGTCCAGGCCTTCAAAGCCCAGCAGGCCGCCGAGCAGCATCGTACCGACGAAGGTGCATGGCAGCGCCCAGCGCGCGGCACCTTGTTGTTGTGCGGCCCACAAACCGACCGCCAGCATCGCCAGCAAGTGGTCGAGCCCGCCGATGGGGTGGCCGAGGCCGGCGATCAGGCCATTGTCGCCATGGCCGGGATGGGCGAAGGCCAGGGCTGGGGTCAGCAGCAGGGCGAGGGCGCCGAGAATGCGTTTGAAGGTCATGGATAAGCTTCCTTGTGGTCAGTCGGAAAAAATCAGGCGGCGGTCAGCAGGCCCTGGCGCTCGATGAACGCAATGATGTCGTCCAGGCCCTGGCCGGTCTTCTGGTTGCTGAACACGAAGGGCTTGCCGTTGCGCATCCGCCGGGTGTCGCTGTCCATCATTTCCAGGGACGCCCCCACCAGCGGTGCCAGGTCGATTTTATTGATCACCAGCAAGTCGGATTTGCAGATGCCCGGCCCGCCCTTGCGCGGCAGCTTGTCACCGGCCGAGACGTCGATCACATAGATGGTCAGGTCCGACAGCTCCGGGCTGAAGGTCGCCGACAGGTTGTCGCCGCCCGACTCCACCAGAATCAGGTCCAAGCCCGGGAAGCGCCGGTTCAACTGGTCCACCGCCTCCAGGTTGATCGACGCATCTTCGCGAATCGCCGTGTGCGGGCAGCCGCCGGTTTCCACGCCGATGATCCGCTCCGGCGCCAGGGCCTCGTTGCGCACCAGGAAGTCGGCGTCTTCGCGGGTATAGATGTCGTTGGTGACCACTGCCAGGTTGTAGCGTTCACGTAGCGCCAGGCACAGGGCCAGGGTCAGGGCGGTCTTGCCGGAACCTACCGGGCCGCCGATACCGACGCGCAGAGGTTGTGTATTCATGAGTGTCTCCTAGGAACGGAACAGACGGCTGTACTGGCGCTCATGGGCCATGCACGCCAGGGACAGGCCAAATGCGGCGCTGCCGTAATGGTCGGGGTCGATGTTCGAGGCGTTGTGCTGGGCCTGTTGCAGCAGCGGCAGCAGCTCGCTGGTCAGGCGTTGGGCGGCTTGCTGGCCCAGAGGCAGGGTTTTCATCAGCACCGCCAGTTGGTTTTCCAGCCAGCTCCACAGCCAGGCGGCGAGGGCGTCCTGGGGAGCGATGTGCCAGGCGCGCGCCGCCAGGGCCCAGCACAGCGCCAGGTGCGGCTCGCTGCGTTGTTGGAGACTGAGCTGTTCAAGAAAACCGCGCGCGGCACCGTCGAGTTCCGGCAGGCCGGCAAGCAGTTGCTGCAACGAGTAGCCCATCTGCCGGCTCTCCTGATACAGCTCACGGGTTTCCCGGCTGGCGCGATGTTCTTCGCAATGCAGCAGCAGGGCGTCCCAATCGTCAGCGGCGGCTGCGCTGCAGTGCGCCAGCAACAAGGGCGCTTCGAAACGCGCCAGGTTCAGCAGCAGTTGATCGCTGATCCAGCGACGGGCGTCGTCGGGATTCTTGACCTGGCCGTTGTCCACCGCCATCTCCAGTCCCTGGGAATAGCTGTAGCCGCCAATCGGCAGCTGCGGGCTGGCCAGACGCAGCAGCGCCCAGGCCGGGTTCATGTGCGCACGCCAAACTGATGCAGGCGCGGCGCGTAGTTGAAATCTTCGTCGCCGTGCCGGGAGTGATGGTGACCGCCGCCATAGGCGCCGTGTTCCGGCTGGAACGGGGCTTCGATGGATTCGGCGCGGGCGCCCAATTGTTCGAGCATCGCCTTGAGCACGTAGTCGTCCAGCAGGCGCAACCAGCCATCGCCCACTTGCAAGGCGACATGGCGATTGCCCAGGTGATAGGCGGCGCGGGTCAGTTCGAAGGCGTTGGCGCAGGTGACATGCAGCAGTTGTTCGGCGCGGGCGCAAACGCGTACGACGCGCCCATCTTCAGCTTGCAGGCATTCGCCGTCGTACAGCGGCGGTTGGCCTCGTTCCAGGAACAACCCCACATCTTCACCCTCGGCACTGAAACAGCGCAGGCGGCTTTTGCTGCGGGCGTCAAAGGTCAGGTGCAGCTCGGCGTCCCAGCGCGGTTGAGTGTCGATTCTGCGATGAATCACCAGCATCGGAGTGCTTCCAGCAATGAACAGTGCTGTGTTTAGAGCAAGGGGCTTGCCAACCGAATGATATGTAGGAAATAGCTGGGATTGCGTTTCAGGATGGGGCGGATTGCGTGCCATGTTGGTGCGTGACGGGCTGCCGCGCACCATTTTGCGTCTTGCACAAAAAACCTGTGGGAGCGATAGCGGTCTTTCAGCGGCATTGATGGTGGCTGACCCACCGCTATCGCGAGCAGGCTCGCTCCCACAGTGGGTACATCGGGGTTATTCGGTACTGCCCAGCCCTTGCCAATGCTTGAGGCCAATAAAGATGAACCGCAGTTGCTGGGTAATCTTCGCCTGGGGCGTGAGGTGTTCGGGGAGGGCTTGGGCGGGTGGGTCGATGATGTCCGGCAGGGTGGCGAACACGCTCTTGACGATGAGATCGGCCATCACGCCCAGGGCGGCCAGGTCCAGGTGCTGCAACTTGGGCATCAAGGCCAGGTCGGCTGCCAGGTCCGAACTGATGTCTTCGCGCAGTTGGGCGATGGCCTGGCGCACCGGCAGGGAGCCGCCGTATTGCTCGCGGGCCAGGAACAGGAACTGCGATCGGTTGGCCTGCACCACATCGAGAAAGATCCGCACTGACGCGTCGATAATACCGCCCATGACGAATTCGTTGTGGCGTACCAGGCGGATGGTTTCGCGGAAGGTCTGGCCGACTTCACTGACCAGTGCCAGGCCCAGTTGGTCCATGTCGTCGAAGTGCCGGTAGAACCCGGTGGGCACGATGCCTGCCGTCTTGGCGACTTCCCGCAGGCTCAGGCTGCCGAACCCCCGGCCGCACTCCATCAAATGGCGGGCTGCGTCCATCAGGGCAATTCGGGTCTGTTGTTTCTGTTCGGCGCGGGGCAGCATCGCAAGGCTGGCTTCTGATTCACGGGAGCGACGCACTCTAGCAAATCGGCTTTGCCGACGTCGAACGGTAGAGAGGGATCAGGCGGCGAAAACGAAGTGCTTGAAAAGTCAAAAGCCCGATTGCAGGAATCGGGCTTTTTTCAGGGCCGCCATGGGCTCAGCTCACTGCGCCGTTGCGTTCGATCACACGGTCACCACCGCCTTCGGCCACGGTATCGCCCATTTTAGTGCGGGAAGAACCGTCTTCGGCGAGGGTCTGGCCTGGAGTGCGGTCGGAACCGTCAGCTGCCAAGGTCTGGCCAGGAGTGCGGTCGGAACCGTCAGCTGCCAAGGTCTGGCCAGGAGTGCGGTCGGAACCGTCGGCTGCCAAGGTCTGGCCTGGAGTGCGGTCGGAACCATCAGCTGCAACGGTATCGCTTTGTTTGGTGCGGTCATAACCGTCCTCAGCGAGACCTTTTTCTTCCAGGCGATCACGGCCGCCTTCGGCAACAGTCTGGCTGTAGACAGAATGGCTGTCCTTGACCTGTGGCGTGGCTTGTTCGGAAGCTGGCAATGCAAAGGCAGTCGAGGCCAGCAGTGAAAGGGACAGGCTCATCAGTAATTGGCGTTTCATGATCGTTGCTCCTTGGGAGGGCGATAAAGTGGGTACGAGGGCAATGCTACTCTCGATAAGTCGATATAAAAGTTCATAAACGCAATGGTAATAATCAACGGAATTGATTGTTCTGGGCGAAGGCTCTAGAACGGGCGTTTCCGAGGTGTGGTTTTGCACCGAGGTGGGTATTTTGTACCCATCTCCGCCTCGCAAATGTGCGGGCGCGGTAACGGTTTGTTGGCTGATCGGTCAGGATTGTTGCTTTTTTTTGTGCCGTTCATCGGCACCTGTGGGCCGCTTTGCCAGTCCAACCCTTCATAACGAACCGACTGCAGGGTCGTGTTCCCAGTGGCGTCGCGGTTGCGGACGCTGACTTGTCATCAGGAGCCTTGTGCATGACGCGCACCTCGAAAATCCTCGCCTGGAGCTTTGCCAGCCTTGTTGTCCTGCTGGCCGTGCTGGTCCTGGTCATCGCCTTCTTCGACTGGAACCGCATCAAGCCCACGCTCAATGCCAAGGTTTCCGAGGAGTTGCATCGCCCCTTTGCCATTAACGGCAACCTGGCGGTGGCCTGGCAGCGTGAGCCGGAGGAAGGGGGCTGGCGAGCCTGGTTGCCGTGGCCCCATGTGGTGGCCGAGGACTTGAGCCTGGGCAACCCGGAGTGGTCGAAAACTCCGCAAATGGTCACGCTAAAACGTGTTGAGTTGCGCGTGTCGCCCTTGGCCTTGCTGGCCCGGCGGGTAGCGATTCCGCGCATCGACCTGACGGAGCCCGACGCCAACCTGCAACGTCTGGCTGATGGGCGCGCCAACTGGACCTTCCAGTTCGATCCGAAAGACCCGGACGCCGAGCCGTCCAGCTGGGTGGTGGACATCGGTGCCATCGGCTTCGACAAAGGCCACGTCACCCTTGACGACCAGACGCTCAAGACCCGGCTCGACCTGTTGATCGACCCGTTGGGCAAACCCATCCCGTTCAGCGATATCGTCGGTGACAAGGCTGCCAAAAAAGCCCAGGACCAGGGCGCGATACCGCAGGACTACGCGTTCGCCTTCAAGGTCGACGGGCAGTATCATGGGCAAGCCCTGGCCGGCTCCGGCAAGGTTGGTGGTTTGCTGGCATTGCAGGATGCGTCACGACCCTTTCCGCTCCAGGCCCAGGCGAAGATCGCCGAGACCCGCGTCGAACTGGCCGGCACCCTCACCGACCCGATGAACCTCGGGGCCCTGGACTTGCGCTTGAAACTGGCTGGCAACAGCCTGGCCCATCTCTACCCGCTGACAGGCGTGACCCTGCCGGATTCGCCGCCTTATGCCACCGATGGCCGCTTGATTGCCAAGCTGCATGAGCCGGGTGGGGCGCTGTTTCGCTATGAGGCGTTCAACGGCAAGATCGGCGACAGCGATATCCATGGCGACCTGGCCTATGTCGCCAGCCAGCCTCGGCCGAAACTCAGTGGCGCGCTGGTCTCCAATCAACTGCTGTTCAGTGATCTGGCGCCGCTGATCGGTGCTGACTCCAATACCGAGCAAAAAGCCCGGGGCGGCGCCAGCAAGCAGCCGACCGGCAAGGTCTTGCCCGTGGAAGAGTTTCGCACCGAGCGCTGGAGCGTGATGGACGCCGATGTGGAGTTCACCGGCAAGCGCATCGTCCATAGCGAGCAGTTGCCGTTCACCGACCTTTACACCCATCTGGTGCTCAACGATGGGCAGTTGAGCCTCGAGCCCCTGCGCTTCGGCGTAGCCGGTGGCCGCCTCGATGCGCAGATCCGCCTCAACGGCCATACCCAGCCCCTTGAGGGCCAGGCCAAGCTGACGGCGCGCGGTTTCAAGCTCAAGCAGCTGTTCCCCGGTTTTGAGCCGATGAAAACCAGCTTCGGCGAATTGAACGGCGATGCCGATATCACCGGGCGCGGCAATTCGGTGGCGGCGTTGCTGGGCACCTCCAATGGCACGTTGAAAATGCTCATCAACGATGGCGCCATCAGTCGTGAGCTGATGGAGCTGGCGGGGCTGAACGTCGGCAACTACGTGGTGGGAAAAATCTTTGGCGACAAGGAAGTGAAGATCAACTGCGCGGCGGCGGACTTCGACATCAAGACGGGCCTGGCGACCACGCGCCTGTTCGTGTTCGACACCGAGAACGCGATCATCTACATCGACGGCACGGCGAACATGGCAAATGAACAGCTGGACCTGACCATCACCCCCGAGTCCAAGGGCTGGCGCCTGATTTCCCTGCGCTCGCCGTTGTACGTCCGCGGCCCGTTCGCCAAGCCCGCCGCCGGGGTCAAGGCGGTGCCGCTGATGCTGCGCGGCGCCGGGATGGTGGCGTTGGGTGTGATCGCTGCACCGGCCGCCGGCCTGCTCGCGCTGGTAGCGCCAAGCGGCGGTGAGCCGAACCAGTGCGCGCCGCTGCTGGAGCAGATGAAGGCGGGCAAGGCGCCGGTGACGGTCAAGCCGACCCGGTAGCCGAGCCTTGCAATGATACTGCCGGCCCCATCGCGAGCAGGCTCGCGATGGCGGTACTAGAGATCAGCCAGGATATCGGCCATGTCATCGGCATGCTCTTCTTCCTGGGCCAGGATGTCTTCGAAGATGCGCCGGGTGGTTGGGTCTTTTTCGCCGATGTACTGGATGATTTCCCGATAGCTGTCGATGGCGATCCGTTCGGCCACCAGGTCCTCGTACACCATTTCCTTGAGGGTGTTGCCCGCCACGTACTGGGCGTGGGAATTGCGGGTCAACAGGTCGGGGTTGAACTCCGGCTCGCCGCCCAATTGCACGATGCGTTCGGCGAGTTTGTCGGCGTGTTCGGCTTCCTGGTTCGCGTGCTCGAGGAATTCACTGGCCGCCACGCTGGCCTTGAGGCCGGTGGCCATGAAGTAGTGGCGCTTGTAGCGCAGCACGCAGACCAGTTCGGTGGCCAGCGCTTCGTTGAGCAGGCGGACAACTTCCTGCCGATCGGCGCCGTAGCCTTCGGTCACTGCGCCGTTCTGCACGTTCTGCCGTGCACGTTCGCGCAGGGTGGTTACATCGGATAAGTGCATGTCGCTCATCTCGTTCTCCTGGAGGCTGATCCGGTGGGAGCGTCACGCTCTGATGGCGCGATCACTCTAAGTCTGAGTGACACGGTCCTGAAAAAGTTTTACCGAGTTTTTCAGCGCATAGCCGGACAGCCGGGCTTCCTCCCCTAGCCACTGGAAGAACGCCCGTACCGGCGGATGGCGTTCGCGGCCCGGGACGCACAGGGCGCTGTAGCCGGCGCCATTGACCTGGACGTCCGGGCGATAGCCCACCAGCAAGCCGCTGGCGATGCTTTCAGAGGCCAGGATATTGCTCGCCAGCACCAGGCCCTGCCCGGCAATCGCCGCTTGCAAGGCGTAATGCTCCTCGTCGTACTCGCGCATGCATGGCTGCCGGGTGAGCCAGTTCTCCCCGGCCTGGGCGCACCAGGCATCCCAGCCGTGGGCGTACAGCTTGGAGTTGTGCCAATGCACGCTGATCAGCGTCGGCACCTGCCGTGCCGCCAGGGCCACCTGTTCAGGCGAGCCATAGACCCCGAAGCTTTCATCGAACAGGCACATGCCGTACAGGTTCGGGTAGGCGTCCAGGCTGTAGCGCACCACCAGGTCGACGCTGGCGTCCTGGTGCAGGTCGATCACTTCGCAGTGGGTGTCCAGGCGCACGTTGATGTTCGGGTGACGCGCATAAAAACGTCCCAGGCGAGGCACCAGCCACAGGGCGGCAAACGCTGCGGTGGTGGACAGTGTCAGGTGGCTGTTGCTGCGTTGCGGGCGCAGGGTGTCGACGCTTTGCGCCACCTCCAGCAATGCCCCGTGCAGGCTGTGGAACAAGCGTTGCCCGCCGTCGGTGAGGCGTACCTGGCGTGGCAGGCGCTCGAACAGCACCAGCCCCAGCCAGGTCTCCAGGGATCGAATCTGATGGGAGACCGCCGTAGGCGTCACCGACAGCTCCGCCGCAGCCGCCTTGAAACTGAGCAGCCGCGCGGCTGCCTCGAAGGCACGCAGGGCGTTGAGCGGCAGGTTGGCGAACATTCTAATTCTCTTGAAATGCGATGGATGAAATTAACTCATCCAGATGAACTAACGCTCATTTGTCCGCCAGCGGCGACGAGCTTCAAGCTGCAAGGCACAAGCAGTGTTGATTGTAGCCGCATAAAAGGAGATTCAGATGAGTAAGATTCTTGTGGTACATGGCAGTCCCCGTGGCGAGCGCTCTCATTCCCGGCGCTTGGCCGAGGCCTTCGTTTCGGCGTGGCAGGCTGACCATCCGCAATCCCAATTGACCCGCCGCGAAGTCGGGCGGGCAGTGATTGCGCCGGTCAACGAAGCGTTCATCGCTGCGGCGTTCTACCCCGAGCCTCAGGCTCGACCGTTGATCATGCAAGCGGACCTGGCCCTGAGCGATGCCTTGGTCGAGGAGTTGCAAGCCCATGACCGATTGGTGATCTCCGCGCCGATGCACAACTTCAGCGTGCCCAGCGGCGTGAAGGCCTGGATCGACCAGATCGTGCGCATCGGGCTGACGTTCAACCACAGCCTGGATAACGGCGTGTCGCACTACGAGCCGCTGTTGCTGGGCAAGAAGGCGCTGATCGTGACCAGTCGCGGCGATTTCGGTTTCGGCCCCGGCGGCCAGCTGGAAAGCATGAACCACGCCGACACGCTGTTGCGCACCGTCCTGGGGTTTATCGGCATCACCGATGTGACGGTGGTGGCGGCCGAAGGCGAGGAGTCGGCCGAGCGCAGCTTTGCGTTGTCCTGCGCCGAGGCCGAGGAGCGTTTGCTGGCGCTGGCGCGGACTTTTTGAAAAAGGGCTGCTGCACAGCCTAACGGGAGCAAGCTCCCTCGCCACGGATTCATCTGGGTGTCATAGACTGGTCATCATCGGTACCGATGCTGAGCCCTCTTGATCACAAGGATGTCGCCATGTCGCAACGCTGCGCCACTCGTTATCCGCTGGTACTGGTCCCGGGCATGCTCGGGTTCATACGCCTGGTGTTGTATCCGTACTGGTATGGGATCGTCTCGGCGTTGCGTCGCGGCGGGGCCGTGGTCGTGGCGGTGAAGGTTTCGCCGCTGCATTCTTCCGAGGTGCGCGGCGAGCAATTGCTGGCGCGGATCGAGGAGGTCCTGCGGCAAACCGGTGCGCAGAAAGTCAACCTGATCGGCCACAGCCAGGGCAGCCTCACCGCCCGCTATGCAGCCGCCAAACGCCCGGACCTGGTGGCGTCGGTCACGTCGGTGGCCGGCACCAACCACGGCTCCGAGCTGGCGGATTACCTGCAAGCCCATTACCCCGCCGACAGTGCCAAGGGGCGCGTGCTCAGTGCCGTGCTGCGCCTGATCAACGCCCTGATGAGCCTGCTGGAAACCGGTTATCGCGGGCCCAAGCTGCCGGTGGACATTCATGCGTCCCATGCCTCCCTGACCACCGCCGGGGTAGCGCTGTTCAACCAACGTTATCCACAGGGCTTGCCGCAAACCTGGGGCGGGAATGGACCGGAAGAGGTCAATGGCGTGCGTTATTACTCGTGGTCCGGCACCTTGCAGCCGGGCAAGACCGACAAGGGGCGCAACCTGTTCGACGGCACCAACCGCAGCTGCCGTTTATTTGCGCGTACGTTTGTGAGGGAAGCGGGGCAATGCGACGGCATGGTCGGACGCTACAGCTCGCACCTGGGCACCGTCATCGGCGATGACTATCCGCTGGACCACTTCGATATCGTCAACCAATCGCTGGGGTTGGTGGGCAAGGGGGCCGAGCCGATCCGGTTGTTTGTCGAGCATGCCGAGCGGTTGAAGGCTGCCGGGGTGTAACCCGCTGGACCGCGTTATCGTTCATCGCGAGCAAGCTCGCTCCCACATTGATGGTGTACACACTCCCCTGTGGGAGCGAGCTTGCTCGCGATGGCGGTAGCTCAGGCACAGAGGAGCAACCTGGTGAAGGTGTAACAGGCTTTGTCTACACTGCACCTCATCGCCACACCCTCGTGTGGCAGCCAGGAGAAACATCATGAAGATGCTGCGTGTCCCTTTGTTGATGATCGGTTTGCTACTGTGTTCCCAGGGCTTCGCCGCGACGGCGCAGCAGACCAAGATGACCACCTGCAACGCCGACGCCACCGCCAAGGCGCTCAAGGGCGACGAGCGCAAGGCCTTCATGAGCACCTGTCTCAAGGCTACCGCCGCACCGAGCACCCCGCAGGAGCGTATGAAAACCTGCAATGCCACGGCCACCACCCAGGCGTTGAAGGGCGATGCTCGCAAGGCGTTCATGAGTGAGTGCCTGAAGAAAAAATAAGCAGAGGATTTTCTGAAGCCTGTGCCGACGATAGGGTCGGCACAGCCACCGAAAAAAAACCCTGAACTGCGACCAAGGTCGGCCGATACAATCCTAGTGCTGCTAGTGGAAGGCTGGCAGACTGCCGATCCTTTCACGCCGTTTTGTCCTGAGGCTGTATGCCAACGTTTTCTCAGCGTCATGTATTGTTGGTGATCAGTTGGGTGATCATTTTTGGTGGGCTGTTGCTGGTGCTGCCGCTGCGCCTGTTGCCGAGCCTGCTGGCCGGGCTGCTGGTGTTCGAACTGGTCAACATGCTCACCCCGCAGCTGCAGCGACTGATCGAAGGCCGCCGCGCTCGCTGGTTGGCGGTAGCGTTGCTGGGCACGCTGGTGGTCAGTGTGCTGACGTTGATCTTCGCCGGCGCTTTCAGTTTCCTGCTGCATGAAGCGGAAAACCCGGGCGCGTCCCTGGACAAGTTCATGACCGTGGTCGACCGTGCCCGTGGGCAATTGCCGCCGTTCATCGACGCTTACCTGCCGGCCAGCGCTGCCGAGTTCCGGGTGGCGATCGGTGATTGGGTGAGCAAGCACCTGAGCGACCTGCAACTGGTGGGCAAGGACGCGGCCCATATGTTCGTGACGCTGCTGATCGGCATGGTGCTGGGGGCTATCGTTGCCCTGCAGCGCATCCCCGACCTGACCAAGCGCAAGCCCCTGGCCGCCGCGCTGTTCGATCGCCTGAACCTGCTGGTCAAGGCGTTTCGCAACATCGTCTTCGCCCAGATCAAGATTTCCCTGCTCAACACCTTCTTCACCGGGATTTTCCTGGCGGTGGTGCTGCCGCTGTTCGGCATCAAGCTACCGCTGACCAAGACCCTGATCGTGATGACCTTCCTGCTGGGGCTGCTACCGGTCATCGGCAACCTGATGTCCAACACACTGATCACCATTGTCGGCCTGTCGCTGTCGATCTGGGTGGCGGTGGCGGCGCTGGGTTACCTGATCGTGATCCACAAGCTCGAATACTTCCTCAACGCCCGCATCGTCGGCGGGCAGATCAGCGCCAAGTCCTGGGAATTGCTCATGGCGATGCTGGTGTTCGAAGCCGCATTCGGCCTGCCGGGGGTGGTGGCGGGGCCGATTTATTATGCGTATCTCAAGAGTGAGTTGAAGCAGGTGGGGATGGTCTGATCCGGTAGGCGTCGCCTGTTCTGACGTCATCGCGAGCCTGCTCGCGATGAACGCGCCGCAGAACTGGATCAGACCTGTGTGCCGTACCGCTTCATCGCCTCGATCGCCAACCCGCTGCCGATACTGCCGAAGATATTGCCTTCCACATGCTGCGCCTGGGGCAGCATCGCCGAGACGCTGTTGCGCAGCGCCGGGATGCCGCTGGAACCGCCGGTAAAGAACACCGTGTCCACCTGATCGACCCGCACGTTGGCATCGTTGAGCAACTGCGTGACGCTGCCGCGCACCCGCTCCAGCAAGCCGTCGATGGCCGATTCGAACAGTGCCCGGCTCAGGTCCACGCTCAGGCCCGGCTCGATCCGGTCCAGGAGCAAATGGCGCTGGTCGGCGTGGGTCAGCTCGATCTTGGTTTCTTCCACTTCCATCGCCAGCCAGTGCCCGGCGCGCTGTTCGATCAGTTTGAACAGCCGGTCGATGCCGCCAGTGTCTTCGATGTCGTAGCGCATGCTGCCCAGGGCGAGGGTGGATTTTTGCGAGTACACCGCGTTGATGGTGTGCCAGGTCGCCAGGTTCATGTGGTGACTGGTGGGCATGTAGGCGCCACTCTTCATGCGGCTGCCGTAGCCGAACAGCGGCATCAGGCCGGCCAGCGAGAGCTGCTTGTCGAAATCGGTCCCGCCGATGTGCACGCCACCGGTGGCGAGGATGTCGTCGTGGCGATTGTCGTGGGTGCGGCGCTCGGGGGACAGGCGCACCAGGGAGAAGTCCGAAGTACCGCCGCCGATGTCGACGATCAGCACCAGCTCTTCCTTCTCGATGGTCGATTCATAGTCGAATGCCGCCGCGATAGGTTCGTACTGGAACGAAACCTCCTTGAAACCGATGGCGCGGGCGACGTCGACCAAAGTGTTTTCCGCTTCCTGGTCGGCCATTTCATCGTCGTCGACGAAAAACACCGGGCGCCCCAGCACCACTTCTTCGAATTCCCGACCGGCGGTGGCTTCGGCGCGTTTCTTCAACTGGCCGATGAACAGCCCCAGCAGATCCTTGAACGGCATGGCCGTGCCCAACACGCTGGTGTCGTGCTTGATCAGCTTGGAGCCCAGCAGGCTCTTGAGCGAGCGCATCAGCCGGCCTTCGTAGCCTTCCAGGTATTCGTGCAGGGCCAGGCGGCCATACACCGGGCGACGTTCCTCGAGATTGAAAAAGACCACCGAAGGCAGGGTGATCTTGTCGTCCTCCAGCGCGATCAACGTTTCCATGCCGGGGCGCAGCCAGCCGACAGTGGAGTTGGACGTGCCAAAGTCGATGCCGCAGGCACGGGCCGGGGATGCGTTTTTCATGTCTTTCGGGTTCCAGTTGAAAAAACGGCCGCGCAGTGTATGTCAGTGTGGCGCGGATTCGAAGGCCGGTTATCTGCTAATTCGCAAACACCGGCCTTGAAAGACTGGCTTATACCCCCAAACTTGCTGGCATGGGCCTGGTAGCACACGGCGGTACAAGAACCGCCACCGGCTGCCGATAAACTTCTGACGCGCCGCCCGGTCACAAACCTTGAGATTGGTCAAACTCCGGGGCTTGTACCACGAGCATGCTGTGCATGGCGGTGCTATATCGATAACGGATGGTGATCCTTCAATGGACTTCAAAGACTATTACAAGATCCTGGGTGTCGAGCCGACGGCCGACGACGCCACGATCAAGGCCGCCTATCGCAAACTGGCGCGCAAGTACCACCCGGATGTGAGCAAGGAAAAGGACGCCGAGACCAAATTCAAGGACGTCTCCGAAGCCTATGAAGCGCTGAAAAGCGCCGACAAGCGCGCCGAATACGACGAACTGCGCCGCTACGGCCAGCACGGCCAGCCGTTCCAGGGACCACCGGGCTGGCAGAGCCGTGGTGGTTTTGGCGGCCAGGACACCGGGGACTTCTCGGACTTCTTCAGTTCGATCTTCGGCAATCGCGGGCCGGGTTTCGGTGGTGGGCAGTCAGGTCGCAGTGCCGGCCGTCGAGGACAAGACGTGGAAATGGAATTACCGATCTTCCTGGAAGAGACCCTGTCGAGCGAGTCGAAAAAGGTCAGCTTCCAGGTGCCGCAGTACAACGCGGCCGGCCAGCATGTGAGCAACACCAGTAAAAGCCTGAACGTGAAGATTCCGCTGGGGGTGACCGACGGCGAACGCATCCGCCTCAAGGGCCAGGGGGCGCCGGGTATCGGTGGCGGTGCCAATGGCGATTTGTACCTGACCATTCGTTTCGCGCCGCACCCCAAGTTCGACGTCGAAGGCCAGGACCTGATCATCACCTTGCCCCTGGCGCCGTGGGAACTGGCGCTGGGCACGGAAGTGGCGGTGCCGACCCTCACCGGCAAGATCAACCTCAAGGTCCCGGCCGGCAGCCAGAACGGCCAGCGCATGCGCGCCAAGGGCCACGGCCTGCGCAACAAGGCCGGCGAGCGCGGCTACCTGTTCGTGCAGCTCAAGGCCGTGATGCCAAAGACTGGCGATGAGGCGGTCAAGGCGTTGTGGGCGGAACTGGCGAAGAAAGCCGCGTTCGATCCGCGGGAGAACTTCTGAATACATCGCATGTGGGAGCAAGGCTTGCCCGCGATGAATGCAACTCGATCTCCAGGAGTTGAGGCGCCTCTGTCGCGAGCAAGCTTTGCTCCCACAGATTGGGTGTTCACAAGGGTAGACGGGGCTAGACTCGACAGTTAAAGCATTGGGAGAAGCAGACCATGAGCAACCCGATCATTGAACTGAACCTGAGGGAGTTCTGCGAGGCCGCTTCGTTGGCGGACATCCATGTCATCGAAATCGTCGAGCATGGGATCCTCGAGCCCGAAGGCACGGTGCCGACAGACTGGCGTTTCACCGATTACGAACTGCTCCTGGCCAAGCGTGCCGCCAAGCTGCATCACGACCTGGACCTGGAGTGGGAAGGCGTCGCCCTGGCCCTGGATTTGCTGGAAGAGGTCCAACAGTTGCGCACCGAGAATCGCCGGCTGCGACAGCAATTGAAACGCTGGGTGGGATAACGGCGGCGGGTCATATCCCGTCGAAAATAGATAGATAGCGATAACCATAAATAGTTACCGCATCCAGCGCTGTGGCACTGAGTAGGCTCGGGTTTTCCAACAACAAGGATGACCCGATATGCCAGAACCGATTCTTGGCCCTGTGCGCCCGGAAAGCCGCGGCATGCACTTGGACCTGCTCAAGACCCGAATTCCCGGCTGGTACAGCGGCGCTATCGTGCAACGCCAGCAGGAACTGAGCGACCATGTGCTGGACCTTCCAGATTGGTACGTGAAGGCCTCCCACGAAACCAGGGCCCGCCTCAAGCACAGTCACGCCCGCTACCGCGAAACCCTGAACCAGATCGACAATGTGCTGGGCAATGTCCAGGACATTCGCGCCTTTGCCGAGCCGTTGCTCAACCAGGCGATCCAGGATGAGTTCAAGCGCACGCAGAACGTCAATCAGGTTTATTTCGTCCGCAAGTACGGGCGCCAGGCGCGCGGTGATTTTTTTGGCGCGTTGGTGCTCGACAGCGAGGGCAGCCATTTCGATCGCTACGAATACCACGGCACTTCGTTGCTGGAGGCCGCGCTGGCCAATTTCGACGCCGACGAAGAGCGCAAGCCTGGCTGTGACGACTGCAGCCTCATTACTACGGTGCGGCCGTTTTATACGGGCGAGGTTGTTCCGGCCATCAACGCCTTTCGCGCCGGGGCGTTGCCGATCACGCCCGAGGCTTTTGCCAGGCTGTGCCGCAAGCTGGACCTGGGGCGCCGCTATCAGGAACACATCAACGCCATCGTACGGCCGATCGACCACCAGTTGGATCGCCAACTGCGCGCGCATCACCAAGAGGGATTGGCGCTTTGTGTCGAGGTCGCCTGGGCCAAGGGCGACATCAGCCTGGCCGCTTACCGAATGTTGCAGCAGGTGGTCAGCGATCAGCGCGAGGTCATGCTCGATGGGCGGGCGGTGACGTTCACCTCATTGAGCATTTTCGGCATCGGCTTGGTTGGCCCGGTACTGATCGGGCCCGACCGGGAGAGCAGTCGGCGGGTGGAACGGGTGGTGGCCTACCTGCCGGGCGATCCTGAGCAACCCCTCAAGGAATATGCGTCCAGCGGCGAATTCATGGTCGATCTGCGCCGGCGTTTGCATCGCGTCGCCTACCGGCGCTTCTTCAGCCGCTTTGTACCGTTGCGTCAATTGGGCGGATTTTTCCAGCGCTTCAACCGCCTCTATCGGCCTGGCGCGCCAGCGGATGATCAGGCCGATTACCCGCTCAAGTCGAAATTGCCGGCACTGCCCATGGAGACGTCCTCCCTGCCCGACCCCTTGTGGGAATCGCTGCGTCGCAGGCAGATCCAGAAGATCCAGGCCGATGCCCGGGCGGTGGCGGTGCCCACCGGCGATGAAGACAAAAAAGCCCGTCTGGCGCGGCTGGACAGTTACCTGGATGCCGTGATCGATGTCTTCAACCTGGCAGCGTTCGTGGTGCCAGGGCTTGGGCCGCTGATGCTGACGGTGGGCGCTGTGCAGATGTTCAACGAAGCGTTCGAGGGCATCGAAGCGTTCGAGCGCGGCGAGACCAGGGAAATGTGGGCGCATTTCTCCAGCGTGGCCCTCAACACGGCATTCGTCGCCACCGGTGCGGCGGTGCTGCCGCACATTCAGTGGTCGAGCACGGTGGAGCAGTTGGAACCGGTCCAACTGGCCAATGGCGATTCACGCCTCTGGCGCCCCGACATGGTGCCTTACCGGAGTACGCTGGAGCCGCCGGCGACCTTGGTCCCGGATACTCAAGGGCTGTACCGGGTCGAGGGTCGAGACGTTGTGTCGTTGGACGACCAGAATTACCAGGTGCAACAGGACCCGACGACCCAGCGCTATCGCATTCGTCATCCTTCCCGCGGGCCGGACGCCTATCAGCCTGGGCTGACGGACAACGGTAGCGGTGCCTGGAGCCATGAACTGGAACGGCCGCGCAGCTGGGAAGGGGCTACGCTGATGCGCCGGCTCGGCCATCGCGTCAAGAGGTTCAGCGACGCAGAGCTGGAGCAGATCCGTACGGCCAGTGGCACCAGCGAGCAGGTGTTGCGGCGGCTGCATGTCGAGGGTGAACCGATGCCGGCCTTGCTGGCCGACACGATCAAGCGCTTCGACCTGTGCCGGCAAGTCGACGATTTCATCGGGCAACTGCAAAGCGAAGATCCGCTGCAGTATGAACACGCCGATCCGATGACCCAGTTGCATCTACTCACGGGCTACGGTCCGTGGCCAAAAGGGCTCAAGCTCAAAGTGGTCGACGGCGGGGGCAGGACGCTTTGGGAATACGTTCGCCCATCGGAAGAAGGGGACCGGGTTCGCGACGTCATCATCCCCGAGAGGAAAGTCCGCACACCCTGGGTGTTGAAGAATCTGATCGAGACGGTGGACGCTGCGGGGGGCGATCTGTTGGCGGGCACGAGCCCGGCAATTGCGAAAACCAATATGGACGCTCGGATCCAGCAGCTGCGCAAGACACTCGCCGCCGTGGTGGTGCGGGAAAAAATGCACGTGTTCAACGATTACTACGCCAAGGAAGACGTGTCGAGCGAGCCGCGTGCAGCACTGATCAAGTCGCGGTTTCCCTCGGTTCCAGCGGCGGCCATCGAACAGGTGGTGGCGTTTGCCAACCCGGCCGAGCAACAGCAAATGGCCGCTTGGGACTTCGCGGATACGACCCAGACCAAACCCATTCCACTGCGTATCGCCGAAGAGCTGCGGGACTACCAGCGAGCGCTGCGTTTGAACCGGGCCTACGAAGGGCTCTATCGCGAGGCGTTGGTTGCGGCCGACACCCCCCGACTGGTGTTGGCGACCTTGAAGAGCTTGCCCGGATGGAACGACGCGGTGCGCATCGAGCTGCGCGACGAGGTGTTTTCAGGCGCCTTGATCGACAGCGTCGGCGCCCAGGACGCAATGCAGACCAAGGTCGTGGTCAAGGACGGTGAGCGCTACAAGGCCTTCGACGACAACGGCAATGAACTGAGCCACTGGGATAGCCTCTACGATGCCGTGCAGCATGCGCTCCCCGATGCGGAGCGGCGGGCCATGGGCCGCCCTTCGGTTCATCACGGCGCCCTCTTGCAGAAGGCTGTCGGTGCAACACCATTGAGCCGAGCTTCGCTGGCGAAGCACCTGCAGATGCAACCGCGCAAGTCATCCTTCAAATCACCGATGCGCCTGGCCTCGGGCAAGGTTGGTTACCCCATGAGTGGCGTGCGGGGGTTGTTGGGCCTGGGGCGGTCCCCCGAGCGTCGGGTGCTGGATTTGTACCCGGACTATACGAGTGAGCAAGTCCAGGCCCTGTTGCGGTCCCTGGGGGATCAAGCCGTTCCCGAACTCAAGCGGCGCAAAGTCGAGCTGGATACGCTGATCCGCGATCTGGACCGCTGGGCCACCACCCCCGTATGGCTTGATGCGGGTAATGATCGTCTCGAGCAACTGCTACCCGCGATCAAGCGGGGTGTGGCTAATCGAATTCAATGGTGCTGGCGGCGCCAAGGCCCGATCGTTGCGGCGGTGGATGGCAGCAGGGTTGGCTATGAGCTTAATCTGAGCGGGGTGGCGTTAGGGACGCTGCCAGGTCTGTCGGCCGACTTCAGCCATGTGGTCTCGCTGAAGCTGCGTAGCATGCGCTTGGCGGAACCCTCATGCGACAAGTTCCTCAAGAGCTTCTCCGCGCTCCGTTGGCTGGACATGTCGTTCAACCGCCTGAACGATCTTCCCCCTTCGGTGGAGTTGATGGAGGGGTTGACCCGGCTGCACTTGGCGATGAATGAAATCACCCTGTCCGCGCGCAGCATTCAGATCCTTGAAGGGCGTACCCAGCTGAAAATCCTCGACCTGAAATGGAACCCCCTGGGCCAATTACCGGATTTCAGCCGGTTGCCCGACCTGCGTGGGCTGAATCTGAACGGTACCGATATCAGCACTTGGCCGACTGGCCTGCGCGACCTGCCGCTGGAAGAACTCGATTTGCGCAACAACGAGCTGACCGAAGTACCGACCGAACTGACGGATCCACCGGCCGAGCGTGCTCACGCCACGGCACGGGTCAATGGCGTGACCTTCGTGCAGAACAATCCACTGAACGAGGCGACCCAGCAGCGCTTGCGTGATTATTGGGCGAACCTCGCAACGTCGCATCCCGAATGGGTGACCTTTCGTTCGCCTGGCGCGTTTGAACATGTCCCAGGGGGAAGGCTATCGGATGTGGATCGATGGCTGCTAGACCTGCCCAGGGAGCAACAGCAGGACAAAAATACACTGTGGCGGAGCCTGGAGGCTGAAACGCAGTCCAGGGAGTTTTTTCAGCTGTTGAACCGATTGGCCGGCTCTTACCAGGACGTGGAAAATTATCCGGACCTCCAGGCGCGTGTCTGGCAGATGCTTGAAGCGATCAGGGACTCCACCGACTTGCGCCGTGAGCTGTTCGACCTGGCTGGCGCGCCGGCGTGTGAGGATCGCGCCGCGTTGTCCTTCAGCTACCTGGAAATCAAATTGATGATCCACAACGCCAAGGCCCTGATGGTGGGAGAACAGGAGGCTGTGGCGCTGATCCGGCTGGCCAAGGGGCTGTTTCGCCTCGATGAGGTGGAGCGTATTGCCCTGCAGGATATCCAGCAGCGGCGTGACACGATCAATGCTCGTGAGGATCTCACCGCCGCGCAAAAGAATCGGCTCATCAGGCAGATCGAAGAGGTGGAGGTGCGCCTGGCCTACCGTGTCGGTCTCAAGAGTCGACTGGAACTGCCGGGACAGCCCAAGGGTGGGCGCTTTATCCAGATGGCCGGCGTTACGGCAGAGATGCTCAATGCGGCGGCGGCCGAGATCCTGGCGCTGGATGATTCACCGAAGCAATTGCAGTCGCTGGTTGGCCGGGACTTCTGGATCGATTACGTGAAGCAAAAACGCGCGAGCCTTTTCCAGGCGATGAATGATGCCCTCATCGCCAATCAGCTTGCGCTGGATGAGGCGAAAGCGGCCGGAACCCTGGAGGAGCCTGACTATGTCAGCCAATCCGAGACACTGGGCTTGCAACACAAGGTCAAGGAAGCGGAACTCATCCAGTTATTGACCGAAGAGGAGCTGGACGCCCTGGTGGAAAGCACGGACCTGTAAGACGACCCCGAAAAAATGTGGGAGCGAGCTTGCTCGCGATAGCGGTGGTTCAGCTTGCATACGTGTTGAATGTGCCGCCGCCATCGCGAGCAAGCTCGCTCCCACAGGATCAAAACAGGAAATAGCGCTGCGCCATCGGCAGCACTTCAGCCGGTTCGCACCACAGCAACACGCCGTCGGCCTTGACCTGGTAGGTCTGTGGGTCAACGTCGATGCTCGGCAGGTAGTCGTTGTGGATCAGGTCGGTCTTCTGCACGTCGCGGCAGCCTTTGACCACGGCGATTTTCTTCTTCAGCCCAAGCTGTTCCGGCAACCCGGCCTCGGCGGCGGCCTGGCTGATGAAGGTCAGGCTGGTGGCATGCCGTGAGCCGCCGTAGCTTGCGAACATCGGCCGGTAGTGCACCGGTTGTGGCGTCGGGATCGAGGCGTTGGCGTCACCCATCAGGCTGGCGGCAATCGCCCCGCCCTTGAGGATCAACGTCGGCTTGACGCCGAAGAACGCCGGGCGCCACAGCACCAGGTCGGCCCACTTGCCCACTTCGATGGAACCCACTTCATGGCTGATGCCGTGGGTGATCGCCGGGTTGATGGTGTACTTGGCGATGTAGCGCTTGATGCGGAAGTTGTCGTTGCCTTCGCCGTCGCCGGGCAGGGCGCCGCGTTGCTTCTTCATCTTGTCGGCGGTCTGCCAGGTGCGCGTGATGACTTCGCCGACGCGGCCCATGGCCTGGCTGTCGGAGCTGATCATCGAGAACGCGCCGAGGTCGTGGAGAATGTCTTCGGCGGCGATGGTCTCGCGGCGGATGCGGCTTTCGGCGAAGGCCACGTCTTCGGCAATGCTCGGGTCCAGGTGATGGCAGACCATCAGCATGTCCAGGTGTTCGTCGATGGTGTTGCGGGTGAACGGCCGGGTCGGGTTGGTGGAACTGGGCAGCACGTTGGCGAAGCCACAGGCCTTGATGATGTCCGGCGCGTGACCACCACCGGCGCCTTCGGTGTGGTAGGTGTGGATGGTGCGGCCCTTGAAGGCGGCGAGGGTGGTTTCGACGAAGCCCGATTCGTTGAGGGTGTCGGTGTGGATCGCCACCTGCACGTCGTACTGGTCGGCCACGCTCAAGCAGTTGTCGATGGCTGCTGGTGTGGTGCCCCAGTCTTCGTGCAGCTTCAGGCCGATGGCGCCGGCCTTGACCTGCTCGATCAACGGCTCCGGCAGGCTGGCGTTGCCCTTGCCGGTGAAGCCGATGTTCATCGGGAAGGCGTCGGCGGCCTGGAGCATGCGCGCCAGGTGCCATGGGCCGGAGGTGCAGGTGGTGGCGTTGGTCCCGGTGGCGGGACCGGTGCCGCCGCCGATCATGGTGGTGACGCCGCTCATCAGCGCTTCTTCGATCTGCTGGGGGCAGATGAAATGGATGTGGGTGTCGATGCCGCCGGCAGTGAGGATCATGCCTTCGCCGGCGATCACTTCGGTGCTGGCGCCGATGGCGATGGTCACGTCGGGCTGGATGTCCGGGTTGCCGGCCTTGCCGATGGCCGCGATGCGTCCGTCCTTGAGGCCGACATCGGCCTTGACTATGCCCCAGTGGTCGATGATCAGCGCGTTGGTGATCAAGGTGTCGACGACCTCGGCGGCCAGCAGCTGGCTTTGGCCCATGCCGTCGCGAATCACCTTGCCGCCGCCGAATTTCACTTCTTCGCCGTAGGTGGTGAAGTCTTTTTCCACTTCGATCCACAACTCGGTGTCGGCCAGGCGGACCTTGTCACCGACGGTGGGGCCGAACATGTCGGCGTAGGCTTGTCTCGAAATCTTCATGTGCTCGCCTTGAAACTCAATTGATAGTAAGGCCGTTCGCTGCGCTCACTTTTCGCGAGCAGGTTCGCTCCCACAGTTGACCGCATTCCCCTGTGGGAGCGAGCCCGCTCGCGAAGGGGCCAACGCAAATGCCGTGACCTAAAGGTTGCCCATGATCCGCCCGGCAAACCCGAACACCCGGCGATGCCCGGCCAGGTCCACCAGTTCCACCTCGCGGCTCTGGCCCGGTTCGAAGCGCACCGCGGTGCCGGCCGGGATGTTCAGGCGCATGCCACGGCTGGCGGCGCGGTCGAAGGTCAGGGCGTCGTTGGTTTCGAAAAAGTGATAGTGCGAACCGACCTGGATCGGCCGGTCGCCGCTGTTGGCGACGTTCAGCGTGAGCGTGCGGCGGCCGACGTTGAGTTCGATGTCGCCAGGCTGGACCTGGTATTGCCCTGGAATCATTGCGGTTGCCCCAAAGTCTTGTAGTAAATGGCGGTCGGTGTGTAGGTCCCGTCCGGGCTCTGGCAGTAGTCGGGCAGTTCGCCGACGCGGGTGTAGCCCATGGCCCGGTAGAACGCCTCGGCCTCGGAGCCGGCCTCGGTGTCGAGGTACAGCAGGCCGCGCTTGTGCTGACGGGCGCCGAGTTCCAGGGCACTCATCAATTGCTGGCCCAGGCCACGACGGCGGGCCTCGCCGCGGACCAGCAGCTTCTGCACTTCGGCGCGATTGAGTCCGTTGGGCTTCTGGCACAGGGCAAGCTGGACGCTGGCCTGCACCTGTTCATCCTTGACCACCACCCACAGCAGCAGGTGGCCCTGGTTGAGGCTGGCCTGGACCTCGTCGAAATAGGCGCGGGCCTGGACGGCATCGAGATCGGCCATGAACCCCACGCTGGCGCCGTACCCGACGGCGTCGAGCAACAGATCGATCAGGCCCTGGCGATAATGCGCAAAGCTTTCAGCGTGGACTCGACGTAACTGGGCGGGGTTCATAGGCATCACTCCTTGTCGAAGACGGGCGGTTGCGCCCCGGGATTGAGGACCAACTGCATGAAAGTCAGATCCAGCCAGCGGCCGAACTTGGTACCCACCTGGGGCATCTGCCCGGTGGTGACGAAACCGGCGCGCTCGTGCAGGCGAATCGAGGCAACGTTGCCGCTCTCGATGGCGGCGACCATCACGTGTTTGCCGCAGGCCCTGGCGCGCTCGATCAGTGCGCTCATCAACAACGGGCCGAGGCCATTGCCGCGCTGGTCGCTACGTACGTAGACCGAATGCTCCACGGTGTGCCGGAAACCGTCGAAAGGCCGCCAGTCGCCGAATGAAGCGTAGCCGAGCACGTTCTCCTCGGCGTCGACCACCACCAGCACCGGATAGCCTTGGGATTGTCGTGTACTGAACCACGCCTGGCGATTGCCCAGGTCCACTGACTGTTCGTTCCAGATCGCGGTGGTGTTCAGTACCGCGTCGTTGTAGATATCGCGGATCGCTGGCAGGTCCGGGTGTTGGGCGTCACGAACGTGGTGAGTCATTGCGTGGCCTCAGGCGATGGGCTGGTGGACGGTGACCAGTTTGGTGCCGTCGGGAAACGTCGCCTCGACCTGGATCTCGGGGATCATTTCCGGGATGCCTTCCATCACCTGTTCGCGACTCAGCAGCGTGGTGCCGTAGTGCATCAGCTCGGCGACGGTCTGGCCGTCACGGGCGCCTTCGAGCAGGGCCGCGGAAATATAGGCCATGGCCTCCGGGTAGTTGAGCTTCAGGCCACGGGCCAACCGTCGTTCGGCGACGAGGCCGGCGGTGAAGATCAACAGCTTGTCTTTTTCGCGTGGGGTCAGGTCCATGTGCAATCCATAAAGGCAGATAAAAAGTTTTCGCGGTAAACCCATTCCACTGTGGGAGCGAGCCTGTGGGAGCAAACTCTGTGGGAGCAAAGCTTGCTCGCGATAGCAGCGCCTCGGTCGATCAGAAGGACCGCGTTATCGTTCATCGCGAGCAAGCTTTGCTCCCACAGAGTTTCATTGCTTCCTCTCCATTGCTCCCACAGAAAAACAGATTCATGTGCTCCAGATCCGGGGTGGCACGGCCTCTCTTCCAAGCAATGCTGGCCTGAGCAAGCGCCACAACTCAATCAACCACCCGCGCGCCAGCAACGCCTCGCTCGCCAGGCAGCGGGCCACGACCAGGCCGGGCAATTGGGTCAGGTCGCCACGTACGTCATGGCCCAGGGATCGGCACTGCTCCAACAGCTCGCTGTCGATCTCGCCGGTCACCAATAACGTGGCAAACACTGGATCGCCGCCCAGCCCGATGGGGGAGTCGAGCAACCCATCACCGCCCACAATGCGCTGGCGCTCGTGCCACAGCAACTGGCCGTCGCGGCGAATGTCCAACCGTGACTGGAAATGCCCCAGGTCGAACCGCTCGCCGCTGGCCGGTCGGCCGAGGGCAACCATGTCCCAGTAGAACAGGCGCCCGTCGCCCTGCAGGTCGATGCAGGTGTTGAGTTCGGCCTGGGCCGCGCTGAAGACGATGGTTTCCTGGGGCAGCCATTCCAGGGTCGCGCCGGGAGCCACGCTCAGGGTCAATTGCTGATACGCAGGACCCGCGGCGCGATACCACTTGGCCGCGCCGGGGCTGGTCAACTGCGCCCAGGCGCCCGGGCCGACGTGGGCCGAGATGTCCAGTCGGTCACCGCCGGCAATCCCGCCGGGCGGGTGGACAATGATGTGCTGGCACACCTCAGGGCCTTCGGCATACAAGTGCTTCTGCACCCGCAGCGGGCCTTTATGACGGCGCTGTACCGGACGCGTGCAATCGCCGAATCGGGCGTAACCCAGTTCCAGCTCGGCATGCCAGCTGGGGGTGAAGATGGCCGAAGGCGCCAATGAACAGACAGGTAGATTCATGATTTCTGATTATCTTCAGGACGCTACAGACTAGATCGTAACCAGCCCGCGCACACCCTCGGCTTCCATATTTTCTCCGCGCCCCTGCTGCACGATCTCGCCCCGGGACATCACCAGGTACTGATCGGCCAGCTCGGCGGCGAAGTCGTAGAACTGCTCCACCAGCAAAATCGCCATGTCGCCCCGGGCCGCCAGTTTCTTGATCACCGCTCCGATCTCCTTGATCACCGAGGGCTGGATGCCTTCGGTGGGCTCGTCGAGAATCAGCAGGCGTGGACGGCTGGCCAGGGCCCGGCCAATGGCGAGCTGCTGTTGCTGGCCGCCGGACAAATCACCGCCACGGCGTTGTTTCATCTGCAGCAGCACCGGGAACAATTCGTAGATGAATGCCGGCACTTCCTTGGCTTCGGAGCCGGGAAAGCGCGACAGGCCCATCAGCAGGTTTTCTTCCACCGTCAGCCGCCCGAAAATCTCCCGGCCCTGGGGCACGTAGGCGATGCCGGCATGCACTCGTTGGTGTGGCTTGAACGTGGTGATGGCTTTGCCTTCCCAATTCACCGCGCCTTCCTTGGCCGGCAACAGGCCCATCAGGCATTTGAGCAGGGTGGTCTTGCCCACGCCGTTACGCCCCAACAGGCAAGTCACCTCGCCGACCTTGGCGTCGAACGACAGGCCGCGCAGGATGTGGCTACCGCCGTAGTACTGGTGCAGTTTGTCGACTTGCAGCATGTCTTGAATTCCCCTCAAGTCCTCTGTGGGAGCAAAGCTTGCTCCCACAGGGAACAGTGTTTGCAGGTCTACCGACCGAGATACACCTCGATCACCCGCTCATTTTCCTGCACCTGTTCCAGCGACCCTTCGGCCAGCACGCTGCCCTGGTGCAACACGGTGACGTGGTCGGCAATCGCGCCGACGAAGCCCATGTCGTGTTCCACCACCATCAGCGAATGCTTGCCCGCCAAGGACTTGAACAGCTCGGCGGTGAACTCGGTCTCGGCGTCGGTCATGCCCGCCACCGGCTCGTCGAGCAGCAGCAATTGCGGGTCTTGTACCAGCAGCATGCCGATCTCCAGGAACTGCTTCTGCCCGTGGGACAGCAGCCCGGCAGCGCGGTTGACCGAGGTCGTGAGACGAATGGTCTCGAGTACTTCGCCGATGCGATCGTGCTGCTCGCCGCTCAGTTTCGCCCGCAGGCTGGCCCACACCGATTTGTCGGTCTTGAGCGCCAGCTCCAGGTTCTCGAACACGCTCAACGCTTCGAACACCGTGGGCTTCTGGAACTTGCGACCGATGCCGGCCTGGGCGATCGCCACTTCGCTCATGCTGGTCAGGTCCAGGGTTTCGCCGAACCAGGCCTTGCCATGGCTGGGGCGGGTCTTGCCGGTGATCACGTCCATCAGCGTGGTCTTGCCGGCGCCGTTGGGGCCGATGATGCAGCGCAATTCGCCGACGCCGATGTACAGGTTCAAATCGTTCAAGGCCTTGAAGCCGTCGAAACTGACGCTGATGTCTTCCAGGGTCAGGATGGTGCCGTGGCGGGTGTTCAGGCCCTGGCCGGCTGCTTGGCCGAGGCCGATGGCGTCGCGGCTGCTGCCGGCGTCCTGGCTGGGTTGCGGTGGAAAGAAGGCGGGTTCGAGCATGAATTCGGCACTCGCTGTGATTCTCATTGTTCACCTCTTTTCTTCAGCAGACCGATCACGCCCTTGGGCAGATACAGGGTCACGACGATGAACAGCGCACCGAGGAAAAACAGCCAGTACTCAGGAAACGCCACGGTGAACCAGCTCTTCATGCCGTTGACCACCCCGGCGCCCAGCAGCGGCCCGATCAGCGTGCCACGCCCGCCGAGGGCGACCCACACGGCGGCCTCAATGGAGTTGGTCGGCGACATTTCGCTGGGGTTGATGATGCCCACCTGCGGCACGTACAACGCCCCGGCCAGGCCGCACAACACCGCGCTCAACACCCAGACGAACAGCTTGAAACCACGGGGATCGTAGCCGCAGAACATCAGGCGGTTTTCCGCGTCACGCAGGGCGGTCAGCACCCGGCCAAACTTGCTGCGGGCCAGGCGCCAGCCGATGAACAGGCTTGCCACCAGCAACAACACCGTGGCGAAAAACAGCACCGCCCGGGTGCCCGGCTCGGTGATGCCAAAGCCCAGGATCGAGCGGAAATTGGTGAAGCCGTTGTTGCCGCCAAACCCGGTTTCGTTGCGGAAAAACAGCAGCATCCCGGCGAAGGTCAGGGCCTGGGTCATGATCGAGAAATACACGCCCTTGATCCGCGAACGGAAGGCAAAAAAGCCGAACACCAGCGCCAGCAAACCCGGCGCCAGCACCACCAGGCACATCGCCCAGAGGAAACTGTCGGTGCCGGCCCAGTACCAGGGCAACTCGGTCCACGACAAGAAGGTCATGAACGCCGGCAAGCCATCGCCGGCGGCCTGGCGCATCAGGTACATGCCCATGGCGTAGCCGCCCAGGGCGAAGAACAGGCCGTGGCCCAGGGAGAGCAAGCCGGCGTAGCCCCAGACCAGGTCCAGGGCCAGGGCGACGATGGCGTAGCAGAGAATCTTGCCCACCAGGGTCAGGGTATACGCCGAGACGTGCAGCGGATTGTCAGCCGCCAGCAGCGACAGTAGCGGCAGGCTCAGCAGCACGGCCAGGATCAGCATGCCGACGACGAGGGTGACTTTGGGACCGGCCTTTTGCGTGGCCGTGAGCATCAGGGGCTGGTTCATCAGTCGATTACCCGTCCTTTGAGCGCGAAGAGGCCTTGCGGACGCTTCTGGATGAACAGAATGATCAGCGCGAGGATCAGGATCTTGCCGAGCACGGCGCCGATCTGCGGTTCGAGGATCTTGTTGGCGATGCCGAGGCCGAACGCAGCGAACACGCTACCGGCCAACTGGCCGACGCCGCCGAGCACCACCACCAGGAACGAGTCGATGATGTAGCTCTGGCCCAGGTCCGGACCGACGTTGCCGATCTGGCTCAGGGCCACGCCACCGAGCCCGGCGATGCCCGAGCCGAGGCCGAAGGCGAGCATGTCCACCCGCCCGGTGGGCACGCCACAGCAGGCGGCCATGTTGCGGTTCTGGGTCACCGCGCGCACGTTCAGGCCCAGGCGTGTCTTGTTCAGCAGCAGCCAGGTCAGCACCACCACGAACAGTGCGAAGGCGATGATCACGATGCGGTTGTACGGCAGCACCAGGTTCGGCAATACCTGAATTCCGCCAGAGAGCCAGGCCGGGTTGGCAACTTCGACGTTCTGCGCGCCGAACACCAGGCGCACCAGTTGGATCAGCATCAGGCTGATGCCCCAGGTGGCGAGCAGGGTTTCCAGCGGCCGCCCGTAGAGGTGGCGAATCACCGTGCGCTCCAGGGCCATGCCGATGGCGGCGGTAATGAAAAATGCCACCGGCAGGGCGATCAGCGGATAGAACTCGATGGCGTTCGGGGCGAAGCGCTGGAACAGCATCTGCACCACATAAGTGGAGTAGGCACCCAGCATCAGCATCTCGCCGTGGGCCATGTTGATCACCCCCAGCAGGCCGAAGGTGATGGCCAGGCCGAGGGCGGCGAGCAGCAGGATCGAGCCCAGGGACATGCCGCTGAAGGCTTGGCCCAGCAATTCGCCCACCAGGAGTTTGCGTTTGACCTGGCTGAGGCTGGTTTCAGCCGCGGTGCGCACAGCGGCATCGGTTTCGACGCCGGGTTCGAGCAAACCTTCCAGGCGCGTGCGGGCCAGCGGATCGCCGGTTTCCCCCAGCAGCCGGACGGCGGCCAGGCGCACACTCGGGTTGGCATCCACCAGTTGCAGGTTCGCCAGGGCCAGACTCAGAGCAGCATGCACATCTTCGTCCTGCTCGCCGGCCAGTTGCCGATCGAGAAACGCCAGTTGCGCCGGGCGCGCGCTTTTTTGCAGTTGCTGCGCCGCGCCCAGGCGTACGCGGGCATCGACGGCGAGCAGTTGATGACTGGCGAGGGCGGTTTCGATCAGCCCGCGCAAGCGGTTGTTCAGGCGCAGGGTCTTGGGTTGGCCGTCGACGGTCAACTGGCCCTGTTGCAGGGCATTGATCAGTTCGACGCGCTCAGGCTCCGGCTGCGCGGCCCAGCTTTCCAGGAGTTTGGCCTGCTGGGTCGGGTTGGCGGCGACGAAGTCTTCGGCTTCCCCGGCGTGGGCGGCCATTGGTAGCAGCAAACATGCTAGGAGGAACAAACGATAAAGGGACATAGCTACGTCCTGTAAGGCGACGACGGACCCTGTGGGAGCAAAGCTTGCTCGCGATGGCGGTGTGTCTGGATGACCGCGATCGCGAGCAAGCTTTGCTCCCACAGAGTTAGGGGCTTGTTCCCAGGCTCAGTTGCTCTTCACCGCATAGTCAGGCTTCTTGTCGTTGCCGGCGATGAACGGGCTCCACGGTTGCGCGCGGATCGGGCCTTCGGTCTGCCAGACCACGTTGAACTGACCGTCGGCCTGGATCTCGCCGATCATCACTGGCTTGTGCAGGTGATGGTTGGTCTTGTCCATGGTCAGGGTGTAGCCCGACGGTGCGGCGAAGGTCTGGCCGGCCAGGGCTTCGCGGACTTTGTCGACGTCGGTGGACTTGGCTTTTTCCACGGCTTGCGCCCACATGTGGATGCCGACGTAGGTGGCTTCCATCGGGTCGTTGGTCACTGCTTTGTCGGCGCCTGGCAGGTTCTTGGCCTTGGCGTAGGCTTTCCATGAATCAACGAATTTCTTGTTCGCCGGGTTATCCACGGATTCGAAGTAGTTCCACGCCGCCAGGTTGCCTACCAGTGGCTTGGTGTCGATGCCGCGCAGTTCCTCTTCGCCCACCGAGAACGCCACGACCGGTACGTCGGTGGCTTTCAGGCCCTGGTTCGCCAGTTCTTTATAGAACGGCACGTTGGAGTCGCCGTTGACCGTGGAAATGACTGCGGTCTTGCCACCGGCCGAGAACTTCTTGATGTTGGCCACGATGGTCTGGTAATCGCTGTGGCCGAACGGGGTGTAGACCTCTTCGATGTCCTTGTCCGCCACACCTTTGGAATGCAGGAACGAGCGCAGGATCTTGTTGGTGGTGCGCGGGTAGACGTAGTCGGTGCCCAGCAGGAAATAACGCTTGGCACTGCCGCCTTCTTCGCTCATCAGGTATTCCACCGCCGGAATCGCCTGCTGGTTCGGCGCTGCGCCGGTGTAGAACACGTTTGGCGACATCTCTTCGCCTTCGTACTGCACCGGGTAGAACAGCAGCCCATTGAGCTCTTCGAACACCGGCAGCACGGATTTACGCGACACCGACGTCCAGCAGCCGAACACCACGGCGACCTTGTCCTGGGTCAGCAACTGCCGACCCTTTTCGGCGAACAGCGGCCAGTTCGACGCCGGGTCCACGACCACCGCTTCAAGCTTCTTGCCGTTCACACCACCCTTGGCGTTGATCTCATCAATGGTCATCAGCGCCATGTCCTTGAGGGACGTCTCGGAGATCGCCATGGTGCCGGACAGCGAATGCAGGATGCCGACCTTGATGGTCTCGGCGGCCTGGACGGTCCAGGCCATGCCCATCGCGGCAATGCTTGCCGAGAGTGTAAAAACCTTGATCAAGCTACGACGCTTCATTGTGCGATCTCCATGGACTTATGAATTTTTTTTGAGGGCAGATGCAAACGCTGAAAGCGCTTTTGCAAGGGGTGTGCCCGGTCGGGGGAAGGCTTTGAAATGCGGGGGGTAGGGCGGCTGGAAAGGAGAGCGATGCACCATGAGCGAACGCGTCATGGGTGCTGGTGCGAAGAGGTGCGCCACATTGGGGCGCAGATATCACTGTCACCCAATATCAAATGTGGGAGCGAGCAAGCCCGCTCCCACAAGGGGTCAGCGACGCCGCATGAGTCCGATGAAAAACAATCCGCCGATAGCGGCTGTCGCGACCCCAATCGGCAAGTCTTCCGGCGCGATCAACGTCCGCGCCGCCACGTC
>Ga0065714_10002284_pt1 | contig 33377 bp, 23 predicted proteins | sample MisRhiReplicate2_FD_59101 | JGI IMG/M metagenome (GOLD analysis project Ga0065714, IMG submission 59101) | Miscanthus rhizosphere microbial communities from Kellogg Biological Station, MSU, sample Rhizosphere Soil Replicate 2: eDNA_1 v2... | ecosystem: Host-associated > Plants > Roots >... | reverse complement strand
CCGTGAGCGACAACGTAAATTTGAAACAGCACCTCAATACGCCCAGCGAAGAAGGCCAGACCCTTCGCGGGAGTGTCGAGAAGGCGCTGCACAATTATTTCGCCCACCTTGAGGGCGCTGCCGTCACGGATGTGTACAACCTGGTGCTTTCCGAAGTCGAGGCGCCTCTGCTCGAAAGCGTGATGAACTACGTCAAGGGCAACCAGACCAAAGCCAGTGAGCTGCTGGGCCTGAACCGCGGCACCCTGCGCAAGAAACTCAAGCAGTACGATCTGCTGTAAGCATTCAATCAAACCAGAAAGGCGCCCGCGTAAAAAACGGTCGCCTTTTTTGCTGACTTCCCTTGCTTTTGATGGAAATTGAAATGACCGACCAGACCACCCGCCTGCCGATCCGCCGCGCCTTGATCAGCGTCTCCGACAAGACCGGGATCCTCGAATTCGCCCGCGAGCTGCAACAGCTGGGCGTCGAGATTCTCTCCACCGGCGGGACCTTCAAGCTGCTGCAGGACAACGGCGTCGCCGCAGTGGAAGTCGCGGACTACACCGGTTTTGCAGAAATGATGGACGGTCGGGTCAAGACCCTGCACCCGAAAATCCACGGCGGGATCCTGGGCCGTCGCGGCATCGACGACGCCATCATGAACGAACACGGCATCAAGCCGATCGACCTGGTAGCGGTCAACCTCTACCCGTTCGAAGCCACCATCAACAAGCCCGGCTGCGACCTGCCGACCGCCATCGAGAACATCGACATCGGCGGCCCGACCATGGTCCGCTCGGCGGCCAAGAACCACAAGGACGTGACCATCGTGGTCAACGCCAGCGACTACGCCAGCGTATTGGAAAACCTCAAGGCCGGTGGCCTGACCTACGCCCAGCGTTTCGACCTGATGCTCAAGGCCTTCGAACACACCGCCGCCTACGACGGCATGATCGCCAACTACATGGGCACCGTGAACCAGGCCGCTGAAACCCTGTCGACCGAAGGCCGCAGCGAATTCCCGCGCACCTTCAACACCCAGTTCGTCAAGGCCCAGGAAATGCGCTACGGCGAGAACCCGCACCAGAGCGCGGCGTTCTACGTGGAAGCCAAGCCCGCCGAAGTCGGCATTGCCACCGCCACCCAGCTGCAAGGCAAGGAACTGTCGTTCAACAACGTGGCCGACACCGACGCCGCGCTGGAATGCGTGAAGAGCTTCGTCAAGCCCGCCTGCGTGATCGTCAAGCACGCCAACCCGTGTGGCGTGGCCGTGAGCCCGGACGCCGAGGGCGGTATCCGCCAGGCCTACGAACTGGCCTACGCCACCGATACCGAATCGGCTTTCGGCGGCATCATCGCCTTCAACCGTGAACTGGACGCCGAGACCGCCAAGGCCATCGTCGAGCGCCAGTTCGTCGAAGTGATCATCGCCCCTTCGGTCACCGAAGAAGCCCGCGCCATCGTTGCCGCCAAGGCCAACGTCCGCCTGCTGGCCTGCGGCCAATGGTCGGCCGACCGTGCGCCGGCCTGGGACTACAAGCGTGTCAACGGTGGCCTGCTGGTCCAGAGCCGCGACATTGGCATGATCGGCAGCGAAGACCTGAAAGTGGTGACCAAGCGCGCCCCGAGCGAGCAGGAAATCAACGACCTGATCTTCGCCTGGAAAGTCGCCAAGTACGTAAAATCCAACGCCATCGTCTACGCCAAGAACCGTCAGACCATCGGTGTCGGCGCCGGCCAGATGAGCCGTGTGAACTCGGCCCGCATCGCCGCCATCAAGGCTGAACACGCCGGTTTGCAGGTACAAGGCGCGGTCATGGCCTCCGATGCGTTCTTCCCGTTCCGCGACGGCATCGACAACGCAGCGAAGGTCGGCATCACCGCCGTGATCCAGCCGGGTGGTTCGATGCGTGACAATGAAGTGATTGCGGCTGCCGATGAGGCCGGCATCGCAATGGTCTTTACGGGCATGCGTCACTTCCGTCACTGATACACCGACCCACTGTGGGAGCTGGGTTGGTGTGGGAGCAAGGCTCTGTGGGAGCAAGGCTTGCCCGCGATGCAGGCAACTCGGTCCATCAGGCAAACCGAGGTGATGCTATCGCGGGCAAGCCTTGCTCCCACACAAGCCCAGCTCCCACACAAGCTCGCTCCCACAGAAAGGCAGCTTTAGCGCTGCATCCAGAATCAGCGTCATCCGAGGTTTTTGAAATGAATGTTTTGATCATTGGCAGCGGTGGCCGCGAACACGCCCTGGCCTGGAAAGTAGCCCAGGATCCACGTGTGCAGAAGGTTTTCGTGGCACCGGGCAATGCCGGCACCGCCATCGAAGCCAAATGCGAAAACGTCGCCATCGACGTGCTGGCCCTGGAGCAACTGGCCGACTTCGCCGAGAAGAACGTCTCGCTGACCATCGTCGGCCCGGAAGTGCCGCTGGTCGCCGGCGTGGTCGATCTGTTCCGCGCCCGTGGCCTGGACTGCTTCGGCCCGACTGCCGGTGCCGCGCAGCTGGAAGGCTCGAAAGCGTTCACCAAGGATTTCCTGGCGCGTCACAAGATCCCGACCGCCGACTACCAGAACTTCACCGAAATCGAACCGGCCCTGGCGTACCTGCGCGAGAAAGGCGCACCGATCGTGATCAAGGCCGACGGCCTCGCGGCCGGTAAAGGCGTGATCGTTGCCATGACCCTGGCCGAAGCCGAAGACGCCGTGCGCGACATGCTCGCCGGCAATGCCTTCGGTGACGCCGGTTCCCGCGTGGTGATCGAAGAGTTCCTCGACGGCGAGGAAGCCAGCTTCATCGTCATGGTCGATGGCAAGAACGTCCTGCCAATGGCCACCAGCCAGGACCACAAGCGTGTCGGCGACGGCGACAGCGGCCCGAACACCGGCGGCATGGGCGCCTACTCCCCGGCCCCGGTGGTGACTGCCCAAGTGCACCAGCGCGTCATGGACCTGGTGATCTGGCCGACCGTGCGTGGCATGGCCGAAGAAGGCAACGTCTACACCGGTTTCCTCTATGCCGGCCTGATGATCGACAAGGCTGGTAACCCAAAAGTCATCGAATTCAACTGCCGTTTCGGCGATCCTGAGACTCAGCCGGTAATGCTGCGCCTGCAATCGAGCCTGGTCCTGCTGGTCGAGGCCGCACTGGCCCAGGCACTGGACAAGGTCGAAGCCCAGTGGGATCCGCGCCCAAGCGTCGGTGTCGTATTGGCGGCTGGCGGTTACCCAGGCGACTACGCCAAAGGTAGCGCGATCCAGGGCCTGGACGCCGCAGCCCGCCTGGAAGGCAAGGTCTTCCATGCAGGCACGGCGTTGAAGGATGGGCAAGTGGTCACCGCCGGTGGTCGTGTGCTGTGCGCCACCGCCATGGGCGCCAGTGTCGACGAAGCTCAGCAGCAGGCCTACAAGCTTGCCGCCGAGATCGACTGGGAAGGTTGCTTCTACCGCAAGGACATTGGCTACCGCGCCATTGCCCGCGAGCGTGGCGAAAATCTGGAATAACCCAGCCATTCAGCCAGGCAAGGGTCTACGGCCCTTGCCTGACTGTTCCGGCGCCGCGCATAGTTATAATCTGGCATCAACCTACGAAGGGATTTCGCCGTGCGCTGGCTCAGGATTGCCATAGGCCTTACCGTCACCCTGCTGACGATGCTCTGCATGCTCCCGGCCCAGGCCGCGCCAGGCAGTGGCTGGGCGGTATTGCTCGACGAACAGGGCGACCTCACGCTGAGCGACATCCGTTCTGCCCGCTACACCAATCAATTCAGCCCCATCGACCTGGACCGCCTCAAGGCCGCCGAGCCCGGCGGGGCATTGTGGTTGCGTTTCCGCCTGGCCCCCGACCGGCATGAACAGATCCTGCGCATCTTCGCCCCCGACCTGTCACGCCTGAACCTCTATGTGCTGGACGGCGATGCCCTGGTTGACCAACAAATCAGCGGCAATGCCACGCCGCATACCGAACCGGTGGTACCCAGCAGCGATTTCATGCTGCCCCTTCCACGCAGCGACAAATCGCTGGACGTCTACCTGCGACTGTCCTCGCGCCATGAACTGCGCCCCTACATCACCTTGCAATCGGCAGTCGTGGCTGCGGCCGATCAGAACCAGACGCTGATCTACGGGTTGCTGTTCGGCTGCATCGCCATGCTGGTCCTGCACAACCTCACCCGCTATGCCTACACCCGTTCACGCAGTTGCCTGTGGCTGGCAGCCTGTGAAGGGTTGCTGATGCTCAGCCTGGCGCTGTTGCTGAACCTGGCCGGGCCCTGGCTGCCCGACTGGCCAGCCGTCCAGACGCCCGGGGCCTACCTGGCCTTGCTGCTGACGGCGCCCTGCGGCCTGATGTTCGCCTACCGTTTCTTTGCGCCCCTGGGGCCGCACCCGTTGAATCGGCTGCTGCTGGGGGACATCGTGCTCGTCATGCTGTGCAGCCTGTTGCTGTTGTTCGTCAACACGCTGCCGCTCAATATCATGACCTACGCCCTCGTGGCCCTGGCCGGCCTGAGCATGCTGCTCGTCAGCGCCTGGCACTGGCAAAAGGGCTACCGCCCGGCCCGGCTGTTCGTCGCGGCCATGGTGGTCTTCAACCTGGGCACGTTGATCATCCTTCCGGCACTGCAAGGGCTCACGGAGGTTCCTCCCCAAGGCCTGATCATCACCCTGCTGATCTTCATCTGCATCAGCGGCCTGTTGATGAGTGTCGCCCTGGGCGAGCGCCAGCGCTCGATCAACGAAAGCCGGTTCAGCATCAGCCGCGACCTGGCGGCGAGCAATGCCGAGATCAATGCCAAGGCCGAGTTCCTGGCCAAGATCAGCCACGAGATCCGCACCCCGATGAACGGCGTGCTGGGCATGACCGAGCTGCTGCTGGGTACGCCGCTGTCGGTCAAGCAACGCGACTACGTGCAGACGATCCACAGCGCCGGCAATGAGCTGCTGACCCTGATCAACGAGATCCTCGACATCTCCCGGCTCGAATCCGGGCAGATCGAACTGGACGACGTGCAGTTCGACCTCAATGCCCTGATCGAGGATTGCCTGAGTATCTTCCGTGCCAAGGCCGAACAGCAGAATGTCGAGCTGATCAGCTTCATCCAGCCCCAGGTGCCGCGCGTGATCAGCGGTGACCCTACGCGGCTGCGCCAGGCGCTGCTGAGCCTGCTGGAAAACGCCCTGAAGAAAACCGACGAGGGCGAAGTGCTGATCGTCGTCGCCCTCGACGAGCGCAGCAATCAGCCGCGCCTGCGCATCGCCGTGCAGGACAGCGGGACGCCGATGGACGCCGAAGAGCGCGACACGCTGATGCACGCCGAACTGCACAGCAAGAATTTCCTGTCGGCCACGCGCCTGGGGGGCAACCTGGGCCTGGTCATCGCCCGTCAGTTGATCATCCTGATGCACGGAGAATTCGGTATCAAAAGCGGTAGCAACCAGGGTAGTACCTTGTGGCTGACCTTGCCGCTGGACCCGGATCGCCTCGAACATCCAACTTCCGACCTCGATGGCCCGCTGCAAGGGGCGCGGGTATTGATCGTCGACGACAACGACACCTGCCGCAAAGTACTGGTGCAACAGTGCAGCGCCTGGGGCCTGAACGTCAGTGCGGTGCCATCGGGCAAGGAAGCCCTGGCGCTGCTGCGCACCAAGGCGCACCTGCGCGATTATTTCGACGTGGTGTTGCTGGACCAGAACATGCCGGGCATGACCGGCATGCAACTGGCGGCCAAGATCAAGGAAGACCCGAGCCTGAACCACGACATCCTGTTGATCATGCTCACCGGTATCAGCAACGCGCCGAGCAAGATCGTGGCGCGCAACAGCGGGGTCAAGCGCATCCTCGCCAAACCGGTGGCCGGTTATACCCTCAAGACCACCCTGGCGGACGAGCTGAACCAGCGCAACCGGGGCCAGGCAACGAATGTGCAGGTAAACGCCGGCCCTCCCATTCCGGTGAAGGTGCCGAGCGATTTCCGCATCCTGGTGGCCGAGGACAACAGCATCTCCACCAAGGTCATCCGCGGCATGCTCGGCAAGCTCAACCTGCAACCCGACACCGCCAGCAACGGCGAAGAAGCCCTCAAGGCCATGAAGGAGCAGCGTTACGACCTGGTCCTGATGGACTGCGAAATGCCGATCCTCGATGGGTTTTCCGCCACCCAGCAATTGCGTGCCTGGGAAATGGGTAACCAGCGCACCCGCACCCCCGTGGTGGCGCTCACCGCGCACATCCTGGCCGAGCACAAGGAACGCGCCCGCCAGGCCGGGATGGACGGTCACATGGCCAAGCCGGTGGAGCTGTCGCAGCTGCGTGAGCTGATCGAACACTGGGTGGCCCAGCGCGATCAGCAAAAACCGACTGCATCGACTTATTGAACCGATCCAAGCCTGCGAGCAAACACGCTTCAGAGTTCCAGGGCACTGAGGTAGGTGGACGCTTGGGACAGCACTGAACGTTTTACCTTTTCCCTGAAGGTGGCGTAGTACAGCGTATTGAAGTTGATGACGGTCATTTGCTCGACGCTGTTGCGCACCCAGTCGCCTCGCTCGATGAACAAGAATCGAGACGCCTGTCGACGCAGCTGGAACTGGCAGTGATAAACGCCCATTTCAATTCGATGGGTGCCGTTCGGCACACAGGGCATCATCTGGAAAATGCCTGTGTCGCGCGACAGGCTGGTTGATTCGAACAGCTCTAGCGCTTTGGGATTGCTCTCCAATGCCACCAACGCACCACTGGCCGGGGCGTGAAAAGCTTCGCCAAGACGAGCCTCGATATGTTGTGTCGCTCCCACCCCCATCGGACCTTCAATGGTCGACAGCGTCTGCGGGCGCGGTACGTCCCAGCCCAGGAATCTGAGCTGGCTGCAGAAATAGTCGAACCAGTGACCGGACAACCCGTCGCGATAGGCTGACCAGGTGGCCCGTTGCGCATACATCGTGCTCAAGTACACATCTTCCCGATGGGACGCAGGTAGACCGGCGGCGAACGAAACGACACTGCCGCCAACGACTGCGGCAGATGGAATCGGCCCCCTCATCTGCAGACCTCTTCGGCAGGAAGAACACCTGAATCATCGATAGCCTTGGTGATATCGACAATGTTGTCACCCACGGCAGCCGCGACCTTACGGGCGATAACCTCACGGGCAGGCGCGAACAATGTTTCGCTCAGTTGCGTGCGGAAATAACGTGCCGTCACACAACCGTCGATGTCTTTGCCATCAAAGCACTGCCTCCAAGGATTGGCCTCGATCACTTTCGCTGTGTTGAATTGCAAATAGACACCAGCCATCGAAACAGGGCTTTGCGCCACGATCACCAGCAAGCGCACGGGGCTGGAAGATGACGGGCTCTGTGCCGCGTCAGGCTCGTATTGTTTTTGCACATGCTTGCGCACAATCCCCATCGCAGGCAGCGAGCCGGGTAACGCTGCGATACGCTCCATCACCGCCATGATCCGCTGTTGCTGATCCACCTGATCATCCAAGGGGATGGCCGCCACCCACTCCAATGGCGAATGGGTATCTTCTTTTTGCGGCTGCAGATCCTTTCGCCTTTTGGCAGCTGATATCCAGGCGACACTCAAGACCTCCAAATAAGTGGCGTACCAATCAACCGCTGGTGCACGCAGCAGACTCTTATCAGCAACCAGTTGTGCGAGCAAGACCGAATTCATCAGGTCGTCAACTTCCGTGCGCCGTAGTGCGCAGGGCGCTAAAACAATCGCCGCAGCGTTAACAAAAACCGAATATTCCTTATCCATACCTGACTCCTTCTAAAAAAAGGCAACCGATAGTCGATTGCCTCATTGAAACAGAACTTAGATTTCGTACTCTTCGATCTTGCTTACGGCATGATTACCCAGCCGCCCAATAATGATATCTCGAGTTCGCTCGACAACACTTGGAACTTTTCGAAAAACCGACTCGCCTTTATATAACTTCACTTCGCGGCTATTCCAATCCGCAAACAAGACCTGGGTTGCGCTGTTGCGCCGGATAAAGCGCACGGTGCCAAGCATCATGCTGACTTCACCGTCAATTTCGACACAGGTACCCGCTGCCATTCCGCCTACCCCATGCTCCAGCAGGTTTCGCTCAAAAAGGGTCAGGGTCTCTTCCTTCTTCTGCAAGGCAGTGATTGCACTGTCGACGACCCTCAACAGCAACGCCGAAGTCGCGCTTCCGAGGGCAATACCCGACACTACGGAGGCGAGGATGTCCAACACCAGCTTGTCCATCCGCACGGTGTTACCGCCGACGCTCAGGTCATCATAGAAGCGCTGCGTAGCGACCCAACCGGCGTTCGTCATGACTTCAACAAACTTGTAGTACCACTCTCGTCCTTGGGATTCGAGAGGGTATTGCCTGTTGGCGACCAGGGAAGCAAAGAGAAAAGCATGCTGCGCATCCTCTTGATGCTGGGGAGAAAGACCACCGGCGAACGCCAGGATGCCTTCACCGACAACCGATCCCTTCGCCGGTGGCTCAACATCGCCCACATACAACGAACGAGGACTGACATCAGGGTAAATATCATAACTTTCCAACCGCGCCACACAGGCGGCTACAGCGCTATCACACATTTCAAAACTCATCACTTACTCCTTAAATTATTAAGCAAGCCACTCCATGACTTGCAGCCCCACATTAATCAACCGAACCAGACTCAACAACTCTCTACTTGTAACTTCAAAATAAAACCGCCCATTAACAGCCATCAAATAAAGTCAAAAAAACGCTCGAATAAAACACCACCCTTTCCACTTCAACCAATCAAATGCCGACAGTCGATTCAGAGGCTGATAGACTCCGGCGATGTCTTTCGCAATGAGTCTGAACCATGCTCCACGTGCTATTCAGCGTGTACCTCAAGATGCTGGTGCTCTATAGCCCCTTCTTCGTGCTGTCGTGTTTTATCGGGCTGACTCGCGGCTATTCGCGCAAGGAACAACGCCGCCTGGCCTGGAAAGTCGCGACCGCGACGCTGGTCTCCAGCGTGTTGCTCTATTTGTTCGGGCGGGTGATTTTCAGCGTGTTCGGCATCACCGTGGACGCCTTCCGTATCGGCGCCGGCAGTGTGCTGTTCATTTCGGCACTGGGCATGGCCCAGGGCAAGTCGGCCGTACAGACCGACAACGTGCAGCAGGACGTGACCATCGTCCCGCTGACCATTCCATTGACCGTCGGCCCCGGCACCATCGGTGCCCTGCTGGTGATGGGCGTGAGCCAGCCGCACTGGGACGACAAACTCATGGCCATCATCAGCATCGCCCTGGCGAGCTTCACCGTCGGCGTCGTGCTCTACCTGTCCAGCCGTATCGAACGGATCCTGGGCGACCAGGGCTTGCAGATCGTCAGCCGCCTGATGGGGTTGTTTGTCTGCGCCTTGGCGGCGCAGATCATTTTTACCGGGGTGAAGGGCTACCTGGTGCCCTGAAGGGGGACCACCTGGCCTTCGACCGGCGCCGGCGCCAGCAGCTCTTTCAGGGTTGCACTGCCAACCCCACCCAGGTCCCGTAGCCGTGCCACGAATGTCGACACCGGGCGGGCATGCGCAGCGTTGAAGCCCAGGCATATTTCACCGCGCAAGAGCGGGTCGGCGGAACACACATCACGCAGGATCAGGCAGTGTTCACTGTCCGGATCGACAATGACCAGATGCGCCTGGACGATCTCGAACACGAGTTTTCCAGGCTCATCGAATGCCCAGATCAATGTGCTTGCCATGGCGGGTGGTTCATCCAGGGCATGTCGACAGTCGACAATGACCGAGTCCAGTTTCAGCCACTCCTTCTTCGTCAAATGACACGTCACCGCGCCCTGGCCCAAGCGCAGAATCAACGTATTGACCTCATCGGGGATCAGCGGCAGGAGATCGCGGCCGACCTTCGCCCCTTCGACGACCAGCACCTGGGCGTTGCGCTGGACATAATCGAACGGCCCGATGCTGCGCTTGTCGGGATAGATGAGCACCCGCCCATCCTGATGCTTGTGCAGCAGCACGTTGACCTGAGCCTGAGTGCCGAGCAGGGTAAAGTTCCTGGGCAGGTTCTTGCCGGTCACCCGCAGCAGCCGGGCACTTTGCACGTCATACCATTGCAGGCTCCCAGGCTCGGATTCCACCGACACGAACTCGGTATGCTGCGCTTGCTCCAGCAACCGCTGGAGAGCTTCGATCAGGTGTTCGCCCTGGGCGCTCACCCAGTCGTGATTGACCCCAGTGATGGTCCCCGCTTCCTGATGACGCAGCGCCAGCGACAGGCCGTCCACGCTTATCCCGCGCAAGCCGCTGCCTTCGAGCGTGACATCGGCGAAGCGCCAGCTCGCCCACTCCCGCTGATACGTCGGCAGGCTGTCGCCCGCCAGCAATTGCGAGCCGGCGCCGAAAGCCTGGTCAAGCCGCTGCGGGTCGAAGAATGCCTGGCTCAATACTTCACCACTCGACCGATCGAACAGCCAGACCGACTGATTATCGGACGTCATGCCGAGCAAGCGAACTTCCTTGTCGAGTCCCGGATCGCACAACAGCAAGCGGTTATTCACGTACCAGGCACACAGGTTGCCGTCACCAGCGACATTGCGCAGACCGGCAATGGCAAAATCCCTGCCCGGGTAACGCTTGGCCAACGGCTCAAGCGCCTGCCACCACCGACTACGCCCCTTGAGCCACTGTTCGCTCACGCCGGCAAACTGCAACGTTTCTTGCGCGCCCAGGTTGAAAAACAGCCCGTTTTCATCGAGCGCCACATACCCCCCGTCGACGGCCAGGATCTGCTTGAGCCCCTCCGGCTGCACCCATTGCCGGGTCCATTGCGCCTTGCCGTCGTTCACGTTGCGTTGCAGTCGGCAGAGCGTCTGGTTGGCGGTGACTCGCTGGTAAACGAAGAACACCTCGCTGTCGTCGGCCATGGGCAATAGCATCAGCCCGTCCAGGTTCTTGATCGAGTCATCCCAGCCACGGAAATGATGCCTGGCGGGTGGCGCCAGGATCAGACGTCGATCGCTGCGGCGTACCCATGCCAGGTCTCGGGAATCGGGCGCAATCGTCCAGCAGATCGAAACGTACGAAGCCGGCTGCCAATCGACGGTCGTCGCCCCGTTATGCGAAGGCCCGAGGGGCAGCCGCAGAAAGTCGCCCAGTACGGACGACCACCCGGCCAGGGTATCGCTGCTCAACAGCAGCGCCTGCAGTTGCGGCGCCGTGTCGTAGGTGACGGAACTCAACAGCAATTGGCTGTCATGAATCAGGTAGCGATATTGCCGGACGGTTTGGTTGTCGAGGACGTATTCCTGCACGACATGAATCACCCCTTGCGCATCCGCTTCCAGGCTGCGAATCGTGCTTTGCCCCTCTTGAAGCAGTAACAGGTAGCGACACTTGAGCAAACCCGTGGCGCAATCCGTCTGCCAGATCTGGAACCCGTCGGGATCGTAGAAATAGGCGGACTCACCCATGACGACCGACAGCTGCGGCTCACCGAGCACGGCCAGGTCGTCACGAATGTAGAGAAAGCGGTCCTCGCCCGCGTCATACCAGGCCGTGGTGTAGCGCGGTTGCCGGGGATCCTCGAACGGGATCAGATAGTGATGGACCGGCGTATACGGCAGCGCCAATCGATGCTCGCGCGCCAGGCCCTTGTAGTGGTCAAGCAGCGCCTGTTCATCGAGCCCTTCCGGCGCCGTCTGTTCGAGGATATCCAGCTGGCGTTTACCCTGGGGGACTCTGAACAGCTGGTCGGCCGTGCGAATCAGCACCTCCTGCTGGCCGACACGGCTCACATGAACGGTGCCGATGTACAGCTCGCCGGAAGGCTCGATCCGGATATCCCGGTCATTGGCCCAGGAGGCCTGCAACACCCAGCGGCAATACATGAGGTTCGGTGAGACAAGGCTGATATCGACCCCGGGATTGAGCGTCACGGTACAACGCGAGTCGGCCCCTCGGAGCCAATAGGACAACTTGCCTTGCCAGGCTTCCGGCATCACGGGAACCACCAGTGTCCGCTCTACTGCATCCAGGTACACCCGGATGACCGTTTCGCCGTACACCGGACTCAGGCGATTGAGAATGTAGTCGGACGGAAACGAATAGAACGAGAACAAAAACAGCCAGGTCCCGTCCGCTTGCCTTTTCTCCAGCCGCCGGGCCGTGTCGAAGCCGCGATCATGGCGCCAGCGGGCAAAGGGCAGCGCCTTGTATTCATAGCCGTAAGTGGTTTGCGGCGTGCAGGGCAGCACGATGGGTTGTCCTGCCGGCGGGACGAATCCGATCCGTCCAGGCAGCCCCAGTTCTCGACGGATGTCGATCGCCCGCGCCTCATCGGGATCGAAGCCCGGCACACCGAAATGATCATGCAGGGGATACAGCTTTGGACTGTCGAGCTGCAACGTCCCCTCCTCCAGGTCAATGCTTCTGACGATCAGTGAAGGCCGTGCCACCCACGCGGCCAGCGTGTGATCGTAGCAGTAGCCGTCACCACGATAGGCCTGCTCCAGCTCATCGAAAAACTGACCGACGTCCCGCGCCTGCTGCGCGATGCTGGCGAATCCCTGGGCCAGGGCGGCCACCCCGACCGCCACCCCACCAAGAATCACACCCGCACCGCCGAGCACCGCCGCGGCGGTCGACGCCCCGGCCAACCCCGCGCCAACACCGCCCGCCGTCAAGGCCAGGCTGGCAGAGTCGAATGTCAGCTGGGTACCGAACTGCGCTTTCTCGATGCCGGTTTGCGCCGTCTTCAGTTGATAGATATCAAAGCCGACATTGGCCAGCCCCAACACCGCGCCGACGCCCTCGTTAGCCGCATGCCCCAGCGCCTGGCCAACGACCGGCGCACACGTGCGGGCAATGAGCCGTTCTTCCGCCAGGGCGGTGCGGGCCAACTGCACCAACCCCGTCACGTCCATGACATTGCCGTGCACCAACTGCGCATAGTTGACGTAGGCATGCAGGCGCACGGCGGTGGTCAACGTTCGGTCATCCCCTTCGCGCCCGCGCAAGGCGTTCATCAAGGCCTGGATGGTGAAGCCAGCGTTTAGGGTATGGACGCTGCCGGCCTCGGTCGGATCCACGACACCACCGCTCTGCACAGGTTGGCGCGCCAGGGTCGAAAACTGTTCCGACAGCCAGTTCTTGATGCGTAACAGGCGATGATCGTCACTGAGCACCCAGACCTGCTGTTGCGGTTGCGCGGGATCGATCAGGCTCACTCGGTATTGGCCTTCGGGCGTGATCTCCAGCGTATCGAACAAGGGCACCAGCGGCGTCGGCGAGTCATTCAGCGCCTGCAAATCGACCGTTGCCTGGGCGATCTGCTGTCCCCACCAATGGCTGTCCAGCGCCAGCAAGCTACTGCCCAGGTGCGAATTGTCGACCAGGGACCTTCCGTAGGCACGGTTCAGGCGCTGGCGAATCGCAAGTGCCGGTTTTCCTGGCAAAGGATCGGGCTTGAGCAGGTGCTCCACCGTGAATCCGTCAGAAAGCTCCAAGGCCGAGATCTTGGCGCTGTGCAGGTCGATCAGATCGAATTGCGGTCGCGCTTCAGAACCATAGGCAGCGTAATAGCGGGCCATGCCCTCGGTCTGGAAAAAGTGCTCCAGCGCACGTTGCAGCCCGTCCGGATGGTCGAATTTGCACAGGCCAAAGTTCGGGTCGAAAAAATGATAGGTGGCGCGTTCCCCGCTGACGGTCTTGGCCACCAGCATCGAATGGTTGTCCGAGTTGAGCATCAGCGTACGGGGGGCGGCGTGTCTTTCGAGTGCGGCCGTGACCTGATCCAGGTCGGCCTGGCCAAGCCGCGTGCCAACGTCACCCAGCGACACGTCTCGCAGGGCTTCCAGGGTTTGCAGAAAGGCCTGGGAGTCGGCTTGCCCGGGTTCGAGCACCGTCAGGAAGAAACGCTCGCGCAACTGCCCGGAGGCTACATCGCCCTGGGCCAGCGCCGCGCTCATCGCCAGCGCCAACGGATAGCAACGCCCACCAATCGTCTCGCCATCGCTGCCGAGCAGCAAATCCTGGGGGACCATCTGGACGCCGTTGTGACCGAAGCCATCCAGCACCTGCGCGGAGCGTTCAACGATCTGGACACGATGTTCAAGGGTCGCCGCTTTCTGGATCCGTGCAACATGGCGGCCCCACTGGAACAGCGTTCGCGCCTCTTTCAAGGCCGCTTTCTTCAGGTCCAGCGTGCTGTCGGACGGCATCGGCGCATACGCCGGATCGCTCGACAGGCCGTCCATGAATCCGGCCGCCTTGCGCTTGAACAATTGCCGCTCGATGACTGCATAACGGCCGGACACGCCCTGCTCGGCAACGCTGTTGGCCAGGTTCTCCAGCTCACTGGTGGCCGCGTTGAAACGCTGGTTATCCAGCGCATCCAAGCCTAGCAGCAGGCCCAGCGACACCCTTTGCAAAGGGCTGGCTTCGATGAGACGGCGGGCGCCACTGGCGATATCGATCAGCACTTCATCGATCCCCAGGTTTTGCATCCTTGCATCGCTCAGGAATACCGGAACCAGCGCATCGGCAGCCTGATGCCGGATACGCTGGCGATCATCGAAACTCAGCGGCAGTGGTTTCTCGAAGCGGATTTCACCGTCATGCCCCTGGCTCATCGCCTCGATGAACGGCTCGCCGAGCCCCTCGACCAATTGCTCCAGCACATCGGTCAGCAGCACCGCTCGCCCTTCGATCAGCGGCCAGCCCTGTTGGAACTCGATGGTCGAGTGCTTGAGCAACTGCGCCATATCACCGCTGTAGCGCGTGGAGTACAGCCCCTCACGCCAACTCGTCTGTTCGTTGCTGACCCATTTCTCGTGATCGGTCTCATTTTCTTTCCAGGAGTGATCCTGCTCCTCTTCGGTGGCACCGTTCACCGTCCCATTGGGCGCAATGGCCGCCTCTTTGCTCAGGCTCTCGGCAATGGCGGCGCCCAAGTGCGCTTTCGCATAGTCGACCATGCCATCGCGCATGGCGCCGGGCCCCGTCAGGTAGATGGTGCCCTCGCTTTCGAACCGAATACCATCGCCAAAGTGGGTCGCGATGGCCGTAATCAGCGCTATCGCTCTCGGCACGTCTTCCATCGACAGTCCAGTCAGCGGTCCATTGGTTTTTTCGAACACTTCCTCCACCAGCCTCAACATGCCAGCAACATCACTCAACGCAATATCGCGCTGAGCGGCCAACCGGGTCGAAGCATCGATCAACGCGTAGTTGGCGCGCAAACGCTCGATCACACTGTTGAGAACCGCACAGCCCGGATGGGCCATCAGAAACGCATTGGATAACGATTGCTGCATGGCCAAGGCCCGCAGCGCGAAGGGACGCGCAAGCCGATCCGCCGGTTGCGCGAAGACCTCGCTCAGGCTTGGCCGGCTTTGCGCGAAGGCTTGCAGCGCTGGAAAATACTCGGCGCCAATGTGTGTGTAATGGCTGGAAGAGGCTTGGCGACCCGGCATCCATTCGGGGTTGTTGTTCAGCAGCAGTTGCAGGACTCCAAGGCGGGCATTACGGTCAAAACCGCTGATATCAACAGCGCCGAGGGTTTGCGACAACGGCGGAAGGTGGTCGACATCGGTATAGCTACCGCCTTCGGCATACAGGACCTCGGCGCGCACAACATCAGACGCCGCCGCCATATTGCCGCGCAAACACATCTCCCGCTCATAGACATCCTGCAACTGCAACGAAACGTCCCCTGTCGCGATGTCACGCAACTTGAAACCGTCCATATCCAAGACACTGCGACGATTGTCTTCCAACTGTTTGCGCAGTACTTGCACATCCTGGCCGTAGGCGCGGGACAATAAATCCATTCGGGCCTCGTCGGCTGACCCTCCGCCCACCACTGCCGCACTGATATGTGCATGCATCTGTTGTTTCAGAACAATGGTCCGCTCGTTGTATAAGCCGCCCAATTCAACTTCGGAGATACGCTCATCAACCCCTTGTAGAAAAACATCGGTCTTGGCGGCTTCGACAATCAACCTGTTGGTTTGCCAGGCCAGTAGCGCATCGCTGTCATACCAGAGATTCAGGCTATAACCCTGCCTGGCCAACACTTCTTTCCACACATTTAGATAGTCGCGCTGAATGTTGCCAAGCCCGCCGCCGAGCCAGACAAAGTGCAACGTCTTGGGCACCTCCGTTGGCACTCGCTTCATCTGTTCGGTGCTGAACTGAAGGCGTGCTTCATGACGTTCGACTTTGTCATAGATTCGCGGCAGATCCATCGCTGTCTCGCCAGGGCCGGACGTACGCCCCTCCAGGCTGCGCTTCACCCTGCGGCTGCCCAGGACCTGGGCGAGCGTCTGTTTCAAGAGCCCCAGCGGCTCGAGCAGCCTGTGGGAATCCGGCATACCGATACAGGCAAAGTAATAACGGATGACCGCGTCATATTGTTCATTGTTTTTGTAGGGCAGCAATGCCCTTTCGAGGTCGGCCAGTTTGAAAAGGCTGATGAATCCGAGCGCACCATCACGCGTCTGGACGTTTGCTTCCTGCATAAAAAAGACACTCCCGGCCTGTCCGCTAGAAAAAGAACAGGCATATAAAAGCATTGTCGCCAGAAGGTGCTCTGGCGAACGTTCATTCCATTGATATTTTTTAACTTGGCGACAACTAAAGCCTATGCCAAGCACTGACAAGCGCACACCGGAAACTTATCAGGCGCGCAAACTAACGCTTAGCACCCGGCAGTTCAAACGGGAAGGCTTTCAATGCATTACAAAGGAGGATCAAGACAACAAATTGCTCTTTCATTTAACAGGCGAAAAACAAGACGAAAGAAACGAAAACGGGGCCAGAGATTGCTCTCGCTGGGCTGCGAGCAGGAGCTGTGCAGGAGCTGTCGAGTGCAACGAGGCTGCGATCTTTCCCCAGCCACTTGAGTCTCAAGCGAAAGATCAAAAGATCGCAGCCTTCGGCAGCTCCTACGCCCAGCGGGAGCAAGCTCCCTCGCCACAATGGAACTGTGTTGCGACTCAGGCCGGCTTGAGCCCATACCAGCGTGGCGTATACACCCAGTTTCCACCCGATGCGCGCGGGAACACACAGGTCGTGGAGGAGCCGATCAGGACCATGGTGCGCATATCCACCTGCTCGGCCGTGAGTTGCCCCAACGTGGTGACACGCAGGGTCTGGCCCGGACGACCGATGTCACGCCCCAACACCACCGGCGTCTCCGGCGTGCGGTGCTGGCCGACGATCTCCAGCGCACGCCCCAATTGCCACGGCCGCGCACGGGAAATCGGGTTGTAGAAAGCCAACGCCAGGTCGGCTTCGGCCGCCAGATCCAGGCGCTTCTCGATGATCGACCATGGTTTGAGATTGTCCGACAGCGACATCACGCAGAAGTCATGCCCCAACGGCGCACCGGCCTGGGCGGCGGTGGCGAGGGAGGCGGACACACCGGGCAGGATCTCCAGGTCAACCTGATGCCAGGCCGGATCGCTGGACTCGTGCAACGCTTCAAGCACCGCCGCCGCCATGGCGAATACACCCGGGTCGCCGGACGATACCACGATCACCGAACGGCCTTGCGCAGCCAATTCAAAGGCGTGTCGCGCACGCTGCATTTCTTCGCGGTTGTCGGTGCAGTGCAGCACTTGATCGTCGCGAAACGGGCCGGCCATGCGCACATAGGTTTCGTAGCCGAGCACATCGGTGGCCCGCGCCAGTTCGGCTTTCACCGCCGGCACCATCAGTTCGGCCGCGCCCGGCCCCAGGCCGATCACCGCCAGGCGTCCGCGCGAGCGACCGATTTGGGCCACCTCCAAGGGTTGCGCGGCAACGGCGATGGCCAGGTTGTCAGTCGCCGAAAGGATGTTCACCGCCGGCACCGAACTGCGCGCCAAGGTGGCGGCATCGCCGGTCATCACCACAAAGCGCAGCGCCACCCCGAGTTCCAGCGCCGCTTCACGCAAGGCCACACTGGCCATCAGCGTATCCGCCGCCACCAGGCACGCCAGGCTCTGAAGCGCTACTTTCGCTTGCTGCAAAGCGGCACGAATGGCACCCGGCAGATCAGCCACCTCGGCGCTCACCACCACCGCGACACTGCGCGGATAAATCAACAGTTCGTGAGTGCTCGCGTCACGCTCCGCATGGCCGACGTGGATCGTGCGCCGCGCCTGCGGGTCTTGCGGCAACTGCGCCTGATCCAGCCATGGCGCCGCGCCTTCGATGCGCACCGGTTCACCGGCCAACAGGTCGGAGACGAAGCGCTTGCCCTGCTCCAGGTCGCCGAGGCTGTAGCCGCTTGGCGGATTGAGCAGGCAGGTGCCGAAACGCAATTCGCCGCTGGTGGTGATCGCCGGCGCCACTTGCAGCGTTACCGCGATGTCCCGGGCCATGACGTTGACCCCGCCCAGACCGCCCAGCAGCGGCACCACGGCGCTGCCATCCTCGGCCACCGCCAGTACCGGCGGCTCGGCGCCTTTTTCCAGCAACAGCGGCGCCAGGGTGCGGATGACGATGCCGGCCGCGCACAGGGCGATGATCGGTGTGTTCAGTTGGTAGAGCTCGCGCAACGTCGCGCCGAACTCGAGGTATTGGCGATCCACGCCCTCGACCCTTGCGGCCAGGCCGTGGATCAAGGCATCGGGATAGCGTTGCTGGATCCGCCGGGCCGTGGCGAGGCTGCCCGGGCCGAGGATGACGATGGCCGGCGCGGTAGAAGTCATCAACCCTGCCACCGTTCGCCCGGGACGATGATCAGCGAAAAGTACGGCGAAGACATCGGCTCGACTTCATCCAATGGCACGATTTTCTGGTTGGCCATGGTCGCCCGCTCGACGTACAGCGCCCGTGCGTCCATGCCCAATTCCTGCAGCACTTGGCGAACCTTGGGGAAATTGCGCCCCAGCTTCATGATCACCGCCGCATCGGCGTCGGCCAGGCGACGCTTGAGATCGTCGTGGGGCAAGACGCCGGAGAGCACCGACAGGCTCTGGTTGCGATAGACCAGCGGCGCACCGAGCACCGAGGCCCCGCCCAGCATCGAGCACACCCCGGGAATGACCTCGGCCTCATAGCGCTCGGCCAGGCGATCGTGCAGGTACATGTAGGAGCCGTAGAAAAACGGATCGCCCTCGCAGATCACCGCCACATCACGACCGGCATCCAGGTGCACGGCCAACTGTCCGGCGGCGGTGTCGTAGAAGTCGGCGATCACCTGTTCATAGGAAAGCGGCGCCGGCAGCGCTTCGGTGGTGACCGGGTAGACCAGCGGCAGTAAGGTTTGCGCATCCTGCAAATGGGCCTCGATGATGCCGAAGGCGTTGCCCTTCTTGCCCTTGGCGACGAAGTACGCCACCACGGGCGATTCGCGCAGCAGGCGCAGGGCCTTGACCGTAATCAGTTCCGGGTCACCGGGGCCCACGCCGAGGCCGATCAGACGTCCAGGCTGCTGCATCATTCAATCTCCGTAGCGAGGGCGTTGACGGCGGCGGCGGCCATGGCGCTACCGCCCAGGCGGCCTTGCATGATCACGAACGGCACGCCGCGGCTGTTGGCCGCCAGCATCGCCTTGGACTCGGCAGCACCGACGAAGCCCACCGGGAAACCGAGGATCAGTGCCGGTTTCGGCGCGCCGGCATCGAGCATCTCCAGCAGGTAGAACAGCGCGGTCGGCGCGTTGCCGATGACCACGACGCTGCCTTCCAGGTGCGGGCGCCACAGCTCCAGCGCCGCCGCCGAACGGGTGTTGCCCAGCTCCAGGGCCAACGCCGGCACGCTTTCGTCGCGCAAGGTGCAAATCACCGGATTGTTGGCTGGCAGGCGAGCCCGGGTCACGCCTTCGGAGACCATCCGCGCATCGCACAGGATCGGCGCCCCGGCGGCCAGCGCCTGGCGCCCGGCCGTGCCCGCGCCCTCGGAAAACTGCAAGCCATCGATGGCCTCGACCATGCCGCAGGCGTGGATCACCCGCACCGCGAGTTTTTCCAGGTCGGCCGGAATGCGCGCCAGGTTGGCTTCGGCGCGGATGATCGCGAAGGAGTTGCGATAGATCTCCTGACCGTCGCGGATGTAATCAAGCATCAAGGGGGCTCCGGGGGCGAGCGTCGAGCCAGTGGCCGAGCGCTTCAATAGTCAGATTGTGTGCCTGCAACGCGCCGAAACCCGGCAGCGTGGCATCGCGGAAATACAGGTCGTAACGACCGGGGGCGACCGCCAGCAGGGTGGCGGGCGCGATATGGGCTGCCGCGCAGGAACGCGGGCAGCCCGACAGATGGACTTTCAGGGTCTGGCCCTGGCGTTGCAGCAGCTCGGCCAGTTGGTGGGCGTCGGCCTTGGTGTCGGCCAGGGCTTTACCGCAGCCACTGGAGCCGGTGCAGGCAATGAGTTGTGCCAGGGGCTGATCGACCGAGCACAACAGGCCCAACCCCTCAAGCCGCGCCAGCACTTCGTCGGCGTCCTCGCTGCGCACGTTGGGCAGCAGCAGGCTTTGCCAAGGGGTGAAACGAAGGCTTGCGTCGCCCTTCTCCCGCGCCAATTGCGCCGCCCCCCGCAGCATGCTGGCGTCGAGTCGACCAAGAGGCGCCGCCGCGCCGACGTAGACGCGGTCGTCGTGCTGGGGATGAACGCCGATGTGCAGTCCGTCGATGGAGCCGTCCCGCTGCCAATCCAGGCAAGCTTGCAGCGGCACGCGGCGGGCCAATCGGCTCATGAATTCATCGGTGGGAATTTCAGCCAGCAAGTGGCGCATGCGGATCTGGTCCGGGCGCGCCAGGTCGAGGAACAGCTCCAGCACCGCCACCACCAAGGCATGCCCCTGGGCCAGGGGCACCCTGCCCGCCGGTTTATCCAATGGGGAACCGGCCAAGCCGAAGGCCAGCCAAGGCTCGCCATCACGGACCAGGGCCGACAGCCACAGGTCGTGGTGATGTTCGAGCATCGCCAACGCTTCGCCACCGTCCAGTTGCACGGCGAACTTGGCCGACAACTCAGGGAAGCGTTCGTGGGTTTGCAGGGTGAAGAGGATCTGCGCCGCCAACGGCCGGGTGTCGAACAGCATCTGCCGATCGATCCCGGCCGCGGGGCTGAGCATCAGGTTGCGCACGTCATCGCCGGCCGCCTTGCGCGGGCCAAGCCCGGCGGCCAGCAATGGCTGGATCAGCGCGTCGTGCCCGGGACCGATCCCACGGATTTGCAGGTTGGCCCGGTTGGTCGCCTCGATCACGCCCCCGGCGAACCGCTCGGCCACCGACGCCACGACTTCGGCCTGATCCGCCTGGATGGCACCGCCATCGAGCTTGATCCGACAGATCCCACCGTCCAGCGCCTGGACGACACGCAGCAACCCCGGGCAACCGGAGGGGCGTACGACGCTGGAGGATGGACGTTCGTTCAAGGGAAAACCGACAAATAAGAAACGCCACATCGGCGAAGGACCGCCATTATGCCTGCTTTGCCGGGGGTCATGAAAAGCTTGCCGGTCGGATTGCTGACGGCGGACACACAATTTCCGAACGCCCCCATTCCAAACTGTGGGAGCGAGCTTGCTCGCGATAGCGGTCTGGCTGTGAAGATGATGTTGCGCCAGGCGCCTGATTCGCCGGGGCACGGTATGATGGCGACCCGGTTCGCGGGGAAACAGGCCCGCCGATCAAACAGATCTATTCGAGGAACAGAGATGACACCCTGGCTGACCGTAGTGGGCATCGGCGAAGAGGGCTTCAAGGGCGTGGGCAAGGTTGCTCGCCGCGCGCTGCTCGGTGCCTCGCGGATCGTTGGCGCGCAGCGTCAGTTGGATCTGCTGCCGCTGTGCATCCGCGGCCAACGGGAGCTGTGGCCCAGCCCGTTCTCCCTGGAACCGCTGCTTGCTCGGCAGGGTGAGCCGGTGTGCGTGCTGGCCAGCGGCGATCCGATGTTCTACGGCGTGGGTGCCAGCCTGGCGAAACAGGTGCCGAGTGATCAGATGCTGGTCATCCCCGCGCCCTCCTCCTGTTCGCTGGCGGCGGCACGCATGGGCTGGCCGTTGCAAGATGTGGTCACGCTGTCGTTGGTGGCCCGGCCCCTGGCGGCGCTCAATGTCCACCTATCCACCGGTGTCAGGCTGTTGCTGCTGAGCAACGATCGCCACAGTCCCGCCGCCGTGGCGACGTTATTGCGCGAGCGGGGATTCGGCCCGAGCACCATGACCGTGCTGGAGCATTTGGGCGGTGCGGCAGAACGTCGGATCGACGGTTGCGCCGCGCAATGGTCCGATGACACCGTCGCCGACCTGAACCTGATCGCCATCGAATGCCGGGCCGAACCGTCGACACCGCGCTTGTCACGCCTGGCCGGTTTGCCGGACACCGCTTTCGAGCATGACGGCCAGTTGACCAAACGCGACGTGCGCGCCATCACCCTCGCACGCCTCGCCCCGATGCCCGGCGAACTGCTCTGGGATGTCGGCGCCGGCAGCGGCTCCATCGGCATCGAATGGATGCGCGCCCACCCCAGTTGCCGGGCCCTGGCCATCGAAGCCGACGAAGGCCGCCAAGGCTTGATCGAACGCAACCGCGACACCCTCGGCGTGCCTGGCCTGCAACTGATTCGCGGCAAAGCCCCCCAGGCGCTGGAGAACCTGGAGCGGCCGGACGCGGTGTTCATCGGCGGCGGCGTCACCCGCGAAGGCGTGCTCGAGGCCTGCTGGGCCCAACTCAAGCCCGGCGGCCGGCTCGTCGCCAACGCCGTGACCCTGCAAAGCGAAACGGCCCTGATGCACTGGCGCGAACGTCACGGCGGTGAACTGACCCGCATCCACATCGCCCAGGCCCAGCCCTTGGGCGAGTTCGACACCTGGCGCCAGGCCTTGCCGATCACCTTGCTCGACCTGGTCAAGCCTCTCGATGCGTGACGAAACCGCCGAACAACCCGCCCCCCTGCGCAGCGGCCTGACCACCGGCAGTTGCGCCACGGCCACCAGCCTGGCGGCCGCTCGATTACTGCTGCGCGGCACCGAAGCCGATGCCGTGGAAATCGTACTGCCCAAGGGCAAGCAAGTGCAGATGCGCCTGGAGTTCTGCCGGCTGACCGAACAAGGCGCCGAAGCCGGGACAATCAAGGACGCGGGCGATGACCCGGACGTGACCCACGGTGCCCTGTTGTTTTCCCAGGTGCGCTTGATCGCCGAGCCCGGTGTACGTTTCGTCGCGGGTCGCGGCGTCGGCACGGTGACGCGACCGGGGTTGGTGCTGAACGTCGGTGAACCGGCGATCAACCCGGTGCCGCGCAAAATGATCAACGACCACCTGGGTCGGCTGGCCGAGGAAAGCAGTTACGCCGGTGGTTTCGAAGTCACGGTCAACGTCGAGGGCGGCGAAGCCCTGGCGCTGAAAACCATGAATCCACGCCTGGGAATTCTTGGCGGCCTGTCGATCCTCGGCACCAGCGGTATCGTCCGGCCGTTCTCCTGCGCGGCCTACATTGCCTCGATCCACCAGGGTATCGACGTGGCAAAAACCAACGGTTACCTGCACATCGCCGCCTGCACCGGCAACGCCAGTGAAGACACCATGCGCCGGGTCTACAACCTGCCGGAAATCGCCCTGATCGAAATGGGCGACTTCGTCGGCGCCGTGCTCAAACATGTGCGCAAGGTCCCCGTGGAAAAGCTCAGCCTTTGCGGCGGCTTTGGCAAAATCAGCAAACTCGCCGCCGGCCACATGGACCTGCACAGCCGTCACTCGAGCATCGACCTGCCACAACTGGCCGAGTGGGCCGCTGCCATCGGTGCCGATGAGGCGTTGCAGCAAGGCATCCGCGCGGCCAACACCAGCCAGCAAGCCCTGGCAATGGCCAGCGCCGCCGGCATCGCCCTCGGCGACGCGGTGTGCGAGCACGCGTTGGCCTTCGCCCGCAGCGTGGTGCCGGCCCAGGTCCAGGTCGAAGTCTTCGCCATCGACCGCCAAGGCGGGATTGTCGGCCACGCGGGAGCCTTGTCATGAAGAGCCTTGAAATGAAACGCATCCTGCTGCTCGGCGGCGTCACCGAAGCCCTGGCCATCGCCCGCACCCTCGGGCCCCAGCACATCTACAGCCTGGCCGGCATCGGTCGCATTCCCATCGACCTGACCTGCCAGGTGCGCGTCGGCGGCTACGGCGGCGCCGAAGGGTTGGCGCAATTCATCCGCGCCGAGGGCATCGACCTGCTGCTGGACGCCACCCACCCCTACGCAGCACAAATCAGCCACAACGCCGCCCAGGCAGCCCGCGCCTGCGCTATCCCCTGCTGGGCCCTGCGCCGCCCGGCATGGCAGCCCCAGGCCGGCGATGACTGGCGCGAAGTGGCCGACTGGGCCGAACTGATCCAGGCCCTGCAACCCTTTCACCGCCCCCTCTTCACCCTAGGTCGCGCCCCCCTGCAACATCTGCATGAAATTCCGCCCGAGCAATTCTGGACCTTGCGTGCCCTGGACGCTTACCCCGGTAATGAGCGCTGCGAAGTCATTGGAGCTCGTGGGCCGTTTCACATCGAGGGCGAGCGCGAGCTGTTCGAACGGCGACAGATCGATGTGCTGGTGAGCAAGAACAGCGGCAGCACGGCCACCGAGCCGAAACTGGAGGTGGCGCGGGAGCGGGGGGTGCCGGTGTTGGTGTTGAAGCGGCCGGTGTTGGCGGGGGTGGATCGGGAGTTTGGGATGGTGGATGAGGTGTTGCAGGGGCTGCGGCAGTTGATCTGACAGAAAACTGCACCGTCCTACAAGCCTGTCCTGTCAGAACTACGTCAGCAGGCTACATCACCTTGCGTCGCTGCCTACAACTACGCCAGAATCCGCCGGCTTGTGCGCCTTGGAGGCCCTCGGTAACTTGATTCCCGTCACTGCCCTTCAGTGATCGGGTTTAGTCGCCCGAGGTTTTCAGCGGGTTCACAAGCTTCGTCAGTCAGGTATTTCATCCCTGCACTTGATGGTGGTTGTGCGCAGGGCGCCTTCGGGCGCGCCGGTAATGCTGGACTCCCCGGTCGACTAACCTGCGCACAGCCGCCGCCCTGTGGCGAGGGAGCTTGCTCCCGCTGGGCTCTGTAGGAGCTGGCGAAGCCTGCGATCTTTTGATCTTTCCACTTGGGACTCAAGCGCCTGTGGAAAGATCGCAGCCTCGCTTCGCTCGACAGCTCCTACGCGCCCCAACGGGAGCAAGCTCCCTCGCCACAAAAGCACTCACTTGAAGATCTGTTGCTACTGTTAACACCAGCCCTGCGACCCTATACCGCACGTGGCCTTTTTACTTCTCAACCCCGATCAGGCTAAATACCGCCACCTGATCGCCCATCGAGCGGATTGCCCCATGTCCCGACAACGGCTTGCATTTGCCTGGATCGCCTGCTTCGCAGTGCTGTTCAACATGCTTGCCATGCCGCTTTCCGGCAGCGGTGGCACGATGGCGAATGCGCAGGCCAATTCGCCAGCCGAGCAACTGCTGTGGGGCAGTTTCTGCTCCTCCAGCGGCACGAAGATGCTGGCGATTTCCCTGGGCAAACTCGAACAAAGCACGCAACAGAAAGACAATCACTCAACGATGCAGCATTGCTGGTGCTGCTCAGGCTCAGCGCCTTTGGTGGCGCTCGCCGGGCATGTTCCGCAGTTGTATCTGGATGCACAGCTGGCCCATCGCAGTGCAGTCCATTCGAAGCTCGACAGCCCCACGCCACGCCAGCAGTGGCCCAGCCTCAATCCCCGCGCCTCGCCTCTGGTCTGATTCTTCCCGCATAAAACTGCGCCCTGAATCGTTCCGGAGAATTGCCATGTTGAACAGACTTATCCTGCTGGCTGCCCTATTGCTTCCCGTCGGCTTCGCCCAGGCTCACCAGTACAAGGTGGGCGAGCTTGAGATCGCCCATCCGTGGTCCCAGGAGTTGCCGCCCAACGCACCGACCGTGGCCGCGTATTTCGTGATCCACAACGGCGGCACGACCGCCGACAAGCTGCTCAGCGTCGACTCGCCGATTGCCGGCAAGGCCGAGCTCCATGAGCATGTGATGCAAAACGACCTGATGAAGATGCAACCGGTGCCCGTCGTGGATATCGCCCCCGGTGCGACCGTCACCTTCGCGCCGATGGCGTATCACGTGATGCTGCTGGACCTGAAGGACCGCAGCCTGCTCAGCGATGGCAAACGCTTTGCCATGACCCTGCATTTCGAAAAAGCCGGGAATGTCACGGTTGACGTTGCGGTGCAGAAAAAAGCCCCCGACGGCAACAAGACACACATGCACGCCCAGTAGACGTAGCCGCCCGTGCAACCACTTCGCGCCAGGCCGTCCATGCCCCGCCGTCAGCCCATGAGCCTGACCCGCGGCAGTTGGATCAGCCTGTTCGCCATGCTGATGATCTTTATCGGCCCGCTGATTTCCCAGTCGATGCCGATGGGTCAGGGCATGTCCATGCCTGTGTCCATGGACATGAACATGGAGATGAGCATGGACATGTCGGCGCACGAAGCGCCGGCAGCCGAACACTGCCCGCCCCAGAGCGAGCACCATGCGTTGTGGGAAAAATGCGGCTATTGCAGCCTGCTGTTCAATTGCCCCGCACTGCCTGGCGGTCACACCTTCGCGGTCTTCGACACACCCCACACCAACACCTACACCAGCCTTTCCCCACGCCTGGGCCATGCCCGGCCAGCGTTCTTCCCGGGTGCCCGCCCCCGCGCACCGCCCCTCGACGCGTAAACCCGACACTTACCTCACCCCGGTCGTACAAGACAGCTTCATGCTGCCCGACCGTGTCGTCTACGTCTGTTCGATGGAATCATCATGTCCAGGTTTTCTGCTGACATCGCTTTGGGCGCTGCCCAGGTACGCTGCTCCCTGAACGAACCACGGGTTCGTTTACGCCAAACCATTGCCGCCCTGTGCGGCCTGCTGCTCACGCCCTACGTACTCGCCGATGAGCACGAGCATCACGACAATCAGGTTGAAGAACTGAGCCCGACGGTCATCACCGCCATCGCCCCCAGCTCACCCCTGACCGTCGTCACCAACCCCAAGGACCCGCGCCAACCGGTGCCGGCCAGTGACGGCGGCGACTACCTCAAGACCATTCCGGGCTTCGCCCTGGTACGCAACGGCGGCACCAATGGCGACCCGGTGTTGCGCGGCATGTTCGGCTCGCGGCTGAACATCCTCACCAACGGCAGCATGCTATTGGGTGCTTGCCCGGGTCGGATGGACGCACCGACGTCGTACATATCGCCAGAAACCTACGACAAGCTCACGGTTATCAAAGGCCCACAAACAGTGCTCTGGGGCCCCGGCGCATCGGCCGGGACCGTGCTGTTCGAGCGCGAGCCGGAACAGTTCGGCGAACTCGGCACCCGGGTCAACGCCAGTGTGCTGGCCGGCTCCAACGGCCGTTTCGACAAAGTGGTGGATGCCGCCGCCGGTGGGCCGCTGGGGTATGTACGGGTAATCGGCAACACCGCGCATTCGGACGATTACCGCGACGGCAATAACGACACTGTGCCGTCGCGCTATGACAAGTGGAATGGCGACGTCACCCTCGGCTGGACGCCGGACGCCGATACCCTGCTGGAGCTGACCGCCGGCAAGGGCGACGGTGAAGCACGCTACGCCGGGCGCGGCATGGACGGCTCGCAGTTCAAGCGTGAAAGCCTCGGGATGCGTTTCGAGCGCTCGAACATCGGCGAGGTGCTGGACAAGGTCGAGGCCCAGGTCTACTACAACTACGCCGACCACGTGATGGACAACTACACGCTGCGCACGCCGTCCGGCACCGGGATGATGGCCGGGCCCATGGCCTCCAACGTCGACCGCCGCACCCTCGGCGCCCGCATCAAGGCCACCTGGCGCTGGGCCGATGTGCAGTTGATCAGCGGCCTGGACGCGCAGACCAACGAGCATCGCCAACGCAGCAGCATGGGCGTGGATACCTACAAGGACCTGCCGTACAGCAAGGACGCCGATTTCCACAATTACGGNGTGTTCGGCGAACTGACCTGGTACGCCGCCGACCGCGACAGNGTGATCACCGGCGCCCGGCTCGACCGTGCCTCGGNCAAGGACTACCGCCAGAGCATCGGTTCCGGCATGTCGGCCCGGCCCAACCCCACCGCCGATGACACCCGTGCCGACACGCTGCCCAGCGGTTTCGTCCGCTACGAACACGACCTGGACGACAGCCCCACCACCCTCTATGCAGGCGTGGGTCACGCNCAACGCTTCCCGGANTACTGGGAGCTGTTCTCGGCGAACGTCGGCCCCAGCGGNTCNCTGAATGCCTTCGACGCGATCAAGCCGGAGAAAACCACCCAGCTCGACTTCGGCCTGCAGTACAAGACCGAAACCCTCGAAGCCTGGGCNTCGGGTTATGTCGGNCAGGTGCGCGACTACATCCTGTTCGATTACACCCCNGGGATGATGGGCACNACCTCGCGGGCCGAGAACATCGATGCACGGATCATGGGTGGTGAATTGGGTGCGGCCTACAAGCTGAGCGAGCGCTGGAAAGCCGACGCCACCCTGGCCTATGCCTGGGGCAAGAACAGCAGCGACGGCAGCGCCCTGGCGCAAATGCCGCCGCTGGACGCACGCCTGGGCCTGACCTACAGCGAAGATCGCTGGAGCGCCGGCGCCCTGTGGCGGGTGGTGGCGGCGCAGCACCGGGTCGACGAGAACAAGGGCAACGTGGTCGGCAAGGACTACGGCAAAAGCTCCGGCTTCGGCGTGTTCTCGCTCAACGGTGCCTACCGCATCAACAAGCACTGGAAGGTCAGCAGCGGCGTCGACAACCTGTTCGGCAAAGCCTACGCCGAGCACTTGAACCTGGCCGGCAACGCCGGGTTCGGCTATCCGGCGAGCGACCCGCAAGCCATCAACGAACCGGGGCGCACGCTCTGGACCAAGGTGGATATGAGTTTCTAAAAGCATCGCGGGCAAGCCTTGCTCCCACAGTATTTGTCATGGCTGCGGGACAAATTGTGCTCCCTCAGCAATGGGAATACCTGTGGGAGCAAGGCTTGCCCGCGATCGGTTGCGCAGCAACCGCCAAAAACATAACAACCCAATTTGCCCTGCGGAGCGCTTTCCGATGAGCCAACCGAAACCCAATTTCTACAACCTGGCCTGGCGCTGGCATTTTTATGCCGGGCTGTTCGTGGCGCCGTTCATGGTGATGCTGGCCCTGACCGGGATCATTTACCTGTTCAAGCCGCAACTCGATCCACTGATGTATGGCAGCCTGCTGAACGTGCCGGCCGGGCATCACACCCTGGCGGCGGACGACCTGCTCAAGCAGGTCCGCCAGGCCTACCCCGAAGGCCAGGTCAAACAGTACCTGCCACCGGTCAATGCCGAGCGCAGCGCGCAATTCGTGGTGATCGACCAGGGTCGGGAACTGAATGTGTTCATCGACCCGTACCACGGCGATGTCCTCGGCGAGCAGGATGCGAAGAACAACCTGCAAGCCATGGCCCGGGCCATTCACGGCGAACTGCTGATCGGCACCGTTGGTGACCGGTTGGTGGAAATGGCCGCTGGTTGGGGCGTGGTGCTGGTGGTGTCCGGGCTGTACCTGTGGTGGCCGCGCGGGCAATCATCAGCCGGAGTGCTGTGGCCGCGCTGGAGCGCGCGCGGTCGGCTGTTCTGGCGTGACTTGCATGTCGTCGTCGGTTTCTGGGGCGCGGCATTGCTGCTGGTAATGCTGCTCAGCGGCATGACCTGGACCGGCTTCTGGGGCAAACAATACGCCAACCTCTGGAACCGCTTCCCGGCGGCGATGTGGAATGACGTGCCCAAGTCCGACGTCGAGGCCGGCAGCCTCAACAACGCCCATCGTCAAACCGTGCCCTGGGCCGTGGAAAATACCCCGATGCCGATGTCCGGCGACCATGCCGAGCACATGGGCCACGGCGGCATGCACGAAGGCCCCGCCGCCCCGACCGTCAGCCTGCAAGCGGTGCAGGATATCGCCACCGAACGCCAGGTCACGCCCGGCTACAGCATCACCCTGCCGACCACGTCCACCGGCGTGTTCACCGTCGCCGTGTTTGCCGACGACCCGCGCAACGACGCCACCCTGCACGTGGACCAATACACCGGCAAGGTCCTGGCCGATGTGCGCTGGGAGCACTACGGCGTCGTGGCCCGCGCCACCGAAACCGGGGTAATGCTGCACGAAGGCAAGATGTTCGGCCCGCTGAACCAGATCATCGTGCTGCTGATTTGCCTGATGATCCTGCTCAGCGCCGTGAGTGGCATGGTGATTTGGTGGAAGCGCCGGCCAGCGGGCAAGTTCGGCGTACCGCCGCTGCGTCACGACCTGCCGACCTGGAAGGCCGGGGTGTTCATCATGCTGGCCCTGGCGGTGGTGTTTCCGTTGGTGGGGGCTTCGCTGGTGGTGGTGTGGTTGCTGGATCGCCTCGTCACCCGTTTCAATCGCCAGCCTGAGATTGCTTCATCTTCAAGCTGAAGACAGTGCGTTAACGGAAGGCGGTGCGAAACCTCTACAATCGCGACCGCTTTCCAAACCACGAACACAGTTCAAACTGTGGGAGCGGGCTTTGTGGGAGCAAAGCTTGCTCGCGATCCAGGCGCTGCGGTCCTCAAGAGACCGCGTCGTTTTCATCGCGGGCAAGCCTTGCTCCCACAAAGCCCGCTCCCACAATGAGACTGTGTTTCACACCAAATGCCGAGTAGCTGCATGACCTCCCTAACCCTCTCCCACCTCGCCTGGACGCCCCTGGGCCATGGCCACTGTCATCACCAGTTCCAGCTGCGTGACGTGACGTTGCAGGTGGCGGCCGGGGAGTTTGTCGGGTTGATCGGGCCCAACGGCAGTGGCAAGACCAGCCTGTTGCGCTGCGCCTATCGCTTCAGCCGGCCGGAACATGGCGAGGTGAAACTCGAGCATCACAACGTCTGGAAACAGTCCTCGCGCTGGTGCGCCCAACGCATCGCCGTGGTCCTGCAGGAGTTTCCCGACGCCTTCGGCCTGACGGTCGAGGAAGTGGTCGCCATGGGCCGCACGCCCCACAAAGGTCTGTTCGACGGCGACAATCACGACGACCGCCGGCTGGTGCGCCAGGCACTGGAATCGGCCGGGCTCGCAGGCTTTGGCGACCATGCATTCGCCACCCTCTCGGGCGGTGAGAAGCAACGGGTGATCCTCGCCCGGGCCCTGGCCCAGCAACCGCAGTTGCTGATCCTCGACGAGCCGACTAATCACCTCGACCCCCACTATCAATTGCAATTGCTGCAACTGATCAAGGGCCTGGGCATCGGCACCCTCGCCAGCCTCCACGACCTGAACCTGGCCGCCGCCTTCTGCGACCGCCTGTACGTGATCGAACACGGGCGCATCGTCGCCAGCGGCACGCCCAAGGACGTCCTCAGCGTCGAGCTGTTGCGCGAGGTGTTCGGCATCGAAGCCCTGGTGGATGAACACCCGCTGTCCGGCTACCCACGAATCACCTGGATAACCCAACCATGACCTTGCGTTCCCTGCTGTTGCTACCCCTGCTGCTGGGCAGTGCCCACGCCTTGGCCGAAGCCACCCACTACCCGTTGACGATCCAGAGCTGCAATCGCCAGGTGGTGTTCAACGAGGCACCTCGGCACGCTGTCAGCCATGACATCAACATGACCCAGATGATGCTTGCCCTGGGGCTCAAACCGCGCATGGTCGGCTACAGCGGCATCAGCGGCTGGAAATCGGTGACGCCCGAGATGGCCAGGATCCTTGATGGCCTGCCGGAACTGGCCGCCAAATACCCCTCGGTGGAAAACCTGCTCAATGCCAACGTCGATTTCTTCTTCGCCGGTTGGGACTACGGCATGCGGGTGGGCGGCGACCTGACCCCGCAGACTCTGGAACCGCTGGGCATCAATGTCTACGAACTGACCGAATCCTGCGCGTTCGTGATGAAGCGTCCGGCGGCCTCGCTGGAGGACACCTACAACGACCTGCGCAACCTCGGGAAGATCTTCGACGTGCAGGATCGCGCCAACGCGCTGATCGCCACGATGCAGGCCCAGGTGGCCGAAGTGCGCAAGCACCTGCCCACCCAGCAACCGCGGGTGTTCCTGTACGACAGCGGCGAAGACCGCGCCATGACCTCCGGGCGCCTGGGCATGCCCCAGGCCCTGATCGACGCAGCCGGTGGGCGCAACATCCTCGATGACGTGGAAACCAGTTGGACCCGGGTGAACTGGGAGAACGTGGTCGAGCACAACCCGCAGGTCATCGTGATCGTCGACTACGGCGAAGTCAGCGCCGAGCAGAAACAGCAATTCCTGTTGAACAACCCGGCCCTGCAATCGGTGGAGGCGATCCAGCAACGGCGCTTCATTGTGATTCCCTACGTGCAGGCCACGCCGGGCATCGATAACGTGCTGGCGGTGCAAACCCTGGCGCGGGGTTTTCACGGCCAATGAACGGTCGTCGCTATGGCGCCCTGCTGATGGTCCTCGGCGCACTGCTGCTGGTGTCGTGTGTGGTGTCCCTGGGTTTCGGGCCGGCGCGGGTGCCGGTGGCCGTGGTCTGGGACATCCTGCTGAACAAGGCCTTCAGGGTGGGTGACGTCCATTGGACGCCCGGCCAGGAGCATATCGTCTGGCTGATCCGCGTCCCGCGGTTGCTGCTCGGTGCCTTGGTCGGCGCCGGGCTGGCGTTGATCGGTGCGGTGCTGCAAGCAGTCACGCGCAACCCGCTGGCTGACCCGCACCTGCTGGGCGTCACCTCTGGCGCGACTCTGGGAGCGGTCATCGTGGTGCTGCATGTCGGCGAGATTGTCGGCCTGCTGACCCTGCCGCTGGCGGCGTTCATCGGTGCGCTGCTGAGCATGCTGCTGGTGCTGACCATCGCTGCCCGCCAGGGCCGCCTGGAAAGTGATCGGCTGTTGTTGTGCGGCGTGGCGGTGTCCTTCGTGATGATGGCGGCGGCCAATCTGTTGTTGTTCCTCGGTGACCATCGCGCCAGTTCGGCAGTGATGTTCTGGATGCTCGGCGGCCTGGGCCTGGCCCGCTGGGAACTGCTGGCGGTGCCGGCGGCCAGTGTGGTGCTGGGACTGGTGTTGCTGCTGGGCATGGCCCGGCCGCTGAACGCGCTGATGGCCGGCGAACAGACCGCCGTGACCCTGGGCCTGAACGCGGCGAAGGTGCGATTGTGGATCTTCTTGATCGCCTCGCTGATGACCGGCGTACTGGTGTCCATCAGCGGTTCGATTGGTTTTGTCGGGCTGATGGTCCCGCACATTGCCCGGCGCCTGGTGGGCGCCGAGCATCGTCGGTTGCTGCCGGCCTGCGTGCTGCTCGGCAGCCTGTTCCTGGTGTGGGTGGACGTGGCGGCGCGGACGTTGATCGCGCCGGAAGACTTGCCGATTGGGGTCGCGACAGCCGCTATCGGCGGATTGTTTTTCATCGGACTCATGCGGCGTCGCTGA
>Ga0065714_10064572_pt1 | contig 33641 bp, 31 predicted proteins | sample MisRhiReplicate2_FD_59101 | JGI IMG/M metagenome (GOLD analysis project Ga0065714, IMG submission 59101) | Miscanthus rhizosphere microbial communities from Kellogg Biological Station, MSU, sample Rhizosphere Soil Replicate 2: eDNA_1 v2... | ecosystem: Host-associated > Plants > Roots >... | reverse complement strand
AAGGAAATCATCTGAGAAATTATTTGCCATATAGAATGATTAGTGAGTTAATTTGATTTGAAATATTCAGATTTTTTATTTAAATAATTCAAACATTACATAAATATAACAAAAAAACCGCCTCTGTTGAGACGGTCGATATTATTTTAAGATAATATTAATTTTTTACAGCTACCTTTTTTGCAGCTTTAGCAGCTTTTTTGTCAGCTTTTGCTTTAGCTTTTAACTCTTCAGGAGTTAAAGGTTTTGGTTCAGGAGCATTTGCGTTTACATCACCTTTGATGTAGATTACGCTTCTGCTGTTTACAGGGTCGTTAGAAAATACTTCGATCATTTTGTTGAAAGCACCGGGATTAGCTGTAGCGTATCCAACTTTGATTTTAGCAGATTTTCCAGGAGCGATAGGATCTGTGCTGAATTCAGGAGTTGTACATCCGCAAGATGCTTTTACATTTGAAATAATCAAAGGCTTGTCACCTGTATTGGTTACATTAAAAAATCTGTGTCCATCTGAATTTGGTTTAATTGCACCATAATCAAAAGTAGTTTTGTCGAATGTAATTGTTTGTGCAGATGCTAAAGCAATCGTTCCGAATAATGCAATTCCTGCAAATAATGTTTTCATATTCTTGAATGTTAATATGTTTGTTAGATAAATTTTGAGAAACAAAGTTAAAAATTATTTTAATTAATGCTTACATTTTTTTACTTTAAACTATTTTTGCAGATTATAAGTTAAAGAAACCAGAATTTATGCAGATTTCAGAAAAATATAACCCACAGGATACAGAACAGAAATGGTACAATTACTGGCTGGAAAACAAATATTTCCACTCAGAACCTAATGAGAAGCCGCCTTATACGGTTGTAATTCCGCCGCCAAACGTTACAGGAATTTTACATATGGGTCATATGTTGAATAATACCATTCAGGATGTTTTGGTTCGTCGTGCAAGAATGCAGGGCTTCAATGCTTGCTGGGTTCCGGGAACAGATCATGCTTCGATTGCTACTGAAGCGAAAGTTGTTGCTAAATTAAAGTCTGAGGGAATCAATAAATCTGATATCACTCGTGAAGAATTCTTGAAACATGCTTGGGAATGGACAGACAAATATGGCGGAACTATTCTTGAACAACTAAAAAAGCTGGGTTGCTCTTGTGACTGGGACAGAACACGCTTTACTCTTGAAGATAAAATGTCTCAACAGGTAATCAAAAGCTTTGTTGATTTATACAATAAAGGTCTTATTTACAGAGGATACAGAATGGTAAACTGGGATCCAGAAGCAAAAACTAATATTTCTGACGAAGAAGTAATTTTTAAAGAACAAAACGGAAAATTATATTTCCTTAAATATAAAATAGAAGGGACAGAAGAATTTCTTTCGGTAGCTACAACGCGTCCTGAAACTATTTTCGGTGATACTGCTGTTTGTGTCAATCCAAATGACGAAAGATATGCTCATTTAAAGGGTAAAAATGTTATCGTTCCGATTGTCAACAGAGTCATTCCTATTATTGAAGATGAATATGTTGATATTGAGTTTGGAACGGGAGCTTTGAAAATTACTCCGGCTCACGACATCAATGATTACGAAATCGGACAAAAACACAATCTTCAGATGATTGATGCTTTAGATGATGACGGAAATCTGAACGATCACGGATTGCATTATGCCGGTAAAAACAGATTTGATGTAAGAAAGCAAATCGCAAAAGAATTAGAAGAAAATGATCTTTTGTTGAAAGCAGAAGATTATATAAATAAAGTGGGAACTTCTGAAAGAACGGGTGCAGTTATTGAGCCTAAAGTTTCTGTACAGTGGTTTTTGAAAATGTCTGAAATCGCAAAGCCTGCATTGGATGTTGTGATGAATGATGAAGTAAAATTCTATCCTGAAAAGTTTAAAAATACCTACAAACATTGGATGGACAACATCCGTGATTGGAATATTTCTCGCCAGCTTTGGTGGGGACAACAAATTCCTGCGTTCTATTATGGTGATGGAGAAAATGATTTTGTAGTTGCAGAAGATAAAAACCAAGCTCTTGTAGTTTTAGAAGAGCAAAAAGGAATTATAGCTCAGCTTGAAGATTTAAGACAAGACGAAGACGCTCTTGATACTTGGTTCTCATCTTGGCTGTGGCCAATGTCGGTTTTCGATGGTTTGCTTGATCCGGATAACAAAGACATTAATTACTATTACCCGACTTCAGACTTGGTTACCGGTCCAGACATCATCTTTTTCTGGGTTGCCAGAATGATTATGGCTGGTTTAGAATTTAAAGGAGAAGTTCCTTTCAAAAATGTTTATTTCACAGGTATTGTAAGAGATAAACAGAGAAGAAAAATGTCTAAGCAATTGGGCAATTCACCAGATCCTTTGGATTTGATTTCTCAATATGGTGCAGACGGAGTACGTGTTGGAAGTTTGTTGAGTTCAGCTGCCGGAAACGATTTGTTATTTGATGAAGATTTGATGGTTCAGGGAAGAAATTTCATGACAAAAATCTGGAATGCTTTCCGTTTAATTCAAAACTGGAACAAAGAAGACAAACCGCTCATTGCATCAGATAACGAAGCAATCGAATGGTTTGGGCATCAATTAAATAAAACAATTATCGAAATTGATCAGCAGTTTGAGAAATTCAGAATTTCTGATGCGTTACATTTGATTTATAAATTAATTTGGGACGATTTCTGCGGATGGTATCTTGAAGCCATCAAACCAAATTATGGAGAAGGTATTTCTAAAGAAGTTTATGATCAGACGATTATTTATTTTGAAGAATTAATGAAACTCTTGCATCCGTTTATGCCGTTCTTGTCAGAAGAATTGTGGCAGTTGATCTCAGAAAGAAAAGCTGAAGATGCTTTGGTAATTGCTCAGCAGAAAAAAGGAGAAGAATTTAACGAAGATAAAATCAAAAACTTTGAAATTGCTAAAGAACTGATTTCAGGTGTGAGAAATTATCGTCAAACGAAAGGAATTTCTCCAAGAGAAACTGCAGAAGTTTACACCAATGCAACTCAATTTGAAAATGAAGCAGTTGTAAGAAAATTAGCCAACATTTCTGAAATTCATTTTGGAGAGAAAACTGATAAACCAAGTTTCACTTTCTTGGTTGGTTCAACTGAGGTTTCAATTCCATTAAGTGAAAATTTAGATTTGGAGGAAGAAAAAAAGAAAACAGAAGAAGAAGTAAAATACCTGAAAGGATTTTTAATTTCTGTTGATAAAAAACTTTCTAACGAAAAATTCGTTGCCAATGCAAAACCTGAAGTGGTAGAAGTTGAGCGCAAGAAACAAAAAGATGCCCAGGATAAGATTACTATTTTAGAAGAAAAACTGAAAAGTTTGTAAAATTTAGAATATCCATAAAAGTATCGGTTAATTTTTTAAGATCAAAAAACTAAAAACAGATAGTATTATATTTGTCAGGCTGAGCGGAGGCGAAGTCTTTTTTAAGCGAATGAAACAGTATTTCGTATATGTTAAGACAATTCCTATTATACAGGTGTTACCAATAATCTTGAAGTAAGACTTTCTTAACATCAAGCTGGTAAGTTTCCTGAGAGCTATACTCATAAAAGAAGACCGGTAGAACTTGTCTTCTTTTATGAATTTAACGATATACTTCAGGCAATTGCGTTTGAAAAACAAGTGAAAGGCTGGAGTAGGAAGAAAAAAGAAGCTATTATAAATGATAATTGGGGAAAATTAAAACAATTATCAATCTGTCAAAATAATACTCATTCAGATAATAAAGAAAAAAGCAAAGGCTTCGACTCCGCTCAGCCTGACATTGAAAACAATTTGTAAAACAATAATGACACATTTAGAAAACATACAAAAACTATTCTCAAAAAACTTCGTAGAAAGTCCGCTTCTCGAGAGTTTTGATGTGGGGAAAATATACCTTCCAACCGGGAAACTGGTTGCTTGCGATCCTTTGATTACGAATGATATGCAGGCTTTTACGGATGTTTTTCCCAAAGGAGATTTTTCTGTCTTGCTTCACAAAGAAAGAGAAAGCAATTGCGTTGCTTATGCTGAAATTGTTTTTAACGAAGCACAAATTACATCTTGGAAATTAGCGACGACTGAAAGTCAGAATATCAAAGATTTGGCTGAAGGTGAAGTTTTCGGGTATCCTGTAGAAAGCGGAATGGGCTGTTTTATGGATGTTGAAACACAGAAAAGTCTTAACGATTTAGAACAAAAACTATATCACAGCAAAGGCGTTGATTTTATGGGAATTTACGAAGAGTTTTTCCATGAGCATTTTTTTGACGAAAACGGAGCAATCGATCAATATGCATTTCTAAAACCTTCAGAAGAACTCCCGGGAACTATTTTCGGCTTTGAAACCGGTTATGGTGAGGGTTTCTACGCTAGTTATATTGCTTATGATAAAGCTGGTCAACCTGTAAAAATCATTACTGAATTTATAGAGATTTTAGTGAATTAAAAATATTTGGTTTTTATAAGATTAAGTTGTTTAAATTTACTGATAGCTAAAAATACAAAATATGAATTTTACCTCGGCACAACCCAAAATAGTCGTTGTTGGCAGCTGCTCATTAGACTTAGTTTTATATACTGAAAAGATACCTTCTTCTAATGAAACGGTCATGGCAAGTCACTGTGATAATTATTTTGGTGGTAAAGGTGCGAATCAGGCAGTTGGAACTGCGAGATTAGGCGCAAATGTTTATTTTATCGGTTGTGTGGGAGTTGATCCTCTGGGACAGCAAATCATGAGAAATCTCGTCGATGAAAACGTTAATGTAGGCTTTGTTACTGAAACTGATCAGGATTCTACGGGAACCGCATATGTTACAAGTTCAGATGGTGATGCTGCAATTGTAGTAGTTCCTGCTGCCAACAAATATCTTACAACTCAAAATGTTGAAGAGGCAGATCGATATATTCACGCAGCAGATATGATTCTTCTTCAGTTGGAAATCCCAATGAATGTCGTAGAATATACTGTTAGAAAAGCAAAAAGCTATGGGAAAATGGTGGGTTTGTACGCATCTCCGGGACGACTTTTGAGCAATGAAATTATTGAAAGTGCTGATTTTATTATCGCCAAAAGCAGTGAATTGGAAATTATTTTCGGAGAAGACCAAAAAGAAAAAGTTCTCAAGAAATATTTTAATAAAGTTTTTATTCGGGATGAAACCAATTCTACCGTTTTTTTTGACGGCACAGAAATGAAATACTTCAGAAATGAAAACGAAAGCATGGTTTACAAAATGGGAATGGGCGATGCATTTACTTCAGGCTTTGCCATTGCATTATGTCATCAGAATTCCATTGAAGACTGTGTCAAGTTCGGAAATGAAGTTTCATCAAAGGTTTCATTAGGAAAAGGCGCACAGACTGCACTTCCTAAACTTTCAGAATTTATTTGATTACCTTATTTAACGCATATCGAAAATTTAAAAATCATTCAAAACTGATGATAAAAATATCCACTTTTACAGTGGATATTTTATTGTAACCGCATGGAAAAACTAATCCTCCAGACTGAAGACGAAATTCAAATAACGGCATACATTTTCAAACCTGAAAAAAGCAATCATAAAGTTTTACTGATTAACTCTGCTACCGGAGTAAAGCAGCAGATTTATTTCTCTTTTGCTCAGTTTTTCGCTTCAAAGGGTTTTACCGTTATCACTTATGACTATAGAGGAATTGGTCTTTCAAAACCTCATAAAATGAGAAATTTTAAGAGTTCCATGAGAATTTGGGGAAGCCAGGATTATAAAGCTTTAACTCAATTTATCATAAAGAATTTCCCAGATCATCAGAAGTTTTGCCTCGGGCATTCTGTAGGAGCTTTGATTCTCGGGATGAATAAAGATTCTGAAATATTTGATGAATTTATTTTTGTCGGAACTCAAAATGCTTTCATCGGACATTTAAAATGGCGTACAAAAATTGAAGCTTTATTAGGTTTTGGGATCGCTCAGCCTTTATTTACAGAACTATTCGGTTATTTTCCAGCACATTGGTTCGGTCTTGGAGAAAGTCTCCCAAAAAATTGCGCTTATGACTGGAGAATCTTAATTTTGAACCCAAAATCTACCAATAAATTATTGCTTGAAACGGATGATTTTTCGAAAGATTTAAAACAAAAAGTTTTCGTAATTCAGGCTGAAGATGATGTTTGGTTAACAGAAAAAGGAGTAAAATCATTATTAAATGACACTTATCCGAATCTGAAACCGACATACAGACTAATCAAAACTTCAGAATCTGAAAAAGGTGAGATAGGACACATCAATTTTTTCAGAAGTTATAATAAAAATCTTTGGGAAATTATTTTAAAAGAAATTCAATAATATTTGAATCAAGAATTCCACTCCTTTGGAGGGTTGGCAAAATTTGAAAAATTTTGACGGGGAGGTTTAAAAAGTAATCCTAAGAAAAAAATAAAATCAACAATGAGCAACATCATACAAAACACAGTACAATTCGTAAAAGAAAAACTTGAAGGTGCAGAAGCAGGACACGATTGGTTTCATATCGAAAGAGTCTGGAAACTTTCCAAAAAAATAGCAAAAACTGAAAACTGTAATCTTGAAGTTGTAGAGCTTTCTGCATTGCTTCATGATATTGCCGATCCTAAATTTCATGATGGAGACGAGACTTTAGCTTTAAAAATCTCAAGAGAATTTCTTGAAAGCCAAAATGCAGATGAAGAAATTATTCAACAGGTTTTGTTTGTTATCCAGAATATTTCATTCAAAAATAGGGGAGAAACGCCTAAAGATTTACCGATCGAATTAAAAATTGTACAAGATGCAGATCGTATTGACGCAATTGGAGCAATCGGAATCGGAAGGACGTTCAATTTCGGAGGCTTTAAAAATAATCTGATGTATCATCCTGATCTCAAACCTCAGTTGAATATGTCAAAAGAAGAATATAAAAAATCAAACGGAACAACTATCAATCATTTTTACGAGAAACTTTTACTGTTAAAAGATTTAATGAATACCTCAGAAGGTAAAAAAATAGCCGAGGAAAGACATGATTTTATGCTGAATTTCCTCGACCAGTTTTATAAAGAGTGGAATGTTGATTAACATTCCTTCAAAACATCTCTAATGATTATCTTTGCACTATGGGATTTATCATTTCTATCATTTTTTTTTCACTGATTCTTTCGCTTTTCTTATTTAAAGTGAAGTCCGGACAGTTTGCTAAATGGGCAAAGATTTTTCGGATCTTTACTTTGGTGTTTTCCATTTCACTTTTTACGTATTGGTTTATCAAAAAAAGTTCGATTGGTATTGTGAGCAATGCTGTTTCATTACAGGTAATTAATAAACTTCCGCAGCCGCTTGATTTTTATGTGATTAATGTCAATAATCTCGATAAAAGCGGAACATTTGAAACGAAGCACATTGGTAAAGTACGTCCCGAATACTACAGAATCGAGCATCTTAAATTAACCAAATCTGATCAGTATTGGATCGTCGGTTATCTTGGAAAGAAAAACTTGGTTTATTTTTCCCAACACGCTGTTCCCAATAAAAATATGGATCAGATCGTAGAAGTTCAAAACTACATCATTCAGAGTGAAAAGCTCTCCGAACAGGCAAAAAAGCATGTAGAAGCCTACAATTTTGAAAATATGCAGACAGGAATTTGGGTGACTCTCTGTTTTCTTCTGATATTTTTGAATGTTTCTTTGATGGTGAGAAAGAAATGATTATTTTTCTAAACATTCTTAGGTTCGGATAAGAAATAAAAATGACGCATCATTAAAATAAACTCGGCATATTTTCCTGTCCCATTTTTGGAATAATAATATCAGTTTTCCATTCTTTATTCATATTCTCTATAAAATATGCTGAAAGCAATGGTGAAGCTTTTTCAAGGTTTTGATGTACAAAGAAATATAAGTTTTGTAAACCCTCTTTTTTCCATTTTGTAAGATGATTCAACCAATCATCTAATCTTTCGTAATCACTTTCGGCATTAGCTCCAACATATCTGATGAATGCATTGGGTGTAGTAAGACGCATGTGAAGCATATCTCTTCTTCCGGCGGTGTCAACGATAATATTCGTAATATTATTGTTTTCAAAAAGGCTGCATGTTTTATCGAAAATCTCTTCATCAGTAAACCATTCTGTATTTCGAAGTTCAATCGCTAAAGGAACTTCTTTAGGCCATTTATTGACAAATTGCTCTAATCTTTCGTAATCTTTTGGTTTAAAATTATCGTGAAGCTGTAGAAAAACCATTCCTAATTTTTCGTCAAAATTTAAAACTGCCGTTGCAAACTGAGTGACAACATCGTCAATATTCAAAAGTCTTCTGAAATGGGAAACCGTATTTGTAATCTTAGGGAAAAACTTAAAATCCGCCGGGGTTTTTTCTTTCCATGTCAAAACCTGTTCAGCAGTGGGCATTCCGTAAAATGTTGCATTCAGTTCAATAGAATTGAATTGTGTGGCATAATAAGTCAGTTCGTCTTTTGTTCCTTTAGGATAAAAGCCTTTTAAGTCTGTTTTATTCCATTTTGCACATCCGATAGAGATATTTTCAAGTCCTTTTTTATTCTGCTTTAAAATTTCTTTGGTTCTCGAATGATCTTTAGGTAATGTAAAATCTATTTTTGAAGGATCTTCTACTTGTCCGAATTTCATAACTGTTGATTAAGTTTTGGGATATTAAAAATAGTAAATCTAATTAGATTTAAAAAGTTTTTCTGCCGTTTTTAGATATTTAGTCTCAACTTTGTTTTTACCTATTCGAGTAAAGAATTTTTCAGGATAAAACGCATTAACAAGCCATTTATTTTTTATTTTCTCATTGATGGTAGTCTTTCCAATCGCTAGATTTTTCCTAATATTGAGGCGTTCATTATTTATGCTTTCATATCCTTTAATGTTCTTGTCTGAAATATCAAAACCATACCATTCTCCATTTTTCTTTAAAATTATTGGTTTGTAATAAGTTCTTCTATGAACGAATTCACCGTTTTCATTTTTCACAAGATAAATGATTGCATAATCATAAACAGAGTATCTGATTTGATTCATGTGGGTAAATGAATTGAAGACGAGAGTGTCTGCTTTAATTTCCTCATCAAATGCTTGTTCCACTTTATAAACATTTCTATATTTTAGATTAAAACTGTCATAGGGTTTTACTCTTTCGACCGAAATTTTCTTGCCTACAAATGCATAAATTTTAGATTGGGAATAAAAAATATGTATAGCCAGAATTAGGAAAACGGTGGTTAGTTTTTTCATTGATTTTAATTAGAAATAATCAAATACAATTTACAATTAATCTCTCTCCTCCAACTCAAAAATATCTTCCACCTTTTTCTCAAAATATCTTGCAATTTTCAAGGCTAAAACCGTTGACGGAACATATTTTCCGGCTTCCATGGCATTGATGGTCTGTCGGGAAACTCCGATTTTTTTTGCGAGATCTTCCTGTGTTATATCTTTTATGGCTCTTTCGAGTTTAATTTTGTTTTTCATTTTTTAAGTAATAGATAGTTAAATCTGAAAACATAAAGAACCAAAGGTAAAAACATAATCAGAATCATTGCTGTAAAGAAAAGACTTCCAAAGATGGTTAAAAATAAAAGCATAACAATAAAATAGGTCGCAATCAAACTCCAAAAAACAGATTTTAACCTTAAACTTGATATGTATTCATCCTCAATTTTCTCTTTTGAAAAACCTACCATTATTCCACCAATAATAATTAACATTCCAAAAAGATTTGGAAGGAAATCTATTTCCGTATTTTTAAAAAATCCTGATTCTTCGTTACTCAAAGGAAATCCTGAGTTATAAAAAACAGGCAAAGTGACGTCGGGAAAATCAAAAACATCAGTTAATGATAATATTCCTAAAATTAATGATGGAATAAAAATAAACCAACCGATTTTTTTAAAATGATTTGGGAAAAGTTGTAATGTATTCATGTTTGTAATTTTTTAATTATTCAAATGTAATAAATATTTTACAATATGTAAAGTTTGTTTTACTTTTTTATTGATAATTATTTGAAAATTTTACTTTTTCATATTACCTTATGCTTAAAAAACATCTGTTAAATCACTTCCTTCTGTTAAGCAAAATAAAACCCTCTATGCAAAACTTAGAGGGTTATTATATTTCAGATTAAATAAATCATTAAACAACTTTTTTTCTTTTGGCGACAAAAACCATCAAGGCTAATGCTGTGGTAAGAAGTATCAGAACATACTGATCAATTGGTGCTGTATTCGGATCACCCGGATTTCCGGGAAATGTGTCTTCTTCCGAAAATGTGCTGGAAGATTCCTCATAAACGAACTGGTTTTCTGAACTTTCTTTCGCAAAACTAAATGTAGAAAGTACTATTGAGCAAGTTATTAATATTTTTTTCATTTGTTATTTTATTAATTTTTTAATGTATTCTTTACCTTCAGAAATAGCTTTTAAGATATACAATCCTTTATCGTCTAATTTTATACGAACCAATTTTGAATTTTCTTTTATATCGTGAATTTTTCTTCCAGTTGCATCAAATACTTCTACGGTCTCAATATTTTTATTGTTTCTTACATAGAAATCTTCCCCATCTCTGTAAACCTCTAAAGTATCTTTTTGCACTTCTGAAGTAGAAAGTACATTTAGTTTATAGACAATTTCAAATCTGTTTTCAAATTCTCCCGTATTTGCAGCAAATGAATACGCCTGATTCTGAAGATTTGTATAAGTTCCCAACTCTTTATCATGAAGATAAATAGCTTGTCCGTTATTGAAAATGCCTTCTTTCTGAACTAATGAAATCGTAAAGTTTCCGTTTTCAAAATGTTTTGCGCCTACCGGAACAATATCATTGATATCGAAATCTGCTTTCCCCTGAATAATCAGTTTCTGAGTAGCTGCAAACGTGTAAAAAGCATCTGAGCCTGTTGCCATTGCTTTAGAATCATAATTGTCAAATGAATCTGATGCGACATTTATATAAGCCACCGCCATAGTATTGCTGGTGTTGTATGAGGAATTTAATCTTAACCAAAATTTGCCTTCCGTTGAAGAATTATTTTTATTGAAGAAAGTTCCCGCTGTTGCCACTCTCATCTCGTTGGTGAAACTTAGAGAAGTATCCACAGATGAAGATAATGTTTTCACAAAAAATGCCTGACCTACAGGAGCAATATTTCCGGTAGGTACTGTCGAAATATTCGGAGCAGGAACCCAGGCTTGTGTCAACGGATTGTATGTAGCATACCCAATGTTTGTAGTCGTTGTTCCTCCCTGAGTCGTTACAGAATTACTTGTATTGTCCCAGAAATAGAATGTATTCAAAATTCTTGCTGAGTTGGCGGTGTAGAAAGTATCTAAATTTAGATTTGAAGGATAAGGATTTCCCACTAAGTTAAATCCGTTTGTATCAGTGGAAATCATATACGTCTGAGAACCGTTATTAGGAACTCCTGTGAATGTAACAGATGCATTGGCAACCGGAGTTTTAATAGAATATCCTTTACCGAACAATGAAATAGGTGAGGCTGCATTCACAAAATAATTAGTTGCCGTATTGTATTCTGTAATGAATGCCGGAGTAATTCCTGTACCATATATTGCATTAAGATTCTGAGAGGCAACCGGAGAAGACCAGAAAGCATACTTGTCAACTAAGCTTGTTCCGTTTTTAAGTACCTTAAAAGATCCTGTATAATTCAAAACAGAACCGTCTTTTTGGATAAGGTTACCGCCATCTTCAACAATAACATCTGCTGTATTGATTGAATTACCAGAAGTAATTTCTAAAACTCCGCCGTTTTTGATGGTCATGTTTTTTGCCGTGAAAGGTGGAAGTAAGGAGGTGGAATATGCTGCGGTAATGATTGCATCTTTTATAAAGGTAGGGCTTCCGTTGCTCCAGCTACTTCCGTTCCAGATCGTAGTGGTGAGTAGATTACTACAGTTGGTTGTGAAATTAATATTAGGATAATCATTTTGCATATTTGTCAGCTGTGCATCATCAACACATACTAATAAATTAGCATTACATTGATTGAACTGATGAAATTGCTCGATTGAATTGTTATGAATATTAACTGAAGTTAAGTTTGGAAGGTCAGAAAAATTAAAACTATTTAAATTTATAGCGTTTGATGCATCTATTTGAGAAAGAATATCATTTGATGAGATCGTTAATGATTGTAATGCCGTACAATCGGAAATGTCTAAAGAGCTGATCTCTGTATCTTTAAGATTTAATTCTTCAAGTGCGGTACATTGTTGTAAATTTAAAGTGCTTAATTCTGGAGAATAACTGTAATTTGTACCTGGTAATGGTAAGCCAATACTTAAATCCTGTAAACTGGAACAATTTTGTAAATTTAAATTATGTAAATAATAATTTCCTTGCATTTTTAAATTTACTAATGCAGTACAATTTTGTGCATTAATTTGTTGCAGATTCTCAGGTAAGTCTATTGGATTTGCCACATTATGCACATCGAGTGTTTGTAAATTAGTCAAATTACTTACATTGATACTCGTCATAAAAGAAGCAGAATTAACTATATTTATTTCTTCAAGTGATGGGCATACTATGAAATTAATATTACTGATTGGTTGGTTATAAGCTAAAAGTTTTTTTAAGTTTGGAAGGTCTGTAAGGTTAATAGAGTTCACTTTTCCTAATATTACGCTACCAAAAGATGATGATGTATAGCCATAACGATTATAGAAGGCGCAATCCAATTCTTCAAGATTGACCAATCCGGCACCAGAAAAATCAATGTTGGGAGCATTAAGACCTTTTATTTTATTTAAAGAAGGACATCCGTTTACATTGATTGCAGATAGATAAACTGCACGACTGTCATAATAATCGCCATCTAAAATAATTTCATAAAGAGAAGTACAGTTATTTGCAATCAAATTAATTTCTTGATCATCTGTTTGTGAATCTTGTGTGTTGGTAATATTAATCGTCTGCAATGTTGCAATATTGGGAACCGATAATTTTACAAGACCTCTGCAATCATCAATATTAATTGATGTTAAATTGATATTTTCAAAGTACAGTTCAGAAACTAATTTGTCATTCAGAGCCAATGCACCGTTAAACTGCGGATTATTTTTAATTCTGAAAATAGCTTGCCCTAAAAAAGAAGGATGATAAAATGCACTAATATCATTCATTGTTAGAATTGACGGACAATTATCAATGGTAAAATCTACAGGAAAAAAATCAGATTCATAGAAATTTCCGTTGAAAGATCCCTCGTCGTAAAACCAACGATTCATACACATCAGTTTTTTAATTTTATTATTATTTACAAAACTGATATTTGCATTTTTAGTATCTGAAATATAAAGTTCTTCAACATTTGTAAAAAGCAAAGCATCAGAAATATTTTCTGGGAGATGATTAAAATAGTAAGGGAAATTAATTTCTCCAGTTGCTACATCGTACTTCTGAGTTGCATCCATTTTTACATCCAGAATCACCACCTGTTGCGCTTCAGAAACCTGAATTTCACCATCTCCATTAGCATCAATAGCAATAGAATTTCCGTTGATGTCTTTGGCAATTCCGTTACTTGCATTTGAACTTAAGATTAATGCTTTAAATTTAGAATCAGTAAAATTGAGATTTTGTGTGTAAGCAAAAGAGAAAAAGCTTACACAAAAAATAAGTAAATTTTTTTTCATTTTGTGTTTTTTAATGTTTTTATTAAACTTAAATAAATTAAGCTGTAAATATATTGATTGATTTTTATTTAAATAATTGTATATTTTATATGATTGTGGATATATGGATATGGTTATTATTAATATATAATTTTATGAATAGAATAAATGTTGACATACTTAATTTATGTTTCTTATCAAAAAAAATTATGAAGTAAAAAAATTAATGAAAAAGATGATATACGATATAAAACGCTTAAAGTAATGACCATTGTTCACAAAAAAAGCACGTCAATTGACGTGCTTCAAATCTGTATGATTTTTTATTTTTTAGTTATGCCTCACAAGCTGAACAGCTCACAAAATTTACCATCATTTCCTTAGAAACAGACGAACTTCTTTGGTAGTACAGAGTTTTTACCCCTTTCTTCCAGGCTTCAATGTAAAGATAGTTTACATCTTTTACTGGCATCGTAGATGGAATCTGCAAATTCAGAGATTGAGCCTGATCAATGTATTGTTGTCTTTGTGCAGCCTGAGAAATAATCTCCATCGGAGAAATTTCTTTGAATGTTTTGAATACTGCTTTTTCCTCGTCAGTCAGTTCATTCAGGTGCTGAACTGAGCCGTGATTCAGCATAATTGTTCTCCATGTATCTTCATTATCAAGACCTTTTTCTTCCAGCAATTTTGCCAAATATTTATTCTTACGCATGAAGTTTCCTTTTGCCAAACCAGCTTTGTAGTAATTTGAAGCAAAAGGTTCGATTCCGGGAGAAGTCTGTCCCAAAATTGCCGAACTTGAAGTAGTGGGAGCAATCGCCATTGTTGTGGTATTTCTCAAACCATAACCTTTTAACAATTCTGGTTCTCCATAGATGTTCGCCAACTCTTTTGAAGCTTGATCCGCTTGCTCTTTGATATGTCTGAAAGCTCTCGCATTGAATTGCGTAGCCTCAAAACTCTCAAACGGAATCATATTTTTCTGTAAGTAAGAATGGTAACCCAAAACGCCCAAACCAAGTGCTCTGTGACGCATTGCGAAGTTTCTGGCACCTTGAAGGTAATAATTTCCTTCCGTTTTTTCGATAAATTCAGATAAAACAGCGTCAAGGAAATAAATTGCAAGCTTTACAGCATCCGTATCCTTCCACTCATCATATAATTCTAAATTCATAGACGAAAGACAGCAGATGAAAGATTCTTCTCTGGTAGATGGAAGCATGATTTCCGAACAAAGATTACTTGCATTCACGGTTAATCCAAGGTCTTTATAAACCTGAGGTTTGTTTCTGTTTACGTTATCGGTAAAGAAAATGTACGGAAGACCTTTTTGCTGACGGCTTTCCAAAACTCTTGCCCAGATTTTACGTTTATCCATATCACCGTCAATCATGTCCTGCATCCAGTAATCTGGTACACAAATTCCGGTAAACAGATTCTGAATCGGACTTCCGATGTCTTTAATTGATAAAAATTCTTCAATATCTCCGTGGTCAATATCTAAGTAAGCTGCAAATGCGCCTCTTCTTACACCGCCTTGGGAAACAACATCCATCGCTGTATCAAACAGCTTCATGAACGAAACCGCTCCCGAAGATTTTCCGTTGTCGGTTACTGCGGTTCCTCTGTTTCGAAGTTCTCCGAAATATCCAGAAGTTCCGCCCCCGATTTTCGTCTGCATGATCACTTCACCCATTTTGTGGGTAATTCCTTCGATGCTATCCGGAATATGAACGTTGAAACAAGAGATTGGAAGACCTCTCTGCGTTCCCATATTCGCCCAGACAGGAGAAGAAAAACTGATCCATCCTTTCATGATCATTTCCTTGAAAGCCGGCTGAAGTTCAGGTTTGTATAATTTTTTTGCTGCTGCAGTAGTAATTCTGTCGATTGCACCATCTACGGTTTCGCCCTTCAGAAGGTAACCTCTGTTCAGCATTTGCTCAGATTCTTCGTTGAGCCACCAGATATTGTTGTTTTGTTCTTCCATTTCTTATATTATAAAATGCAACCTGTGCATTGTTTTATTAATTTTTTTTAGGAGCAGAAAATTTTGTTTTTCTTTTCATTTGTGTACCTGCTTTCGCTACTCGCTTTTTTCTTTTGCAAAGAAAAAGAGCTCAAACATACCGCTCAATCAGGGCTAAGATGACGGTTTGTTTTCTTTACTTTTAAATCACGTCATTGCGACTGCTTTGTCATTGCGAGGAACGAAGCAATCCCAACTTAAATGCTTCGACAAGCTCAGCATGACACCTCTAATGCTATCTGTTTCTTATTTATTTCAAAACAGGCTGTAAAAATTCTACTTTATGAGAATCATTAAGTCCGCTTTCATCTCTTAATTTCTGAAATTCTTTGAAAGACGTAATATTTAAAACTTCATTCTGTACTTCTTCGTTTTCATAATTTGAAAAATGCACAAACGTAACACCGTCTTCTTTTACAAAAACTTTATATTCAAATTTTGTCTGATCTAAAGTTTTAAAATCATTCAAAAACTTCTGAATATTTTTTTTGTTTTCTGAAACAAATTCAGGTTTTACGGTATAAGTTACGATTATATTGATCATATTTTGTCTTTCTTATTGTCAGGAACGGAACATTCTTTTAATAATATTAATCTTTTAACTCTATCTTAATGTTTAATAACGATTAGGTCAATTTAAGTTTTACGAATATTAAGGTTGAGGTTCTTCACTTCACTGCGTTCTGAATGACAGATTTCTAACACTAACTGTTTTGCCGCTCGCTTCGCTCGCGCCCCGACTTGAACGGAGCTCTTTTTGTTATTGCGACTCACTATTAGTTCGATAAATTGCTTCACATTGTTCGCAATGACAAAAAAGCGGGAGTGGAAGGCGGAAAACGGCGCTCAAAAAACTACCCTATCAAAAATTTTCTAAATTTTTGCCACCCCTTCAGAGAAGGGGAATTTTAAAATAAATCATTCGCTGTAATACTCTTATCATGCTTTGTATAATCCACCGGTCTTTTTGCAAAGAAATCATCCATAGAATTGGCGAAAACTTCCTCTTCGAACCAAACCATCGGGCGATATTGTTCTGGAGTGATGTTGTAACGGGTTTGCATGTTGATTTTCTTTAAACTGTCGTCAACACGGTATTTCATGAAGTTTAACAAATCTTCTTTGGTAAAAAAGCTGAATTCTCCCATTTCAAAGATCCAGTCGATGATTTCACCTTCCAGTTCGATAGATTGGTCAACTAAAGTATAAATATCTTCAATATCAGAATCAGTTAAAAGATCAGGTTGCTCTTCACGGATTTTATTAATTAAGTAAATTCCTGCATTGGCGTGAATCTGCTCATCAATAGAAGTCCATGCAATAATATTGGAAACATTTTTCATGTACCCTTTGAATCTCGTAAAAGAAAGGATGATCGCAAATTGTGAGAAAAGCGATACGTTCTCAATCAGAATACTGAATAATAAAAGAGAAGATACATACTCTTTCGGAGTGGTAGAATTGGCGTGTTTCAGGACATTTGATAAGAAATCTATTCTCTTTTTAAGAGCAGGAACTTCTACAACGTGTGTAAAAGCTTCATTATAACCCAAAACTTCCAGCAAACGGGAATATGCTTCTGAGTGACGGAATTCGCATTCTGCAAACGTAGCTCCAAGACCGTTTAGTTCGGGCTTCGGCATGTGGCTGTATAAATTTCCCCAGAAAGTCTTTACCGAAACTTCAATCTGGGCAATCGCTAAAAGCGCATTTTTTACGGCATTTTTTTCATGAGGTTCAAGTTGTGACTGAAAGTCCTGAACATCTGCTGTGAAATCAACTTCTGAGTGTACCCAGAATGATTTGTTGATGGCTTCTGTAAACTGAAGAACTTCAGGATACTCAAACGGCTTATAGCTTACTCTTTTATCAAAAATTCCCATATTAAATTGTCATGTCTTTAAAAAATTATAAAAAATAGATCACTGTGTATAAAATTCAGGAGACTAGTAAGTTTCTGATTTGTTGAAAGTTGTAGTTTTAACTTATCAACATAAAAAGCACCTCATCTCTCGTACCGTGCGAAGCACAAAGTTAGACAACGCAGACCTATTTTAAAAGGGGTAAAGACTAAATGGTTGAGTTTTAACCTTAAAAGTTTTCCACATTTACATAAAACTCCCTCTGATATTGGTTTATAGCTAGTTAAGTATTAAAAATAAATGTTTTGTGCTGTTTAATGTTAAACAATGTGCTGTAATTTTTTGAATATTAATAGTTTATATATTAAACATCAAATTATTTAAAGAAATTTTTATTCTTGTAACAAAACCAAAATATATTCTACTTATTGGAAATAAAAACAGCAATCACTCAATGTTAGTAATTCAGAATTTACATAAATCATACGATACGGGAAAGAGTAAACTGCACGTTCTCAAAGGTATTAATCTTAATATCAGCGAGGGTGAATTTGTCTCTATTATGGGAAGTTCGGGCTCAGGAAAATCGACTTTATTGAATATTATCGGGATTCTTGACGAAAAGGACAGTGGTGTTTACGAGCTTGACGGAATTCCTATTGAACATCTGAATGAAGTAAAAGCAGCTGAATACCGTTCAAAATTTCTTGGTTTTGTCTTCCAGTCTTTTAATTTGATTGGTTATAAAACTGCTTTAGATAATGTTGCGCTTCCTTTATATTATCAAAATGTGCCAAGAAAAGAACGTAATCTTAAAGCAATGGAATATCTGGAAAAAGTTGGTTTGGCGCAATGGGCAACCCATCTTCCAAATGAGCTTTCGGGTGGACAAAAACAAAGAGTTGCGATTGCAAGAGCATTAATTACCAATCCAAAAGTAGTTTTGGCAGATGAGCCGACCGGAGCATTAGATTCTAAAACCACTCACGATATTATGAAATTGCTTCAGGATATCAATAACGAAGGAAAAACAATCATCGTAGTAACGCACGAACCGGATGTTGCTGCACAAACCAAGAGAAATGTAATCCTGCGTGACGGAATTATAGAAAGCGATGAGTTTATAAAGCAGATTGTTTTGTAATAGGCTGGATGTTAGGTGTTGGATGCTTGAAGTTTTATTAAGTGGTTCCAATTAAAATTATAGCTGACTTTTCAAAGTAAAAAAAAAATTCATTCTTTATTTTGAAAATTTAAATAAAATTAAAAAATCTGCGGTAGGATTGGAAACTTCCATCATCCATCTTCCCGCATCAAACCAAAAAATTATGTTTGACCTAGATCGTTGGGAAGAAATATTCAGTTCTATTCGCAGTAACGTATTGCGAACGGTACTTTCGGGCTTTACGGTAGCTTTGGGTCTGTTTATATTTATCGTTCTTTTCGGAATCGGAACCGGGCTGAAAAATGCTTTTACACAAGGTTTTGCGAGAGATGCTCAAAATCTGATCTCCATTTTTACAGGAAATACGACGGTTGCTTATAAAGGTTTGCAATCGAATAGAACCGTGACCATGAATAACGAAGACTATGATTTCTTAATCGATAGCGATAAAGAAAAAGTAGGGTATTCTACACCGAGATATACTGCCAATCTGATGGTGAAATACGGTAAAGAAAGTGGCAATTACCAGATCAACGGAGCAGATCCTGAAGAAAAATTTATCGAAAACAGGAAAATGCTCGAAGGGCGTTACCTTACACCCGGAGATTTGCAGAGAAAGCAAAATGTTGCGGTTGTAGGAAGGATGGTGCAGCGTGATTTAATAAAAAACGGAAGTCCTGTCGGGAAAGATTTAGACATCAACGGAACGATGTTCAAAGTAGTCGGGGTTTTCTCAGATGACGGCGGCGACTGGGACGAGAGACATATTACAGTCCCGATTACGACTCTGCAGCAAATGAAAAAAGGTTCAGATACAGTGAGCGGAGTTTATATTGCTTATGACGAGAATATGACACCAGAACAAGCTATAAAATATGGTGATCAGCTTAAAGAAAGGCTGAAAGCCCGGAAAAATGTTTCTCCGGATGACGAAAATGCAGTCCGTGTGTGGAATAATGCTCAGAATATGAATGAAACTTTCATGTTTATGGCGGTTCTTACAGGAATTGTAACCTTCATCGGATTGGGAACATTGCTCGCTGGAATTATCGGGATCAGCAACATTATGGTGTATATCGTGAAAGAAAGAACCAAAGAAATCGGTGTAAGAAAAGCCATCGGAGCAAAACCACGAAGCATTGTTGCTTTGATTGTTCAGGAAAGTGTAGTGATTACAGTAGTTTCAGGATTTGTTGGGGTAGGATTGGGAGTCTTGGCATTGCATTTAATTGGTGACAGTCTCGAAGACTATTTTATTAAAGATCCGAGTGTCGGATGGGGAACTATTTTCGCAGCATTTGTTGCATTGGTTTTTTCGGGTTTGATTGCCGGATTCGTTCCTGCATACAGAGCCTCAAAGATTAAACCTATCGAAGCTTTAAGAACAGAATAGTTTAATTGAAATATTAATGAGATAATTGAAAATGAAATTCAACTTATAACTCATAACTGATAAAAATGAATATTTTATTTAAGAAAGATACTTGGCAGGAGATTTATTATTCGTTAAAAAATAATAAACTCCGCACATTTCTTACCATGATCGGTGTGGGTTGGGGAATGTTTCTGTACGTGGTTTTGCTAGGTTCGGCAAAAGGAATGGAGAATGGTTTTGATAAATTGTTTTCAGGTTTTGCAACCAATTCTATTTTCCTTTGGGCACAGAATACTTCGATTCCGTATGAAGGTTTTCCAAAAGGAAGAGATGTGAATCTGAAATTATCTGATGTTGAGGTTTTAAAAAGAAAAATATCGGATATCGATTATATTTCGCCACAAAACTCAAGAGGAAGTTTCACAGGAACGCCGGGCGAATCGATGTCAAGAAATGGTAAAAATGCTACCTATTCTTTAACGGGAGATTACCCGATCGGAAATAAAATTTCAGAAAAGAAACTGATTTTCGGAAGATATATTAATGATGCGGATGTTTCCGGAAACAAAAGTGTAGCAGTAATCGGGGAAGAAGTGTACAACAACTTTTTTGATTCAAAAAAGAAAGAAAATCCGCTGGGAAAATCAATTAATGTAAAAGGGCTTTTCTTTAATGTGATCGGAGTTTTCAGAGTAAGAAAAGGGGGTGGTTTTGAAAATGACCGTACTGTTTTTATTCCGCTTTCTACTTATACGAAAATGTATAATGCAGGGGAACAGATTGATATGTTTGCGATCGTAAGCAAACCCAATGTTGATGTGAATAGTGTCGAGGAAAGAGTAAAAACAGAATTGAAAGCCAAAAATCAGGTTTCGCCTGAAGATACGAACGCTTTCGGAAGTTTTAATTTAGGAAAAGAATTTAAAAAACTCACAGGGTTTTTAACAGGAATGCAGCTTTTAACCATCATCGTAGGAACTCTGACGATTTTGGCAGGAGTCATTGCCATTTCAAATATTTTATTGATTACTGTAAAAGAAAGAACTAAAGAAATAGGTATTCGGAGAGCTTTAGGTGCAAAACCTTCTGAAGTAAGAAACCAGATTTTGTTAGAAAGTGTGGTCATCACGCTTAGTTCGGGAATATTGGGTTTCATTCTCGGGATTTTCGTTCTGATGATATTCAATTCATTGACTCAGAATCAGGATGAGTTTCCGTTTTATAATCCGACGGTCAATTATACCAATGTATTTGCGGCAATGTCGGTGATGGTGATTTTAGGTTTAATTATCGGGATGATCCCGGCTCAGAGAGCAGTAAAAATAAGACCGATTGAAGCGCTAAGAAGTGAGTAAAGGAAGTTATGAAATGATGAATTGTGAGATTCGTTTTGAGTCATACAATCTCTTAATCTTTAATTCTTAAATAATAAATTTTAAAATAAAAAAATAAACTATACATATGAAAAAGAAGTTCACCTGGAAAAAAGCAATCTATATCGTCTTGGGACTTTTATTGGCATGGGCATTATTTGCAGGAATCAGTTATCTTGTGAAATCAAATTCTAAAGAAAGTGAAGCGTTCCTTACAAGAAAACCTACCATTCAGAATATGGATGATAAAGTGATGGCAACAGGAAAAATCATTCCTAAAGAAGAAATTGAGATCAAACCGAATATTGCAGGAATTATTGATAAAATCCTGGTTGATGAAGGAGACAGAGTAGAAGCAGGACAATTGATTGCTACCGTAAAAATCATCCCGAATATTGCTGAAGTAAACAACGCTCAGCAGGAGGTGATGAATTCTCAGCTTCAGATCAGCAATGCCAAAATGAATGTTGACAATATGCAAAAACAGTTTGCAATGCAGCAGAAACTATTCAGTCAGGGTGTGATTTCCAAGCAGGAATATTTAAACTCTCAGCAACAATTATATTCTCAGCAACAAGGTCTGAAAAATGCTAATCAACAGCTTCAGACTGCACAAAAAAGATTACAAATCGTAAAAACGGGAGCAACTCCGGAATTACAAGGTTTGGCAACCACTCAAATCCGTTCAAAGGCGGCCGGAACTGTTCTTGAAGTTCCGGTAAAAGTGGGAAGTCAGGTAATTGAAGCCAACTCTTTCAACGCAGGAACGACCATTTGTTCAATTGCAGATTTGAATTCACTAATTTTTCAGGGTGAAATTGACGAAGCACAAGCCGGAAAATTGAAGCAGGGAATGGATATGAACATCGTCATCGGTGCCTTACAGAATAAATCGTTTCCCGGAAAACTGACAATGATCGCTCCAAAAGGAAAAGACAACAACGGAACGATCAAATTCCCAGTTGAAGGTGACGTTCACAATCCGAATAACGAATACATCAGAGCGGGATTTTCAGCCAACGGCGAAATAGTCATGAGTTCTCAGAAAAACGCTTTGTTACTGGATGAATCTTTGGTTCAGTATGAAAAAAGAAACGGAAAAGACAAAGCTTTCGTTGAGGTAAAACAACCAGACGGAAAATTCAAGAAAGCTTATGTGAAATTGGGAGCAAGCGACGGTATCAATGTTCAGATTCTTTCAGGAATTGACAAAAATGCTGAAGTAAAAGTCTGGAATCCGTCTGATAAAGATAAGGAAGAATTAAAAGAAAAAGCGAAGAAATAATTTCGTCTTCATATCAAGACTAAAGTCCCGGAACATCCGGGACTTTTTTGTTTTTTTTACACTTGATTTTAAACAAATTTTCTTTTTAGCAGATTTCAATATTTTTAAGCTTTGAATTAGCTCAGAAATTTAATTTCTTTATCTTTAAATTTATTTTTCACAACCAGTTTATTCATGGTTTTTAGCATTTTTCTGCGAAGTTTAGCCAGTTTTCTTACATTTTTATCTTCGCTGTAATCAAAAATATTATCCTTAAAACTGAATGTATCCCCATCTTTAAACGTGATATTGTTTTTCTTCAGTTCTTTTTGCAGCATAAGATTGGTCATGCTTTTAAGAATAAGATACTCAGATTTACCAAGAGATTTTAGAGAGTTGAGCAATTGTTTTTTATATTTTTTCTTTCCCATAATTTCAGACGCTTTTCGCTTTTAAGATTATGCAAATATATCTTTTTAATTAAAATAATTTTCTATTAAATTTTTTTATCGTAATATTGCGATATAATTATTCAAAATGGGAGCTACAAAAACAGATTTTTTTACGCAACAGCAAAATCAAATTGCTACGATTGCAAAAGCTTTGGGCCATCCTGCAAGAATTGCCATTATCGAATATTTGCTTAAAGTAAATGAATGTATCTGCGGAGACATCGTGAACGAACTGCCTTTGGCGCAGCCTACCGTTTCACAACATTTGAAGGAGTTGAAAAATGCAGGTATAATTAAAGGGAATATCGAAGGAAATACCATTTGCTATTGCATTGACGAAAAAGCCTTTGAATTGTTGAATACTTATTTTAAAAACATTATTTCCACAGTAAAAAAGCAGAATTGCTGTTAAGTTTTTTTTATCAAAGTATATCGTAATATTGCAATATAACAATTTAAAATTAATTACAATGAAATTATCAACCATCAAAGAAATTCTGCCAACATTGGAAAACGTAGAATTTCAATTAGAAAACGGAACGTTTGTTCCGGAACATTTCCACGTAACGGAAGTGGGACAAATTACCAAAAACTTTATCGATTGTGGTGGAGTAATTCGTTCTGAAAAAACAGTCAACTTCCAGCTTTGGAACGCCAACGATTTTGAACATCGCTTGAAACCTGGAAAATTATTGAACATCATCAAACTTTCAGAAGAAAAATTGGGTATTGAAGATTCAGAAATTGAAGTCGAATATCAAGACAATACAATTGGAAAATATGATCTGGAATTCAATGGGAAAAACTTTATTTTGGTTAATAAAACGACAGCTTGTCTGGCTCAGGATGCCTGCGGAATTCCTTCTGAAAAACAAAAGAAAAATTTGTCGGAATTATCTGTAAATAACTCTAATTCTTGCACGCCGGGAAGCGGATGTTGCTAATCTTTTAGCCACGACACACGAATAATAAAATAAACATCGTGCATTTGTGGCAATTTAAATTGTCTGTCGATAAATTTAATGAAAAATGGAGGCTAAAATAACTACAAAAGAAATCGCCAAACTCTTTTTAAAACTTGGTTTCATCGGTTTTGGAGGTCCTGCTGCACATATTGCGATGATGCAACAGGAAGTAGTTTCCAAAAGAAATTGGATGAGCGAACAGCATTTTTTGGATTTGCTGGGTGCGACCAATCTTATTCCCGGACCCAACAGTACCGAGATGGCAATACACATAGGTTACGACAAAGGTGGTTGGAAAGGACTGATTGTAGCCGGATTGTGTTTCATTTTACCAGCAGTTTTCATTACCGGAATTTTTGCCTGGCTCTACAAAACTTACGGAACATTGCCCGAAATTCAACCTTGGATTTACGGCATCAAGCCAGCGATCATCGCCATTATTATTGGTGCGGTTTATCCTTTGGCTAAGAAATCGATCAAGTCAGTTTTATTAGTATTTATCGGAATTTTTGTGTTGGTTTTGTCTTTCTTCGGTATCAGCGAAATTTATCTGATGTTCGGGGCGGGTTTATTGGCATTGGCTTTTTTCTACTTTAAAAATAAAAATAAGAATACACTGCAAAGCTTTGTTCCGCTTGTGTTTTTACAAATCACCAATCAAAATTTTTTCTCCGAAACCAACATCCGATTGTTTTGGATTTTCCTGAAAACCGGATCTATTTTATACGGAAGCGGTTATGTGCTGTTCGCATTTTTGGATACAGAATTGGTCACAACGGGACTTTTAACCCGACAACAATTGATGGATGCGATTGCGGTTGGACAATTCACTCCCGGACCAGTGTTTTCATCCGTCACCTTTATTGGTTATCAAATCAATGGCGTTTCGGGAGCTGTTTTATCTACGGTTGCCATTTTCCTGCCTTCGTTTATTTTGGTTGCATTAGTCAATCCTTTGATGAAAAAATTAAGAAACTCAAAGAGCTTATCTGCTTTTTTAGATGCCGTAAATGTTTCTTCAGTAGCTATTATTGCAGCTATTTGTATTACGATGGCAAAAGAAACAATCATTGATTGGCGAACTATTTTAATTGCCATTATAAGTGCAATTGTAGTTTTTCAATTTAAAAATGTCAACAGTGCATTCATCGTTTTGGGTGGTGCATTGTTGGGTTATGTGTTATTTCAAATTTAATATCGTGGTTTTGTAGCCACAAATGCACGAGTAGAAAAGATTAGAGGTAAAAATATTTGTGTATTCGTGGCAATAAAAAACATTCCTTACAATTAAATAAATCATTCAAATATGAATCAAAACATCAAAAACTGTTGTGACATCATCAGCAAAAATTTTAAAGAAATCAATGCTGATCGTAAAATTTTATTGGAAAAATTAGCCAATCATATTCAGGAAAAATTGAATTCTGGTAAAGAAATCAACTTGGTTTACGTTTGTACTCATAACTCTCGCAGAAGTCATCTTGGACAAGTTTGGTCAAAAGTTGCAGCAGATTTTTACGGTTTCAGTATCAATACTTTTTCTGCCGGAACAGAAGCTACAGCTTTTAACCAAAACGCCATCAACGCTTTGATTTCCGCAGGTTTTGAAGTGAAAAAATTAGACGAAACCTCCAACCCAAAATATGAAGTAATTTTTGGCGAAGGAAAATCTAATCTCTGTTTTTCTAAAACCATTGATGATGAAAGTTTACCCAAAGAAAACTTTGTTGCAGTAATGACTTGTGGCGATGCAGACGAAAATTGTCCGTTTATTCCGGGTTGCGATTTGCGAATCGGAACAACTTATTTTGATCCGAAATCTTACGATAATTCTGTTCTTCAGGATGAAAAATACACCGAAAGAAGCAACCAGATTGCGATGGAATGTCTGTATGTTTTTTCTTTAATTAAACAATAAACTGATGCAAACAAAATTAAAATTTCTCGACCGCTACCTTACTCTTTGGATTTTCCTTGCAATGGCAATTGGCGTAGGATTAGGTTATTTATTTCCGAATATTTCAAAAGTAACCAACTCACTTTCTGTAGGAAGCACCAATATTCCGTTGGCTATTGGTTTGATTTTAATGATGTATCCGCCGCTTGCGAAAGTGGATTATTCTTTGCTACCAATGGCTTTTAAGGATAAAAAAGTAATGTCTTTATCATTATTACTCAACTGGATTGTTGGACCAATTTTAATGTTCGTCCTCGCAATTATTTTCCTTAGAAACGAACCGGATTATATGGTAGGTTTAATTCTCATTGGCTTGGCAAGATGCATCGCAATGGTAATTGTCTGGAATGATTTAGCCAAAGGAAACCGAGAATATGCCACACTTCTCGTGGCATTGAACAGTATTTTTCAAATCTTTTCTTACAGTTTTTTTGTTTGGCTTTTCATCAATGTGTTACCACAAAAATTAGGTTTGGGAAATTTCAATGTTTCCGTACCGATGCGAGATGTGACGGAAAGTGTTTTGATTTATCTCGGAATACCTTTTTTAGCAGGATTTCTTACCCGATATTTTTTAGTAAAAACAAAAGGAATTGAATGGTACAACCGAAAATTTGTGCCAAAAATTTCGCCGATTACTTTATACGCTTTATTATTTACAATTGTTTTAATGTTTAGTTTGAAAGGTGACAAAATTGTAGAACTTCCGATGGATGTGGTGAAAGTTGCCATTCCGTTGATTATTTATTTCGTACTGATGTTTTTCGTGAGTTTTTTCATTAATAAATCGATGAATGTTCCTTATGACAAAAACGCTTCTATCTCATTCACTGCTACAGGAAACAATTTTGAACTGGCGATTGCCGTTGCTATTTCTGTCTTCGGAATTCATTCTGCACAAGCATTTGTAGGTGTTATTGGTCCTTTGGTAGAAGTTCCGGTGTTGATTTTGTTGGTGAAGGCGAGTTTATGGCTGAAGAAAAAGTATTATGATAAAAAATAATTAAGATTTAATATTAATTTTATAAAAGTAAATCTTTGGAAATGAAAGAAAATTTTATCATAAAACATTTGGAAACTATTCACAGCAAAGAGGTTTTAGAAATTTATAAAGCAGGAATTGAAACGAAAAATGCGACTTTCAACACAATGGTTCCGACTTGGGAAGAATGGGATAAAGGTCATCTTGCTCATTCCAGATTTGTGGTAGATACTGGTGAAAAGATTGCCGGTTGGATTGCACTAAGTCCTGTCTCATCAAGATGTAATTATTCCGGCGTTGCAGAAGTGAGTGTTTATATAGATCCTTATTACAATGGATTGGGCTTCGCTTCAAAACTGATGGAAAAACTTATTGCTGAAAGTGAGAAAAACGACATCTGGACTTTACAATCAAGCGTTTTTCCGGAAAATCTGGCAAGCGTAAAACTTCACGAAAAATTTGATTTCAGGAAAGTTGGTTTCCGGGAAAAAATCTCTAAGATGGATGGCATCTGGCGTGATACAATTCTCTTTGAAAGAAGAAACCTCAATATTTTATAAAAAAATGTCTGAAAATAATTTCAGACATTTCACATTTTTTATCAATGAAAGTCCCCCTGATAAAAGCTTTCATATCATCTAATGCCACCAGAAACAATTGTTGGAGTGATTGGACTGTTGGTAAAAGTTCCGTTTGAATTTAAAGGTATTTAAAATTCTAAATGCACAACAGATTTTATTAAATTTAGATAAAACACTTCAACCAAAATTTAAAAATCATCAGAATGAATAAGGTTATCTATACGAAATTCCGTATTTTTGGGGTTCAAAATCTAAAATCTAAAAATAAATGGACATTATTTTTGACCTTATCGAAAAAGAAAGAGAAAGACAATCCCACGGATTAGAACTTATTGCATCAGAAAACTTTGTTTCTGAAAATGTAATGAAAGCGATGGGAAGTGTACTTACAAACAAATATGCAGAAGGGTATCCCGGAAAAAGATATTACGGAGGTTGTGAAGTAGTAGATGAGGTTGAAACTTTGGCGATCGAAAGAGCAAAGCAGCTTTTCGGCGTTGATTATGTAAATGTGCAGCCACATTCAGGTTCTCAGGCAAACGCGGCGATTTATTTAGCAGTTTTAAAGCCGGGAGACAAAATCATGGGAATGGATCTTTCGATGGGAGGTCACCTTACGCATGGTTCCGCAGTGAATTTCTCAGGAATTCAGTATGATGTAGTTTCTTACGGAGTGCAGCAGGAAACCGGTTTGATTGATTATGATCAGATGAGAGAAGTGGCATTGAGAGAAAAACCAAAAATGTTGATTGCAGGTTTCTCTGCTTATTCAAGAGATTTAGATTATGCAAAATTCAGAGAAGTGGCTGATGAGATCGGAGCGACACTTTGGGCAGATATTGCACATCCTGCAGGTTTGGTTGCAAAAGGTTTATTAAATAATCCATTTGAACATTGTCATGTTGTAACGACAACAACTCACAAGACTTTAAGAGGTCCGAGAGGTGGAATGATCATGATGGGAAAAGATTTTGAAAATACATATGGTCACAAAACTCCGAAAGGAGAAATCAAGCAGATGAGTCAGGTTTTGGACGGAGCTGTTTTCCCTGGAATTCAGGGAGGTCCTTTAGAGCATGTGATCGGAGCAAAAGCTGTAGCATTTGCTGAGGCAATTGATGATCAGTTCTTAACATATGCAAAACAGGTGAGATCAAATGCTCAGGCTTTATCAAAAGCAATGATCAGCAACGGTTTTGACATCGTAAGTGGAGGTACAGACAATCATTTGATGTTGGTTGACCTTAGAAATAAAGGTGTAAATGGAAAAGAAACCGAAAAAGCTTTGGTAAAAGCTGATATTACGTGTAATAAAAACATGGTTCCTTTTGATGATAAATCTCCGTTCACAACTTCCGGAATCAGATTGGGAACTGCAGCGATTACCACAAGAGGTCTTAAAGAAAATGATATGGAAACGATTGCAGGATTAATTTCTGAAGTGGTTGACAATATCAAAAACGAAGAAACCATTGTTGAAGTTAAAAAGAAAGTAAACGGATTGATGGAAGGAAAAGCTTTATTCAATTACTAATATGCGTTCAGCAGATAGAAATTAGCTGTCTGCTTTAAAATAATAAATAAAAGAGGTGCAAAAATATTTTGTACCTCTTTTTAATAAGCGATAATTTTAACAACTTATTACTCATACTCATCAAACTATGCAAACGGAAAAAAAACTTTTCACTTTTGACGAAATCAAGCAAAAACTGGTCAACTATTGTGTATATCAGGACCGCTGTCATGCAGAAGTTGAACAGAAAATGAGAGAATTTGTTTTAATTCCTGAAGCGAAGGAAGAAATTCTTTTGTATTTAATGAAAGAAAATTATCTGAACGAAGAAAGATTCACGAGAAGTTATATTCGCGGAAAATTTAACATTAAACAATGGGGGAAAAACAAAATTAAAATACATCTGAAGCAAAAAGGCATCACTGAAAAATTGATAACTAAAAGTTTTGATGAAATTGATGATGAAGATTACCTAAAGATAATCAAAAAATTGTACGAAAATCATTTTTCAAAACAGAAAGGATTGCAGGTGTATCAAAAAAAATCAAAAACTATTAAATATCTTTTAAGCAGAGGCTTTGAATATGAGAATATTTTACAAGTGATTGATAATTAACATTTATGTAATTTTGAGTTCAGTTATTTTTTAGGAAAAATTTATAGTTTTGTCCTCAGAAATTAAAATTATATGAATTTAAAACTACAAAAATTATTGAAGATGTCTATGGCATTTTTGATGGTGCTATTATCAGTCTGGGGATGGGGGCAGACTATTACAATAAATTTGACCTCAGCAGGAGGATCAACAAATCTTGGTACTAACGCTTATGCCAGCGGAGCTGAGAGAACTTGGACGCAAACCGGCGTAAGTTTTGGTGGTAAAGCTATAACAAGTGCTGTAAGTCCAAATGCAGGAGCGATACAAGCTCAGGCAAATAATGGAGTAATATATAATACAACGGCAATTCCTGGTAGAATTAAAACGATTCAAGTAGTTCAAAATTCCTCGACAGCTTTTACTTTATCTGGAGGTACATCAAGACTTGTAAATGCTACTACAGGTAATTACACGGTGACGGGTGGCACATCTGCAGGATCGGTTACAGGTACAACTTGGACGTCTGCAGATTTATCAGCAAATAACTATACTTTTTTTGCTTTAAAAAAAGGTACGAATGCGGGCTATATTACTTCTATTGTAATTACTTATGAATCAGCAACGACCCCGAGTTTTTCTTCAACAGGAACATTTGCCAATTTCTCGTATGTAGAAGGTAATGGTCCTTCCGCAAGTCAATCGGTTTCAGTTTCAGGGAATAATTTAGATAATACAGCGGTTACTGTTACTGCACCTGCGAATTATGAAGTTTCGCTTACTGGAGGAAATGATTTTGCAGACACAAAGACTATTTCTTATTCAACCGGTGCATTTACATCCCAAAATGTATACGCAAGATTAAAATCAGGATTGGCTTTAGGAGCTTATTCCGGAAATATTACAATTTCAGGTGGTGGTGTTGCCACTGCTGCAACTGTTGCGGTAGATGGAAATGTTGTGGCAACTCCAGTAGTAACGGCATCTTCCTTTACAGGAAATGTAGGAGTAGCTTTTTCAGAAAACATACAAGCTACTCAGGCACCTGTTTCTTATGCTTTGGCAAATGGAACAACTTTGCCTGCAGGTCTGAATTTAAATACAACAACAGGCGCAATTACCGGCACACCAACAGTTGCAGGAACCTTTACTGCTGATGTGACAGCTACAAACACTGCCGGTACTTCAGCGGCGGCAACGATTACGCTGACGATTGCAAAAGGTAATCAGACTGTTGTTTTAAATAATGTTACGGCTGTTGTGAATGATCCGAATACAACGCTTCCTGCCACTACGGCGCAAGGTATCTTAATTAATTATTCAAGCAGCGATGCTTCAGTTGCTTCTGTTTCTGGAAATACGCTAAGTTTCCCAGGGATAGGTTCTGCGACAATTACGGCAGCAAATATAGGAGATTCAAATTACAATGCATACAGCGCAACTTTTACAGTAACGGTAACGGCTGTGCCGGTTACACCGTGGGAAGACTTCGAATTAGGGACAAAAACTGGCTATGCAGCAGGAAATGTAACATCTACGGCGGGTTCGTGGAACTTGGATAATGCATTATTAGGTACTTCTGCAAGTGATAGAAAAAATGGTTCTCAATCCGTAAGGATTCAGAATACAGGTTTCTTACAAACCAATTTTGATATTACCTCAGGAGTGGGTAAAGTAACGGTAAGTCATGCAAAATATGGTACAGACGCCAATAATTCTTGGGTTTTAAAAGCATCAACGGATGGTGGAGCTACATGGACGGCTTTTACAAGTTCTACAATAAACACCACCTCTACTGCTTTAACAGCAGAAGAAATTACTGTTAATTTAGGTGGAAATGTAAGACTGAGAATTGAGAAAACTACATCCGGAGGTAGATTGAATATTGATGATATTTATATTACTTCTTATTCTGCAAATACATGGAACGGTTCAGTATGGTCAGATGGCACTCCCGTTGCTACGCAGCCGGTTGTAATAAACGGTCCTTATACAGGAGCAGGATTTACTGCACAGTCAATCACAGTAAATGCAAACAATACACTTACGGTAAACTCCGGAGAAACTTTCACTACAGGAAACACAACCAACAACGGTAATATTATCGTAAATGACGGAGGTAACTTCATTCAGACGGTTGGTAGTACTTACACAGCTGGAACTGGATCTTCATTTATAACAAATAGAAACAGTGCAAGTGCTGTAAATAAATATGTATTCTGGTCATCACCGGTTGTAGATCAAAACATCTTTACAGCTTACTCTTCAGGTTCTTCAGCATTGTCTCCAACGTATGTAATGACGTATAACACAACATCAAATTTTTATGATCTTGTAACAAATACTGATAGCAACTTTGTCGCTAATTCAGGAAAAGGATATTCGGTAAAAGTTCCTCAGGCAAATGCAGGAGTGCTTTTTGGAGGAACAAATAAAACACCAAACAATGGAATCGTAAATGTTTCATTAGCGGGAACTCCAGGAGGTTTAAATAACTTTAATTTAATAGGAAATCCTTATCCGTCAAATTTAGATCTTACGGCTTTCTATAATGCAAATACTGCCGGAATAGAATCTACACTATGGTTCTGGGATAATACCACAGGAAATGTGACAACACAAACCGGAAGTACAGCAACCAATGTTGGATACGCAACCATCAATGCTGCATCAGGAACATGGGCTGAGGCTCCAGGCACACAGTCTTATAACTCAGCTACTCTTAATGGATTAGGAAGTATAGCAAAAATTGGCCAGGGCTTTATTGTAAGGGCTCTTGATGCAGGTCAGATTTCATTTACAAATGCAATGCGTGCTTCTACTGCTGGTGTTACATTAAACAAGAATGTAGATCCAAACGCAGGTAAATTCTGGATTAAACTGACAACTTCTTACGGAAATACAGTTACACAGGCTGTTACTTATAGTCAAAATGCTTTAAATGCTTATGATGTATATGATTCAAAAGCTATGGGTGTAGGTTCAGATGCATTCTACTCATTGGCAGGTGCTGAGAAAGTAATTATTCAGGGAAGAGCTCCGTTTAGCATCAATGATGTAGTTCCATTGGGTGCTAAACATTTTGAAAATGGAAATTTCACAGTTTCTTTATCTCATAAAGAAGGTTTATTTACAAACGGACAGGCAATTTATCTTCATGATAAATCAACAGGAACATATACAAATCTTCAAACACAAGCATATTCATTTACAGCTAATGCAGGAGAATTTACTGATAGATTCGAAATTGTTTATAAGCTAAATGTGTTGGCGACAGCAGAAGTAGAGAAGGATGCTTTTGAAGTATACAGAGACGGTGAAGATTTCTTCGTAAGAAATAATAAAAATATTGAAAACATTGAAATATTCGATGCTGCAGGTAGAAAAGTACAGGATTTTGACAGCAACTCTAAATTGGTTCGTATTAAATTAGATTCAAGAGGGGTGTATATCATCAAGGCAAAATCAGCAGGAAAAGAATATTCTAAAAAAGTAGTAAAATAATAGATTTTAAATAATGAAAAAAATAATAATAATGTGCTCGCTGGTTATTTCGGGTCTTGCATTTGCAAATCAGTCAGACAATCCGTTTATTTACGATGAGCCATCAGCAGAAACAATGGCAGAGGGAGATGCTCCGGCAGGTCCCGGAGATCCAAATCCTGCGCCAATCGATCAGTATGTTCCAGTTCTTCTCATTATAGCTGCCACACTGGTGTGTTTTTATGCTGACAAAAAGAAAACGGCGTAAAAAGAAAGATCACAATATAACTCCTGAGGTATTTTATCTCAGGAGTTTTTTTGGTATTTATATATTTTATAAAAAATAATCTT
>Ga0065714_10002334_pt1 | contig 33779 bp, 30 predicted proteins | sample MisRhiReplicate2_FD_59101 | JGI IMG/M metagenome (GOLD analysis project Ga0065714, IMG submission 59101) | Miscanthus rhizosphere microbial communities from Kellogg Biological Station, MSU, sample Rhizosphere Soil Replicate 2: eDNA_1 v2... | ecosystem: Host-associated > Plants > Roots >... | reverse complement strand
TTTTAGGGACAGGAAGGACTGAATGTTAGGATGGCAAAGGAAACAGGAAATTTATGGCGAGACGATTACAACAGAAACTCTTAAGAAAACTGCCTTTGAGAGGATAGGCCGGAAGCCGAAAGTAATAACAAAGGAGAGTTGAGTTTAGCCATGCAATCAATGGGCACAATGCCTGGGAAGGAAGTTTTTTTTTAGTAGTATGCTTGAAGAAATATTAGACATCCGTAATGTACAAAAAGCCTTTCGGCAGGTGACTGCCAATAAAGGAGCCAGTGGTATAGATGGTATGCAGACCGATGAACTTCGTGACTACCTGAATACGAACTGGCAGACATTACGGTCTAATATATTAACAGGTAATTACAAACCACAGGCCGTACGCAAGGTAGAAATACCTAAGGCCGGAGGAAATGGTTTGAGGATGATCGGGATTCCCACGGTAGTGGACAGGTTGCTGGGGCAGGCGATCGCTCAATGGCTAAGCCCAAGTTACGAGCCCAGCTTTTCAGGAAATAGTTATGGATTCAGGCCGGGGCGCAATGCGCATCAGGCAGTTCTGAATGCACAGCGTAACTTAAATTCAGGTCACAGATGGATCATAGAACTAGATCTGGAAAAGTTCTTCGATCGGGTAAACCATGACAAAGTGATGCACTCACTATCGGAAAAAGTAAAGGATAAGCGTACACTGAAGTTAATCCGAAGTTTTCTGAGCAGTGGCATTATGGAAAACGGTTTGGTCAGCCCTCGTAAAGAAGGTACAGTTCAAGGCTCCCCACTCAGCCCGCTGATCTCCAATATCCTCCTTGATCAACTGGATCAGGAACTGGAAAAACGTGGACATGTGTTCGTCCGCTATGCCGATGATATCAGTATCTATGTGAAGAGTAAGAAATCCGCCTTAAGGGTAATGGGATCGATTATTTCTTTTATAGAAAATGATCTGAAGCTAAAAGTCAACGGGGAGAAAAGCAAGGTAAGTAGGCCGAGCAGGAGCACACTATTAGGTTTCTCATTCTATGGAAGTAAAACAGGCTGGGAAATTCGGATAGCCCCCAAAGCGCTCAGGAGCATTAGGGAGAAAATGAAGCAGCATACCAAACGCAATGATCCTATTGGGATAAAAGATAGGATCAGGAAAATCGAATTAAGTATTAGAGGCTGGATCAATTATTTCGCACTGGCGAAAGCCAAGAATCAGATGTTGAAACTTGACGAGATGATGCGAGTACGCCTACGGATAATTATCTGGAAGCAATGGAAGCATGCAAAAACGCGGCAACGTAACCTAATGAAACTCGGCATCAGCAGAGGAAAAGCTTACGAATGGTCACATACCCGCAAGGGTTATTGTAGGACGGCACATAGCCCGACACTACAGCGAAGCGTAACTAATACTTACCTGAACGGGCTGGAATACACTGGGTTCGCAAACTACTACTATTGGAAAACAGAGCACCAAACGAAGTTATTCTAACAAACCGCCGTATGCCGAACGGCACGTGCGGTGGTGGGAGAGGACGGTAGGGGAATTAATCCCCTACTTCCTACTCGATTAAGTGCTAATCTTTGGTTAGCATTTTGTATTTGCGCTCTGGTTTTTATTTTCTGTTCAGGCAACCAAGTTACTTCGCTCTTCGTATTTAGTAAATATAGGTTCATTAAAACTTAAACCAGGTAGCTCTTTAATCATGAACAGCAAAACTAAAATACTCCGACTGTTGGTAGCGTTTCTGCTGCTAAACTTAAGTGCCAATGCACAGAACTTTGTAAGCAAGAATATCAGGATAGGATTGTTCTCCTCTACACCGTTAGAAGATATCAGGGCAGTGAGTGATAATGGGAATGCCGTGCTTGTCGCCAAAACCAAAGAAATAGTTGTTCAACTGAATGTTAAAACCCTTGAGTTTGACAGGAAGCTGATGCAGGAACACTTTAACGAGAATTACATAGAGAGCGATAAATATCCTTATGCAAAGTTTAAGGGCGTGATAGATCAGCCTGTAGATTTTAGTAAGGATGGTGACTATGCGGTAACAGTAACAGGTGTGCTATCTGTACATGGGGTTGATAAAAAACGAACAATACCGGGGAAGGTAACGATAACTAATGGAGTTGTTCAAATCAACACAGAGTTTAAAGTTGCCTGCGTAGATCACGATATTAAAATACCAAAACTGGTGTTTACCAAGATTGCAGAATTTATTACCATAAAAGCTTCGGGCAAATTCAATCCATTAAAATAACCAAACTCATGAATAAGATTAAATATTTACTCGTTTCCTTTTCGCTTTTTGCACTGCATGCCCAGGCTCAGCAAGCGGATTCATTATTGAAAGCTTTGGATAGTGGAGGTGTTGCTACTACAGTAGATGCCGCCTTTAAATCTACCCATGTTGTGTTATCTCATTCGAGCGAAACACAGAAGAAGCACGACCTTGATCTTAGGATTCGTCACCATTTTGGTGATATCGGTGGTCGCTTTGGAAGTGCGCATACCTTGTATGGTTTAGATGTTGCCACGGATTTGTTTATTGGATTGGATTATGGTGTGTCTGATAGGTTTACAGTGGCTGTAGGAAGAAGTAAACAGGATGAGTTGTTTAATTTTTCCGGCAAGTACAGACTTTTGAGACAAAAATCGAATGGGTCGATGCCAATCAATATGACCCTTTTTGCTCAGATGGGGTGGGTTGCCCGAGAACCACTGAGTGATAGTGAGTTTGGTAAGTATAGTGATAGGTTCTCTTATTTTTTTCAATCTATCATATCGCGTAAGCTGTCGTCAAGACTCTCATTACAGTTAATGCCTGCTCTGTTAATGAGAAGAGCTCCAGAAGATACCAGAGACCCGGAAAACCTTTTTTCTGTAGGCGTTGCGGGAAGAATGAAAATAACAAAACGACTTTCTTTTATTGCTGATTATACGGTTGTAAATGGATTATCCAGACCTAAGGATTTAACCCAAGCTTACTACAACCCGTTTGGTGTTGGTCTTGAAATAGAAACCGGGGGTCACATTTTCTCCTTAAACTTTATGAATTCTGAATATATAGTTGAAAATAATTTTATTCCAAATACTAAGAAATCATGGAGTAAAGGTGGGGTGCGTTTTGGCTTTACCATATCAAGAAATTTCACTTTGTTTAAGTCTAAGAATGAGGATCCGGACAAGAAATCAAAAATTTACTAAACTAAAATCATAAAATTATGGAACGTGAGGAATTTATCAAATCATTAGGATTGGGCCTTGCATTGGTTTGCACAGGGTCATGCTTTGCTGGTTGTGGAAAAAGCGGGGGTGACGGACCTGAAGACAAACCTGACCCAGGACCCGGCGGTGGAGGTGGAGGTAGTAATACGGCTACAGTAGATCTGGCAACTTCATTAAAAGCTATTGGCGATCAGGTAAAGGCAAATGGTGTATTGTTTTTCAGAGTTGCTGATGGCAATACAACTGCTGCTTTTGTTGCTACTGAAGCTATTTGCCCTCATCAAGGTGGTAGTTTAGTGTGGAAACAAACTGATAACAAAATACAATGCCAATTGCATTTCTCTGAATATTCAACTAGTGGCAGCATACTTCAAGGGCCACAAGGTTCTTCAGGAAACACAAGAACATTGAAAATATACAGCACTGCTATTAGTGGAACTAAACTTACTGCTACAATTGCGTAGCTGATGGGTGAGGGAGATTTGAGGTCACCGGAATGATGTTTTCATTTTGGTGGCCTCATTTCTTTTAATGAAAATATTTATTGAGGTTTTTAGTTAATTCTTGGTACGATATGTGTAAATTGTATACTGTTATTCAGCTAATAATAGCGGAGTAATGAAGATTAAATCAGCTATTTAAAAAAGTTATGAAAAAACTACTTTCTCTAATTGCCATCTTAAGTTTCTGTGTGAGCTTAGGCATGGCTCAAACTGTTGAAACTGCAACTGCTAAAAAAGCAGCAACAGCAAAGGCTAAAAAAGAAACTTCGAAAGCTAAAGAAACCGCGGCTGATGCAAAGAAGGAGGCTGCAAAAGCTAAGGCTGATGCAAAAAAAGAAGCAACTGCGGTAGCAAAAAAAGAGGCTGCTAAGGCTAAAGCAGATGCCAAAAAAGAGGCTACTGCTAAAACCAAGACAGCAACTGACGCAACAACTAAGGTGAAAAAAGAAGCTAAAGCTACAACCACTATCGCAGGGGCTAAGTTAAAAAAGGATGGCACACCTGATAAGAGATTTGCAAAAACTGTTGCACCGGCAAGTGATGTGAAGCTTAAAAAAGATGGTACACCTGACAAACGTTTTTCCGGTACTGCTGCAGCTGCTAAAGAAAAAGCAGTGGCTCCTGTAAAGGAAGTTAAAACTACAGCGACAGTTGCAAAGAAACAAACAACTACAACTATTGCAAATACTGCTAATAAAGATTATAAACCAACTATCGACAGAGCGTTGAAAGGTCCAAATGCGGAGGTAGTATATACCGGTCCACGTGGAGGCAAATACTATATCAATAAAAATGGTAATAAAACTTATATTAAAAAAGAAGCTGAATAGTTATCAGGCCTAGTTTTAATAAATAAAAAAGGCATCCAATTTGGATGCCTTTTTTGCTGTTATTCTTTATCGCCAATTAATGTTCCTGATACGTTCCAGGCACTAAAACTTCCACCTTCAGGTTTTCCTAATGGTATTGCTACCTGTATGGTATGTTTACCAGGTTTAAGATCTGGAAGTGGAATTTCCACAGGTAAAGTGATTGTTCCCGGACACCAGTTAGAACGGCTAAGATCAGAAGATGACAATCCGTTACCAAAGTTACCTGATGCAGGATTTAAGAATCTGTATGTTGCACAATCCTCTCTCCATGGAATAAAGTGATAAACTCTTTTGCCATCAACAAAAACCTCGTTTTGTTTTGGAACAAACTCATCTCCGCCACCCCAGCCGCCATGGCCTGTGGTAAGGTATCTCATTTTAAGGTTTTTTACTCCTTCTGGGATATCAACGGTTACGGTAAGAGAATCCTGATCGAACATGGTACCATATTCCTGTCCCGACATTTCCATTAAGTTGGTGGTATTAAAAGCAGGCATTAACCATTTCTTGTCTTCCTTTTGGCTTTCTCCTTCGTAACCAGGGTAGTATTTGAAATACAGGCTAGCTTTATGCCCACCTTTATCATAATTTCCAATAAAAACACCAATCCATACTTCTCCCTGTAAACGTGGCAACAGAGAAGTGATATCCTGTTTGTATACAACAGAATCGGCCCAGTTGTATCCTTTGATTTTTGCCTGAGCATTAAAATGATTTACACCAAAAGAGGTGAAGAATCTCATTAGTTCCAATGGAGGTAAATAGTTGTCGGTAGCTGTAACACCCTGATATTTTTTGCCGTTTCTGGCTGAGTACACAGGTAGGGCCTGAATGCCATTTTGCAATGCATTAAGGTAGGTGATAGATTTGTCAGTAGGGATCATGAAAACTGATCCGGTGCGGTCATATGCATCGCCGTTAGAATGTTGTGCCAATTCGACAAACAGCTGTTGGCCTGCTTTTGTGGCCGGAAGTTTTACCTTCTTTAGAATAACTGTTCCGCCAGAGAAATGATAGGTAAGATTGGCTTGCTCACCGGCAGGGTTTTCTGTTTTGTTGCCAAAGCTGATCTGCTCATTATTGAAGATGGTAAGCGTAGTGTAACGGCTTTCAATTACTTGTCGTTGGTAAGCTGCTTCATCCAATACAGTACCCCAGCTTTTTGGCCATGCAAGCTCTTCTGCAGTTACTGTACGATACTCGATGTTTTTGGCGATAGTCTCAGAGTTTCCATTGCGGATGGTTTTAAGTACCAGGCCTAATCCTGGAGCAATTGAAATACTTGGACTACCTTTAATTTTAAGGTCATTTGTATACCATACTTCTATAGTGTTTGAACGAACAAAAACCTTAGCCTTTTTACAAGGAATGCCAAGGATCGTGTCTATTCCCGGCAATAGTTCTGCTTTTACGTACTCAGAGAACGGTTTTTTAAGCGTGTAATTAATGCCATTACTATTCAATATCTGATAACTGGCTTTTTGAGCTGTTTGCAGATATTGCTGCTCAGTTTGGCGACCTTGAGTAACTAAATGTATCTGGCTGCCTTTGATGAATATTTTCTGCTCTGCCTTTGAATCTTTTCCGTTGTTACGGAATCCATAGGTAACTACAGCCTCAGTAGCTTTAGCATTTGTTTGTGAAAATGATGGCGCACTGAAAAAAAGCAGTGCAAACCCCAATAGAAGTACTCTCATAGGGGATAAAGATAATTATTTTACCTCGAGTACTTCTAAAAACAAGTCAAACATTTCTTCTGGCTTAAATGGTTTGGATAAGATATATTGGATGCCCATTTCTTTTAATCTAAATCGAACTTCTTCAAGCACGTCGGCTGTGAAAATAATCACTTTGGTTTCCTGATAATTATCCTGTATGTGTTTAGCTAGTTGATAACCATCCATGCCGGGCATATGAAGATCAACCAGGACAACATCAAATTTCTCATTTTTTAGGCGCTCTATAGCAGTATAAGCATTATCAGCTTTATCAGCATTAATCCCAAACTGGCGCAACTGACGGGATGCAACCAGAAGATTGGTGGCGTTGTCATCAACTATTAACAGTTTGAAGTCCGGAAGGGGTGGGAAATCAAATTCTAATGGCTCTGTTTTCCTTTCAGGTTGTAAAGGCATACACTTTTTAAAGTCAATTTTAAACTCGAAAACTGATCCAACATAAGGTTTGCTGGTTAAAAGAATTTCGCTATTGAAAAGCCGAACCAATCCTTTGGTAATATTAAGTCCTAAGCCGCTTCCTTCCTGGTGCCGATGAGAATCCTGGTTTACTTGATGAAATTTATCAAAAATAAGGTTATGAAGATGCTCTGGGATTCCTATACCTGTATCGGAGATTTTAAAAAGGATACTTGTTTGATTATGCTGATCAATTAGTGTTTTTAAAATGATGTTTACTTCTCCTTTTTCGGTAAACTTAATGGCATTTCCTATTAGGTTATTCAGTATTCTACTTAATCTAAGATCATCTATTAGCAGAGAATCAGGTATCTGATTATCATGGTGGAAGTTAAGGTTCAGGTTTTTAGTTTTAGCAAATGGTATAAACTGTTTGTAAACATTGCTTACAAGGGATGCCAGATTTGTCGGAATTTCATTTAATTCCATTTTTTTACATTCGATTTTTTCCAGATCCAAAATGTCATTTATCAGGTGTAATAAATGGTTAGAAGAGTATCTAAGATGGTCCACGTATTCCTTTATGTCATTTTGTGAAAAAGTAGCCTGATCCAGCAGGTTGCTTATACCAATAATCGCATTTAAAGGTGTTCTGATCTCGTGGCTCATAATTGATAGCGTTTCTGTACGCTTTCTGGCTATTTGTTCCGCAAGATTTTTAGCTTCAATAAGCTCCAGCTGGTTATTTTTAATCTCTGAGATATCTTTTAATATTCCTCTGAAAATTCTTATTTTTTCATTTTTCATTATAGGAACACCAGATATCCTTACCCACTTTTTATTTCTTTTAGCAGTTATCAATTCCAGCTCTACATCAAAGGCTATATTTTGACTTAAAGTATTTTTAAGTGCTCTTAGTAATTTTATTTTATTTTCTCCGTCAAATGATTCTGTTAAATTGTTGCAGTTGATAACAACATGCTCATCTGATTCATTAATTTCATAAATCTGTTTAGCTAAATAGAGTTCTTTGCTTATGGTGTCGTATTCCCAACCACCCATTTTAGAAATTTCGTGACCTATCTCCAGTAAGTCGTTGATTCTTTTTAACTCTAGGCTATTTTTTTCAAGCTGATCATTCAGGTCCTTTTTAATGGTAATATCTTCAATTACACATATTATTCTGATATCAGGTTCAGTTGAATCAATCTTTTGAAATTTTGCGCAATACCATACATGTTTGCTCTCATCAAAATCTGGATATACGCATTGTTGTCTTTCTCCAGTAGCTAAGAGATCATCTATACACTTTATAAAGATATTCCCAAATTCACCAAATACTTCTTGAATACGCTTGTCTATAAAACATTCAGGAGGCATAAATAATTTAGTTTTGTCCTTAGCCCAAACTTGTTTAATAACAGCTTGTTCGGTTAGTTCCAGAATTACATCATCCAGTGCTTCAATTAGAGATTGGAAATTATGAGCATTGCTTTCCATGGCTTATTAGTTTAGGATTTTAAAAATTGGAACTGATATTTGTATAGATTAATTGATTGATTATTTCTCTCACCTCAGTCTGAAATGACAGAGGCCATTGGTATGTCATGTTTGGTTCAGACCTGGTTGGTGTATGGTCTGGATACAAGTTGTGTCCTATACATTTTACAGTTATAATATCATTAGAAAGATAGCAAGAATCAATTTTGTAGCGTTTTGATGGTTCAGGTAAGCGTTGTATAAAATGGTTTCCGTAGACATTACTATAAGTGATCACAATGCGGTTATTTGCTTTGGAGTTCTCTAATCGTAGCAAAAGTTCCCCATTATCTACCTGAAGATATATTGAATTGCTAAAAGATATAGCCTGAATCAAGGGTTTTTTACTCAATTGCTTAATAAAAAGCATTAAGTTTTCTGCACCAGGACATGCAGGTTTTATAATGAAATGAATGTTGTTTTCTGAAAATTGTGCATCAAATTGAAGGGTGCCATTTTCAATTGTAATATTCTCAATAGGAGAGAGATTTTGGCTTAAAAAAGGGGTTTCGCTAACACAAAGTTTATCTTTGTGTAGACAAAACCACACTCCAAAACCAATTTTTATTTCACCTAATTCCTGATTAAGGTCAAATAAAAGCACTTCGGCTGTTTCAGTTCTAACGACTTTTTGGTTGGTCATCTCCTTATTTATAGTACCTAAATATATGCAACATTTATGCCTTTGTTTTATTAAGGATGAAATGAATTAGATAGCTTACTATAAAATAAAGAGGGAGGGGGATGAAAATTATTGGAGAGCATGTTCAAAAAGAACAAGCTCTAATGGGTTATGTTATTGTTAAATCTAGCTATCGTTTCTTTAACTTAATCTCAAGTACGTCCTTGTATATAATCCCCGCTATAGTTTCTGATTCTTCCTGATGTAACTCAAGTTCGGAATTTGTTAGGCTTGTAATCTTATATTTATCAATCTCATCCTCCATTTTGAATAATAGTTGACCATCTTTAATAGTATAAGTGAAAGTGGCGCTTTCACCCTCGGCCTGACTAATTCCTGTGCCGTCAGATTTAAATTCTATCAGTAAATTTTCTTGGCTGTCATCATCCCGAGCAACTTCTTTTCCATTTTTATAGCTAATTTCCCAAATGCTGGTAGCGGTCCATTTACCGACAATAGCATTGGAATTTTCTTTTTCATTAACTTTGTCTTTTTTGCAGCCGGTAATTGTGAACAGTGCAACAATTAAAACTAAAAGCGTAATTTTTTTCGTCATGTTTGTTATTATTAGTTTCTAAAATGATAGCCCCTTATCCTGATGATAATGCATAACAAAAGGAATCAAATAAGAGTTAGAGAAAAATACCCAATTATAGGTATTTTTAACTGTCTGGTAATCTTGGTGATACTTTTTTAATGGCTTTTTTTTAGAAAATTATTAAAATAGATTTGTGCTTATTGGTATGTTTTCATATCTTTGGCGCTCCTTAAGGGGATAGGCCTTGGTAGCTCAGTTGGATAGAGCAACGGTTTTCTAAACCGTGGGTCAGGGGTTCGAATCCCTTCCAGGGTACGAGAAATTTATTTCTTAATTAAAGGCGACGTTGCTCCAGACGTCGTCTTTTTTTTGTTTATAGCATTTGGTTCTGTACCTGAACAGTTTCTGAATTTTTTGGAATTTAATATTATGTTATCTATATTGTTGATACAATTATTAGGAAGTAATCAATCCGCTAATTGTGTTGTAGCCAAGTATAACTGTTAAATATTAACTCCCTATTATGAAACGTGCAATCTTCCCTATTTTGCCCGATATGCTTTTGTGCATACATGTGCAACCAATAAAACAGATCTCATCAGTAAAATCAGTTATTAATAATACCAGTCCCGCAATTCCCTTAAATGCTATGGAATTCTTAAGGCGTATAATGCCTTTAAGTGAATAACTGACAATCGTCAACACTGTAAAACATTTTTTCAAGTAAGTACTACTTGGCCTTCAGGCTAAGTAAATGTTCTTATATACCTAAATCTATATACTATGTGTGTGCTATTCTGTTATTTAAATCAAATAGAGTATAAGTTAATCTTTGTCGATTTCAATTATTTGCCTCCATAACTAAATTGTTTTAGCAAGTACACTATTCCAGGATTTCTGGCTATTTAAAAACTAAACACTTTAAAACTAATGTTATGATGAAAAGAATATTTTATTCGGTCATATTCTCTTTGCTGTCCTTTCATGCGATGGCTCAGCTCAAAATTATGGGCAAAGTTAGTGACGCAAAAGATAATGCTCCCTTACCCGGCGTAAGCATTCAGGTAAAAGGAACCACAATTGCCACTTCTGCTGATGCAAGCGGGAATTATGCCATTGAGGCAAAGGGAGAAAATGATATTTTGATATTTTCTTATACTGGTTACACTACTCAGGAAATTAAGGTTGGTAGTAGAAAAACCATCAATATTCAATTAGTAGAATCCTCAAGTGGCTTAAATGAGGTTGTAGTAATTGGTTATGGTACTGTGAAAAAATCTGACCTTACAGGAGCTGTAGTTACGGTTAAAGGAGAGCAGCTAATGGATAAACCGGTTGCTAATATATCACAAGCTTTGCAGGGTAAGGTTGCCGGTGTGGAGGTTAGTATTAACAGTACTGCTCCTGGTGCGGCCGCAAAAGTAAGGATAAGGGGTATTGGTTCAATTAACTCTAATATAGATCCACTGTATGTAATTGATGGAGTAGTAGGGGTGGACCCAAACACTGTTAACCCTCTGGATGTAGCTTCATTGGAAGTCTTAAAAGATGCTTCGTCGACAGCTATTTACGGATCAAGAGGAGCGAATGGTGTAATTATGATTACCACCAAACGTGGAAAAAGAGGGGATGCTACGGTGTCGTATGAAAACAATATGAACGTAAGTGAGTTGTACAGACATTTACGTACACTGAATTCAGCTGAATTTGTAAAAGTGTACAATGAGTCATTCGCAAACGGTCAAAAGTTTGATCAGGCTGGTGGAGTTTGGGCTCCGCCTAAGGCTTTAAATCATGCTAATTTTCCACTACTTTTTGATTCTAATGATAAGCCTATTTATGATACCAACTGGGAGAAAGAAACCTATAAACCTGCTTTTTCACAGAATCATCAGTTAAATATACAAGGTGGTAATGAAAAATCAGTGTACAGTTTGTCTTTGGGTTATTTAGATCAGAACGGTTTGGCACCAACATCAGCTTTTAAGCGCTATTCTGTAAAAATGACCATGGATAATGACGTAAAGGATTGGCTTAAAATAGGTGGAAACATAAACCTGATCAGAAGTGCACAACGTCTGGTAACTGACGGAAATGGGAGCTTAAATGTTCCGCGTGCAGTAACAGAAGAAGTGCCAATTGTCCCGGTTAAATACCCGGATGGAACATGGGCAGGGAATTTTGATATTGATGGATTAGAAGGTGCTCCAAACCCAGTTCATATTGCTAATGAGAGGTATACAGTTAACAATACGCTGCAAGCGCTCGGAAATGTATATGCGGTATTACACCTTTCTAAAGAACTGGATTTTAAAACTGATTTTGGTTATAATTTGGCCGGATTGAAGAATAACTTTTATTCCTCTTTAAATTTGCCACATTTATCACAAGATCAGGGAGGAGTAGCCAATATCAATTCTTTCATGAATTATTATTGGCAAACCGAAAATTATTTAACCTGGAACAAGCAAATAAATGACAGACAAAAATTAACTGCATTGCTTGGGGTTTCCTTTCAAAGAACAGGTTATGAGCGGGTTAGGTCTGAAACTCAATCATTTATCGATGATATATTTCAATGGCATTACCAACAGGCAGGTTCGGTTAAAAGTGCTAATGAGTCTCAGGATGATAAGTCATCACTTGCTTCCTTCTACGGTCGTTTAACTTATAATATAGATGATAAGTATTTGTTTACTGCAACAGGCCGTTATGATGGATCTTCAAGATTCGGAAAGAATAATAAATACGCTTTCTTCCCATCTGTTGGTGCTGCATGGCGCGTTTCTCAGGAAGATTTTTTAAAGGATAATAAATCAATCTCTAATTTAAAAATAAGGGCCAGTTACGGAACCTCTGGTAACCAGGAAATTGGACAAGGCCGTTCTCTTGCGCAAATTCAACCAAGTACAACAGTTTTAAATGGTGCAGCTCAATCTACATTGCTTCCTAGTTACATAGGTAATCCGGATTTGAAATGGGAAAGATCGATACAAGCCGATGGTGGATTGGAAATGGGTTTGTTTGATGACCGTATTAACCTGACTTTTGATTATTACAACAGAGTAACAAAGGATCTTTTACTTCAGGCGCCAATCCCATGGTCGGCTGGTCAGGTAAATTCTAACGTTTATAAAAACGTGGGTTCAGTAAGGAACTCAGGAATTGAACTAAGTTTGAATACTGTCAATGTTAGAAATGAAGATTTTGAGTGGTCAACTACTTTCCTATTTTCAACCAATAAAAATAGAGTGTTAAAATTGAATGATGGTAACGCTGATATCTTTCCTGGACCAAACTTCCTTGGTGATAATTTTGTGATTAGGGTTGGTGAACCTATTGGATCGTTTTATGGAATGACACGTCTTGGAACTTATAGTGATTCTGAAAGCGCTGAAGCGGCCAAACACAATTTAAAGCCTGGCGACAGAAAATACATTTACAATGAGGATGGTAGTAATTATTACAGCATCATTGGCCGTGCCTATCCAAAATGGACCGGGAATTTCAGTAGTAATGTTAAATATAAAAACTGGGATTTTGCATTTGATATCCGTTTTGTTCAAGGTGTAAATACTGCTGCTAACTTTAAGCACTCGGTTGAAGACAGACAGACGCTTTCCAATAGTCTTGCAACAGTGTTAAATGCATGGACTCCAACAAATCAAAATACTTTTGTTTCTCAGGTTCGTAATTACAGATTTGCTCAGGATTCGCATTTTGATACCTGGTGGGTAGAGGATGGTTCATTTATACGCGGACAAAACTTTATGTTAGGTTATAGTTTGCCTCAAACTACAATAAGTAAATTACATTTAAGCCGCCTGCGAATTTATGCAAGTGTTCAGAATCTATTTATCATAACCAAATACACCGGATATGATCCAGAGGTAGATACATTTAATTCAGGATATGGTTCTAATTCAGCATTTTCTCAAAATTTGGATTTCTTTTCTAATCCTCGTCCACGTGTATGGAATCTTGGCTTACAGGCATCATTTTAAAATTTACTCATATGAAAACGATAAAAAATATAATATTGGTAGCTTGTATATTGCTTACATGCTCATGCAAAAAGTTTTTGGAAGAAAAGCCGACTTATTTTCTAACGCCAGAATCCGACTTGTCTAGTGAAAAAGTAGCCAGAGGATTTGCAAATGCAGGCTATCAAAACTTGCAGGGACTTTTGGCAGGCCAACCTTCATCTTATGGTGGTAATACCTGGAATCTGATGGAATTTGTGACAGGTAAATCAAATAGTGATCTGGGACAAACTGGTTTCGTTAATTTTTCTAATCTTTCTTATAATGCCACGTCGTTCTATTTTGATACCTGGTGGAGACAGCTTTACCTAGGTATTGGTGCATGTAACCTTGCTCTTCAAAAAATACCGGCAATTAATGCTCCTGGCCTCACCGATGAGGAAAAAACCAATATGCTGGCCGAAGTACATACGTTAAGGGCATTGTATTACTTTTATTTGGTTCGGATGTATGGTGCAGTTCCAAAAGTAACAGAAACACCTAAGGATCTTAACTTGAATCTTCCACGCACACCGGCAAAAGAAATATATGATGGTATTATAATTCCAGACTTATTAGAAGCTGAAAAATCGACGCTTGACTGGAAGAATACTACGGGACAGGTATCTATGGGAGCTGTAAAGTCAATATTGGCTGATGTATATTTAACTTATGCAGGCGCAGCAATAAATGGTGGAAATCAATATTATGCCGAATCGGCTAAGCGATCTCTTGATGTAGTTGAGAAAGGTGGTTTTACATTGTTTCCGGAATATGCTGATATGAACAAGCCTGCTAATAAAAATACAGGCGAGTTTATTTTTCAGGTACAATATGCTGCAACTGTTCCTTCAGTAAACCCACTTACACCATTAACCATTCCTAATTTTTCGGGTATTTCTAAATATTCTGATGAATATGGTTCTGTTTACCCTACACCTCAGTTTGTAGCATCATTTGCCGCGGGTGATAAAAGAGCTGCAGAAAGACAATTCTTTTATAGGAGTTATCCAAGTATAAAAACTGGAGAAAAGGTTACTTTCAGACAGGCTTATATTTATAAATGGTTTGATTCTGTAGCTGTTGCTAGTACTGTAAAGTCAGACCTTAATTTTACGCTATATCGCTTGCCCGATGTACAATTAATGTATGCCGAAGCATCTAATAGAGCAGAGGGAACCCCTAATTCTAAAGCCATTGGGTATGTAAATGCCATTAGAGGCAGGGCAAAACTTGCTCCTATCGGTGCATTGTCTCAAACTGCATTTGAGGAAGAGGTATGGTTACAGCGGTATTTCGAACTTTGTTTTGAAAACAAAATGTGGTTTGATATGATCAGAACAAGAAAGGTACATAACGATGTAACCGGAAACTGGGATAATTTTGTGGGCCACAAAACTGTTTTTGGGGCTACATTTGCTGAAAAGCAATTGCTATTTCCGGTACCTTTACAGGAAGTTAATGTTAACCCGAATTTGTTGCCAAATAACCCTGGTTTTTAACTTAATAGGTTGTTGGAGTAATGAAAAAAAGCGAATGGTATTTTACCATTCGCTTTTTTTATAAGGTGTGTATGTTTTTTATGACGTTGTTTTATAGTGTGTTACTGTTTTGTTAATGCGATATAATTTATTTAGATTAATTTAAAATAGATGTTGTTTAGAATTGTTTTAAATAGTAGGTTTGTCGAAATTTAAACCAACAAACCATGATAAAAAGCATTACTACTTGTGTTATTTTATTCTTATTCGCTCTAAACTCAGCTGCACAAACAGGAAATATTAGCGGTTCGGTACAAACATCCGATGGGAAACCAGCCGACTTTGTAACAATTAACATTAAAGGAACCGGAAAAACAGTCTTAACCGATAAAAAGGGAAGTTTCTTGCTTAAGAACATAAAAATCGGTAGCTATTCTTTGGTAGCAACTTTCATTGGCCTTGAAAAACAGGAGAAAGCCGTTGAAGTGAAATCAGCAGAAACAGCTTCAGTTGATTTCGTATTAAAAGAAAACTCTGATCAACTTCAGGAAGTAATTATATCTTCTAGAAACTCAAACAAGGTAACCTCTGCAGTTGCTAAAATGCCTTTAAAGAACCTGGAAAATTCACAGGTGTACAGTACAGTTCCTTTAGAGATATTAAAACAACAGGGAATCACCAATTACGATGATGCTTTAAGAAATGTGCCTGGAATATCTAGAACATGGGAATCAACAGGTAGGGCAGGCGATGGCGCCTCTTACTTTGCTCTGCGTGGTTTTGAAGCGCAGCCTAGTTTGATCAATGGATTGCCAGGGTTAACCAGTGGAAACCTTGACCCTGCAAGTGTAGAAGAAATTCAGGTAATGAAAGGCCCTTCAGGAACATTGTTTGGTAGTAGCTTTTATGGCTATGGAGGTATCATTAACACCATTACAAAAAAGCCTTACGATACTTTTGGCGGCGAAATAGTTTATAATCTTGGAAGTTTTGGCTTGAACAGAATAACAGCGGACATCAATACCCCGTTAAGTAAAACAGAAAGGATTGCAATGCGTATTAATACGGCCTACCATTCTGAAAACAGCTTTCAGGATGCCGGATTTAAAAAGTCGTTTTATATAGCTCCTTCCTTATCATACGAAGTAAATGATCGTTTATCATTTCAGTTCATGACAGAAATTCTTGAGGAAGAAAGAGCAGTAGCACCTGTGTTTTTTAACACTAACCGTGATGAACCACTCATTTTTAAGAACTTAAAGGAATTGAATTTGAATAGAAAGCTCTCTTTTACGAGCAACGATCTATCGATAAAAAATCCAAGATATAACCTGCAAGGGCAGATGTTTTATAAGCTATCAGATCAGTGGACTTCGCAAACTGTGATTTCAAGAGGCAATGTGAAATCTGACGGCTATTATACTTACATCTGGGACGATGTATTTGAGGGTGAAAATAGAGATAATTATTTCGATCAATGGTTTCATAAAGAGCAGCAATCCACCAATACCACAAACATCCAACAGAATTTTAATGGAGATTTTAAAATCGGAGGACTTAGAAATCGTGTTTTAATTGGATTGGACTATTTCAGTCGTAGTGTAATTAGTCATGGTTCTGGTTGGGCGTTGGTTAGAAAAATAACACCTCAAAGTGGTGAGGTAGAGTATGCCAATGAGGAGGAAACAACTGCTCCGGTATTTTTAAGCCAAGCTTTGGTTGATAATGCAATAGCCGGAACAGTAGGAAGTAGCGCCAATATTAAGAACAGTTCTTATAGTGCTTATGCTTCTGATGTGATTAATCTGAGCCCTGTATTGATGGCAATGGCTAGTTTAAGGTTAGATTATTTCGATTCTAAAGGTGCCATTAGCGATCCTGAAGATGATTATCATCAATTAGTGATGTCTCCTAAATTTGGACTGGTATATCAACCGATTTTAGATAAGGTGTCGATCTTTGCAAATTACATGAATGCATTTTTTAACGTTGGTCCTCAGGAAGTATTTGATAGTAACAATGTTAGTCAGGGTGTAAAATCATTTAAGCCTGAGCATGCCAATCAATGGGAGTTTGGTGTTAAAACCAATTTGTTTTCAGATAAACTATTTGCAACGGTTTCTGTTTATGATATTAAAGTTGCAAATAGGGTATATTATACCGAAACCACTGCAGTGCAAGGCGGAAAGACTGGGAGTAAAGGTTTTGAGATTGATTTAAATGCCAATCCTTTCCCTGGCTTGAATCTGATTGCAGGTGTTAGTCATACTAAGATTCAGGTGCTTGAAGGAAATAAAGAAATTCCTACAGATTTTTATAATGAAGTGGGTAGGAGTCCGGGCGGTCAAGGTCCTCAGAATCTTGCCAATTTATGGGCAACTTATAAGTTTGCAAACGGAAAATTAAAGGACTTTGGTTTTGGAGTTGGAGGGAACTATGCGGGAGAATATAAAGTAATCGACAATAGCGTAACAGGTGATTTTTACCTTCCTAGCTATACACTGCTTAATGCAAGTCTATTTTACAATTCGAACAAATACAGGTTTACTTTTAACATGAACAATTTAACCAATCAGGAATATTACATTGGTTATTGGTCTGTAAATCCGCAAAAACCTGCAAATTTTGTCGGAAGTTTTGCCTATAAATTTTAAAAAATAGTCGTTTAGTTATTAAAAATCACTTTTTTGGTTGTAACTGAAGATTTAGGCAGTATGTGTTTTACATACTGCCTAAATCGTTTTAAAATAAGGCTCCAATCTTTAGCCTAAACAACTTTTGTGTATATTTAGCTTTCGTTTTAAACGTAATTTGAAATCTAAACACATAAACTTTGTTATGAAAAAAAAGAATCTGCTATTATTACTCTTATCTGGTTTTATAAGCTTCTCAGCCTTAGCTCAGGATGCTGATAAAAGTGTACCCAGCCCTGGAGATGCTTTAATTACACCCGTAAAAATCTATGATGGGTTAAAAAATCCGTGGGGAATGGCGTGGTTGCCGGACGGTCGCTTGCTGGTAACAGAGCGTAGTGGCGAGATTTTAGTTTTCAAGGACGATAAGTTTACAGGTGTGAAACTTACCGGAGTTCCGGCTGTGTTCAGTAAAGGACAAGGTGGTTTGATGGACATTAAATTGCACCCTGATTATAAAAAGAACGGTTGGATCTATATTACTTTTTCAAAACCGGTAGGCGACCTTGCATCAACTGCAGTTGTGCGCTTTAAGTTAAAAGGAAATCAGATTGTAAATAAGGAAGATGTATTTGAGGCTAAACCTGCTTTAAAAGCTGATTTTCACTTTGGTAGCAGAATCGTATTTGATAAAGATAAATTCCTATTTGTAAGTGTTGGCGAAAGAGGTACCCAGCCAAAAGTACAAGAATTGAATAACGATCATGGAAAAGTTCACAGGTTGTTTGATGATGGTCGCGTACCTACTGATAACCCTTTTGTTGGACAAGGCGATGCTCATGGTTCTATCTGGACGTATGGTCACCGTAACCCACAAGGTATGGTTTATGATGCTGTAACCAATCACATTTGGGAAGTAGAGCATGGTCCTAAAGGAGGTGATGAACTTAACCTGATTGAAAAAGGTAAGAACTACGGTTGGCCAAAAACTTCATACGGTATCAACTATGACGGCACCGTGTTAACCCCAAATAAAGAACTACCGGGAATAGAAAACCCTAAGCACTATTGGGTTCCATCAATTGGACCATGCGGTATGACTATCGTTACCAGCAGTAAATATCCTGCATGGAAAGGTAATTTATTGATAGGTGCTTTGGCATTCACTCACCTAAACAGAGTCGTGCTAAACGGTACTAATTACGAATCAGAAGATAGAATGTTACAAGGTAAAGGACGTTTCAGATACGTTGCCGAAAGTCCGGATGGTTTTATATATGCAATTAGCGAAGGACCGGGTACATTGTTAAAACTGGTTCCAAAAAAATAATAAGGTCGCACTTCTTATCCTACATCAATATCGGGGTAGTAAAACATGAATACCTTTGTTGTACAATAATTAAAACAGCTAACTATTGCGCAGTTTAACAAGCTTAAATCAAACAAGAACAGTTGTTTTAATGTTACCAAAAAAGGAGAAAAAACATGAAAAAGTTAATTGAAAAAATTGTGACAAATTCTGGTAAACCACACATGGTTGGTGACGGATTTAGAGTGTTTAATTACATTCCCGGAGCAGGCATTCCTCAGGAGAGAATAAGTCCGTTTTTACTATTGGACTTTAATCCTGAATATGATTTTGGACCTTCAAATCATCTTCGTGGTGTTGGAGTTCACCCCCATAAAGGTTTCGAAACTGTAACCATTGCTTACAAAGGTTCAGTAGCGCATCACGACAGTACAGGTAGTCATGGTATAATTAATTCTGGCGATGTACAATGGATGACCGCCGGCGATGGGATTTTGCACAAAGAATATCATGAAGAAGCATTCTCTAAAAAAGGAGGACCTTTTGAAATGGTTCAATTATGGGTAAACTTACCTAAAAAACATAAATCAGTTACCCCACATTATCAGGAGTTAACTGCTGCTGGAATGGGTAAAATTGAATTGGCCGATGGTGCTGGCGAAGTAAATGTGATTGCGGGAACGTTTAACGGTACGGCTGGTCCTGCAGAAACTTACAGCCCGGTGAATTTAATAGACCTTAAATTGAACGAAAGAGCCGAAGTAAGTACTTCAATCTCTGCCGGACACAATACCGCCTTGTTAGTTGTAAACGGAAGCGTAGAGGTGAACGGAGAAATAGCAACAGAGCACAATTTTGTGTTGTTTGCGAATGAAGGAGAAGAAATACATATTAAAGCAAATCAGAAAAGCGTTATTTTATTGTTAAGTGGTGAGCCGCTTAATGAGCCGATTGTAAGCTACGGACCTTTTGTAATGAACACAGAAGAAGAAATCCATCAGGCAATTACTGATTTTAATGTGGGTAAATTCGGTGTATTAGAAGATTAATAAATAACAATAACTGCAATAGTTTAGTTAATGGGTTATTGGTACAGAACATAGTTTTGTACCAGTAACCCATTGACATTTGTGCCCCATTCGTAATTTATTGTATAGAACAGCTAGTTTAAGGGGTTTCTTTATTGAATTATTAAACGTAAATTTGAAGCCTTAAATAAAATTAATGGTTAAGTTATTTGTGGTGGGCTATCCACTGGATATTCAAGATTCTGAACTGATAGAAATGTTCAGCATCCAGGGGTTGGTTCATAGTATTGAGTTGATTACCGATAAATTTACACACAAGCATAAAGGCTTTGGGTTTATCGAAATGGTGGATGAGGCAGGAGCGGAAAGGGCTATTAACGCACTTAACGGAAAGGTTATAAAAGGCAGAAAAATCACTGTTAAACTGGCAGATGAAAACAGAGCCGAAAAACCTAGAACTTTTAAAGGCAATAAGTTTCAGTCTGAAGAAGAAATAAGTGCCTCAAATACCAGCGAACAGCCATTTAAAAGCAAACGTCCTCGTAAACTGGTATCTGATAAATAGTACATCAATACCGATAACATCAATTAGAATTAACGCTACCCTGAAATGAAAATTGCAATATTAGGCTACGGTAAAATGGGCCGTATTATTGAAAAAGTAGCAGAGGATCGTAATCATGAGATCATTCTGAAAATTGGTAGCAGCAATCAGAATGAGCTAAGTACAGAGGCGCTTAAAAAAGCCGACGTAGTGATAGAATTTAGTACTCCTAATGTCGTTTTACGTCACATTCAGGAATGTTTTAAAGCGAAGGTGCCAATCATTGTGGGGACTACTGGATGGTACGAGCACCTCCAGTCAATTGAAAACGAATGTAAGGAAACGGGCAATACACTATTGTACGCTTCTAATTTCAGCATCGGGGTAAATGTGTTTTTTCATGTGAATAGGCTTTTAGCAAAGCTGATGAACAATTACCCGGATTACAAAGTGCATACAGAGGAAATTCACCATACGCGCAAGATGGATTCGCCAAGTGGCACAGCAATTACCATTGCCGAAGGGATTATTGAGGGATTGAACAACAAGCAAGAATGGGTAAATACCTTGAATGCTGAGCTTGAAGATAAACCGGATAAAACCATTCAAAACAACCAGTTACTGATCGCATCTAAACGCATAGAGGATGTGCCGGGAACACACACGGTACAATACGCCAGCGAGGTTGATTGTATTGAACTTAAACATACAGCGCACAATCGGGATGGTTTTGCCCTTGGGACTGTACTAGCCGCAGAGTGGGCGCAAGGTAAAAAGGGTTTCTATTCGGAAAAGGATATGTTTAGTTTCGATATGGCATAAGCCACTCACTATAGTTTAATGTAATTCTTTTCGGCTTTTTGTTGTAGTAATAAGTATGTCGTACAGGATAGCCACTCCGGGGGCGTGTTTAAAAGGCAACCGTTCGCCCCTGGTAGAACGAAGTCCGAACATAGTACAATTTATGAGTGTGTCAGATGCAGAATCCAAAAAGTTTCCGAATGTTTCAAAGAATTGCCTTAAATTGAGTATTAATTAATTTGCATTCTTATGAAAAACTTATCTAAATTAAGTTTGCTCTTATTGTTTCTTTTTTCTTGTGTTTCCACCCAAAAATTGTACGAAAAAGGAGAGTACGACAAAGCATTCTACGCTGCAATTAGCGATCTTAAAAAGAACTCATCAAATGCTGATGCACTAAAAATTTTGCCTGATGCATACAAGGAGGCCTCGGCCAAATTTGAGCAGGATATTCTGTTGGTGAAAGGCGGTCGTGGTAAAAAATCAGAGCAACTTGCCACTATTTATAACGGATACCTTTCTTTGCAAAATATGTACGATGCTTTTGCCAATTCATCCGTAAAAATAAATGGGTTTAGTCCTCAGAATTACAACCAGGAGTTAAGCCAGGCAGCTCTAAATGCTGCTGAAACCCATTACAATTGGGGAGTTGCATTATTAAATCGTAACGACAGGGTAAGCGCACGTAAGGCATATAATAATTTAAAACTTGCAGACAATTATGTGCCGGGTTATAAAGATGTAATTGAAAAAAAGCAAGAAGCAGAAGAAGCGGCGGTTACTAATGTGTTGGTTACCAAGTTGGATCAGCGCTTTGGCTACTATTCAATTGATGGGGCCTTTTTTGAACAAGATATTTTATGGAACCTCAATTCAATAGGTAACTCCAAATATTATGAATTTTACAGTGGAAATGAAGGTCTGAACCGAAGAATTGATCAGTATATGGAGATTTCTATGAATGACATTTGGTTTAGCAATCTGGCAACAAATAATTACTCATACCGGGTATCTAAAAAGATTCCTGTTAAAAGCGATAAAGCCAACGGTAGCACAAGTACAATCACTGTTACGGCTACTATAAATGCGGTAAGAAGAATTATTAATTCGAGAGCCAGTATGTATTATCGGATTACAGATGCAGAGTCAAGAAAGCTGATTGCATCTGACAGGATTCCTGCAGAATATACCTGGCAAAGTATTACCGGTAAATACACCGGTGATTCCAGGGCTTTAAGTGCTAAGGATTGGGATATTGTGCGTGGCAGTTATAATAACAGACCGGATTATAATGATCTATACAGAGAACTTACTCGTCAGATCATGACTAGGTTTAATTTTAAGATGAGAGATATTTACCGTTAACGGAATTTAGTTCCATTAACGGTATTACTCTTGTCAATTAATTATTTGGTTAAAGAGGAGTAAGGTATTGAGTATAAGAATATCCTGCTTCGCCATCGTCTGTTTTAATTTCCCACCATTGGTCGTTCGCTTTGCTTACCAATGTAACCACTTCGTGTCTGGCAGCTTTGCCTACAATATCGGCGTCGGTACTTGGTCCACTGCGGATATTTAAATTAGAGCTATTGGTGGTTACTTTTAATTTTGAACCTTCGGTAACCCCTGCAATGCTATTGATGTTCATTACCAGATCACCCGAAGAATAGTTAGGGTCAAGGCGTTCGTAAGTGTCCCATAGTTGTTGTTTTACAGAACCACTGGCGTCGCCATCAACATATAGCACACCGTCTTGTTCTCGCACATTTAAGTTGTTTACTCCCTGTGCGGTGGCAGTATCTATTAATTCTTTATATTTTTCTTGTAAAGCCATGTTGTTTATCTCCTTTAACTATTTAATAACCAGTTGAGAATTGTCAATTTTTTTAGGTTTTAGCGCATTCAAAGTCATCATCAATTTTTGGAGATTTGTTTTTTGAATTTCACCCTTTAAAGTAATCACGCCATCATTTACAGTTGCCATTACAGTAGGAAAGTCTTTGGTAGCGTCTTTAACCGCATTAGTCAGCATATCTGGTGCGGCTACTGCAACATTAGTAGTGTCTGGCACGACAGCAATGTTATTTACTACAGATTCAACGCCCGGAATGCCGGCAACAGCTTTGTCAATGTCAGCTTTGGTTGCATCATCAGGTACCTGTCCGGATAGCGTTGCTACACCTTTTTCGACCATCACTGAAGCACCCGCAATATGCGGATTTGCTAGCAATACAGTCTCGACTGCAGCTTTTACAGCATCATCTTTGGGCTTGCTTTTGCAACCAGTAAATGCAGCTGCCATCATAACGAGGGCAACCAAAAATGCAGTTGTTTTCATTGTCAGATTTTTCATACGGTTTTTTATTTTGGTTTTAAGTTTAAGTGGTATGTCTAATTGCTTTACTCAAAGAACAATAGCATACCGAAAGTTCTAAGAGAACAATGATGGAAACAAATTGTTTTTACTCTAATAATTAAATGAACAAATGAGAAATATTATATACAGTTTTAAGGTATATTGGATAAACTAATCATCTGTATCTCTATGGATTTATACTTAAAAAGATTTTGGGAAGAAGGTAGTGGNAACCAGTTAGTGGAGTGGTCTGGAGCTCAGATTAGCNTGGATAACCCTAATGCTTTTACACAGTTAGCTACAGAATATGATGTTTTAGGGGATATAGCTGTTCAGGAAATATTTAAGGGCAGAAATTTTGGAGAAGCCTATTCGTACGTTACTCAGCTATCTAAAGCTAAGATCTCTGAAAACGACGATTTACCTGACAGTATAAAAAGCATGTTTTTAGCCATGCAGCAAAAGCCCGCCTGGATTGATGATGAATTAATACAGATGGGCTGTAATTTATGTATGCGGAGTGGCACTAATGCGCTTATTTCGTTAAGAGATTACAGTTTGATGAGTGGATATGACTATGCATACTTAAACAAAGCGCTTATTTATACTGGTGCACTTAAAAAAGGGCCGGCAAAAAGAATTACTGATACACTTGATTTCTGGATTCATGTAACACGTAATAACGCTTTGGAAATTAATGCGCTAGGGTATCAATATATAGCCAGAACTAGAGTGATGCACTCCTTTTCTAGGTTGATGATAAAGGAGAAATATGCCGACTGGGATCGTGAGAAATGGGGTGAACCTATTAATTTCGGCGATATGGTTGCAACCAATATCGGTTTCAGTTTGTTTTATCTTCACGGTTTGCACAAATTGGGAATGCATATTTCTGAAAAAGAGGAGCTAGGTGTTTTTCACCTTTGGAAATATGTTGGCCATTTATTGGGAATTCCAGAAAAACACTTGCCAAACAATAAAAAGGAAGCTACAGAAATATTTTACTTATGGACGGATAGGCAGGTCTCTGCGGATGACGATTCGGTGATGCTGGCTCAGGCGTTGGAAAATGAAGCTTTTGCTTCTAATATTTTTAAAAATGCGTATCAAAAGAATTTTCTAAAATACCTCCATTCTTGTTATGTTAGGTTTTTAATTGATGAAGAAACATGTAACAGACTTCATCTTTCTAAAATAAGGATGTACTACTTTTTTCCAAGGTTCAGAAAATTTCGCAATCAGATTCTGCAGAAAATAATCAGTATGAGTAGTAAAAATTATCAACGGGCTGTATCTGTAGGCAATATTTTCCAAACGAAAATCTCGCAGGAATATTTAAAAGCCGATAGTTCTGTGCATTCAAATAAAGAAACTAAGTCAGGACATTTCTAAATGCAGTAAGGAGTCGTAATAATGGATTTCTGATCATCAAATGTTCTTCTTCAAATTTTCTTCCAATTTGATGCAAAACTTTTCAGGAGTTACCATTCAGGACGGTAAAGTTAAGCGTCGGGGTAACGACAAAATAGCTGTTTTAATTGATGAGAAACAGAATGCTGTTACCTTTTCTTGAATTTAATTTAAAATCGTTAAATTCAATGTATACTTTTGCGCTTAACCATATTACGTTATGGGATTGCTAACTACACATAAAAAACATTCAATTCTATCTTTATGAATAAGCCTATCTTTATTGCGCTAATTGCGCTTTCCTCTTTAGGAGCATTGTCATCTTGTAAAATGATGAAAAAAAACACTGAAAAAACATCTGTAGATAGTTCGGCAGCTAAGCTAACCGGTTCTTGGGAACTGAATTACATTACGGGAGTAAGAATAGCCTTTGATGGTTTATACCCTGATACAAAACCAAGCATTAGTTTTGGTACAGCTGCTGGTGAAATGAATGGAAACACAAGCTGCAATGTATTTGGCAGTAAAGTAACCATTAGCGGGAATAAATTAAGTGTTTCTGAACCAGGTGCTATGACCATGAGACATTGCGAAGGCGAAGGAGAAAGACGCTTTTTAGATATGCTTAAAAAAGTAGATAGCTACGAAGTAAAAGACAACGTTTTAACTTTATCACAGGGTGATTTAGCGTTAATGCGTTTTACAAAAAAATAGCATTTTTCTGAGAAGCCTGATAACATGTATAGTCTTCTCAGAAATTATAAACCTTATCAATATGAAAAGGAAATTTGCAATTATCGCCACACTCGCTTGTGCACTGTTTATTTCTTACCATACCCAGGCTCAGGAAGTAAATAAAAACTACGATGAAAAACTAGCCAAAGAACTTGGTGCTGATGATTACGGAATGAAGAAATACGTTCTGGTAATTTTAAAAACAAGCACAGCCAAAGATTTACCAAAAGCATCTTTAGATACCATTTTTAAAGGCCACATGGCTAATATATCCCGATTAGTGAAAGAGGGAAAGCTGATTGTTGCCGGACCTATAGGGAAAAATGATAATGCCTACCGAGGTATCTTCATTTTTGATGTAGAAACTCTTGAAGAAGCACAAAAATTAGTCGAGACAGATCCTGTTATTATGCGTAAAGTATTGGCTGCGGAATACTATCCATGGTATGGTTCTGCTGCTTTAAAGGAAACGCTCAAAATCCATAATAAAATAGAAAAGAAAAGTCACTAGCTTAAATTGTTATTTTCTTTTGAGGGAACTGCTCCGTATGAGACATTATCATGTGAAGTATGTAATCGTTAGAAGGGTAGGGTTGTAATGCTGATTTAAGCTGTTCAGGCTCGTTAATGTCTGTGTGATGAGAAATATACCCCATCCCATAAAATTTGCCCTGTTCTACAAGTAAACAGCTTTGCTCGTCCTCAGTTCTGCCTTTGTCAATAACCGCGAAAGTTGGTAACATCAATTTCAAATCATCGATTGCATATTTAACTCTCACATTATAAGCTGCTGCAGACTCTTTACCTAAACAAGCACCTGCACAATTACCCTCTTCATGAGCTGTACAACACTGCCTGTTTTTCTGGATAAAACACAGCTTTTCGCATAATAAATGCTCTTTTATTAAAGCTTTTAAAAGACTATGGCCTTCTAAAATGGTATTGAAACTATATAAAGATGTCGTATTCTTTTTAAACTTATCGATGCCTAATCTTATGTAACCTTTCTGATCTTCGAAAGCAAACAAACTATACTTCTGTTCAAAACGCTTTAAAGCCCGGTTATTCTCCGGCCATAACTTTTTGATTTCAGAAGCTTCAAGTATAAAAGCCATCAACTCGGTACCGCAAACCTCAAAGTCGACACTGTAAATATCCTTTAGAAAATCCTGACGCTGCTTAGTGGTGCTATTGCCTGTAAAATGGGAACAAACCCGTTTTTTAAGGCTTTTAGCCTTTCCAATGTAAATAACCTTTCCCTTTTGATCTTTAAAATAATATACTCCAGGGCTCAAAGGCAATTTTTCTACTTCTGATTTAGGTAAATTAGGTGGTAAGGCTTGTTCTTTTGAAATCTTACTGAGTGATTGCTTGATGATGCCTTCAGAATCGACTTCTAATAACATACCCAGTAAAATTGCCGTAGCAGCCGCATCTCCACCTGCACGGTGCCTGTTGTTTAGTTCAATGCCTAAAGCACTGCACAATTTACCAAGACTATAGGAGCGGTGCCCAGGCAACAATTTACGGCTGAGCCTTACTGTACAAAGTTTATTACACAGTAGCTGATAACCCGCCTGCGATAGCTGATGCTTAACAAAAGAATAATCGAAATTTACATTATGTGCTACAAATGTTTTATCGTGTAGCAGTTCAAATATTTGTGCAGCTACCTCCTCAAATAAAGGGGCGTCAGTTACCATTTCATTGCTGATACCTGTTAATGCCTCAATGTACTCAGGAATCTCTTGTGCGGGATTAATTAGCGTCTCAAAAGTATCTACTATAGAAACACCATCATGAATGAGAATTGAAATCTCGGTGATTCCATTTCCTGAGGCAAAACCTCCAGTTGTTTCTATATCTACTACCGCGTAAAGCATGATTTTTATGAACCTTTATGAAATGTAAATATGCTAATAATTTTAGTAAAAAATAAAACTATTGGCATTTAGTGAGAAATTTTGTTTCTATAAACATGCTCAAGCAAAAAATGTCCCGGATCACTTTTTAGCGATTTATTAACAATAATGAAAAGTGTGGCATATAAATAGCTTATAATTAACCAAAAAGGGTTAATGTAATGTCAAGAAAAATATTAGCAGTTGATGACGATAGCGATATAGTTGAAATTATTAAGATTATATTAGAGGGTGAGGGTTTCGAAGTAGCTACTTTAACTAGTGGAAGAAATGTATTAAACGTAATCTCATCTATGAGACCTGATCTGATATTGTTAGACGTAATGCTTGGCGGAATGGACGGCAGAGACATTTGTAAAGCAATAAAAACAAACTCTTTATTTAAAAATATTCCTGTGGTAATGATCTCAGCAAGTCACAACCTGCAGAGTTTTTTAAAGCTACCCGGCTCACCAAACGACTTCCTTTCGAAACCATTTGACATCGACAGTTTAGTGAAAAAAGTAAAGGCACAATTTGCTGCCTAATAATTTTTGCACTGTACTAATTATTGTATAGATAGTACTAAATTCTGTATAGTAACTTTCCCACCAATTAGCGGGTTTCAATTTTTATTGGATTGCTTAATATTTTATGGATAGGGCATTTATCTGCTATTTGCATTAAACGCTGGCGTTCTTCGTCTGTTAACGTTCCAATCAGTTCAATTTTTCTGGTGATGGTAGTTTCTTTATTCATATCCTTTTCATCACAAATTGCCAGTTCTACCTTAATTCCATCGAGATTGTATTGTTTACGATCTGCATACATCCTAACTGTAATGGCTGTACAGCTTCCTAGGCTAGCCAGGAGTAATGCACCGGGTGTCATGCCTTCATCAGTTCCACCAATACTCTCCGGTTCGTCAGAATAAATAAAATGGCCTCCAGCGTAAACTTTAGTTTTATAGTGAGACCTGTCGAGCTCTGTAATTGCGGTAATTTGAGTATCTGCCATGTTTTATGTGTTTTGCAGATAAAGCTACAATTAAATTTAAGTATTTAAATTCATAAAATAAACATACAGAATTAACAATAATATAGCAGGCACTTAAAATAGGAGAAACATATTATAGCTTAATTTGTTATATGTGTAACTAACCAAATACCAGTATGTTAAGTAGCTATTTAAATTTCAGATTCGACGTTCAAGGCAAACCAATAAACGGATTCTGTATGCGCATACAGGACGATTTCCATGAAACCTATGCTGTAATAGTAGACGGTTATCATTCATTTTGCGTGTGGTTAGATTCAAGCTCAACTTGGCGTTCTTCTAAGCATACCAGTGTAGAACCTACGGTGTTAGAGCAGATCATCAACAGGATAACGTCAGTAGAATCTACTTAGTTCTGCCGTCTGTATCTTATCCGAAAAACAAATAGGCTAAACCTATAGCCGTACATACACCTACAAGATCAGCCAGTAGCATTGCGCCAATAGCGTAGCGGGTATTTTTGATGCTTACGGAACCAAAATAAACGGCAATTACATAGAAAGTAGTGTCGGATGCCCCTTGAAATATCCCGGAAAGCCTGCTGGCAAATGAATCAGGACCATAGGTTTCCATAGTGCTTACCATCATTCCTCTTGCAGCACCGCCACTCAAAGGTCTTATTAAAGCAGTTGGTAAACCCTCAACAAATCTAGTATCTGCTCCTAAAAACGCAAAAAAGCTTTTTATTCCGCCAATCACTACATCAAATGTGCCGCTGGTACGTAGCAAACTTATTGCAACCAACATCCCGACAAGGTATGGGATGATCTTTACCGCGGTTTCAAATCCATTTTTTGCACCTTCTACAAAGGCGTCAAAAACATCAATCTTTTTATATAAACCGCCAAGAACAATCAATAGAAAAACCAATAATATAAGTCCATTACTCAGAATTCCTGAAAACGATTTTATTCCATCAGCATTGAGAGAAGTGATGTATAAAACCAAAAGTGCAATGACAAAAGAAAGACTCAAAATCCATCCGATTACTACAGGTTGGAGCAGGTTAATTTTTTGTTTGAAAGAAACGATTAACATTGCTGCCATGGTACCGACAAAGGTTACTATAAGGCAGGGAATGAAAATATCTGTTGGATTAGACGCATTCTGCGAAGCTCTGATGGCAATAACACTAACCGGAATTAGGTTTAAGCCTGCCGCATGAAGACATAAAAACATGATCTGCGCATTCGAAGCCGTGTCTTTACTTGGGTTTAGTTCCTGCAAACTTTCCATGGCTTTTAAGCCAAAAGGTGTAGCTGCGTTATCTAATCCCAGCAAATTAGCCGAAAAATTCATAATCATATGCCCCATTGAAGGGTGCCCTTTTGGAATATCTGGGAATAATTTAGAAAAGAAAGGACCAACTATCCGTGATAACAAACGAATACCACCGGCTTTTTCGGCAATGCTCATAAGCCCGATAAATAGGGCCAGAATACCAATTAACTTAAGGCATAACTCTACAGAAACCCAACAAGTTTCGATAATACCATCTAGTTTTAAGGGGTTTGCAGGGTCACTGGCTTTACCAATGACCATCCAGTTAAATATATCAGATTGTCCAAAAAAGAAACACTTTATAGAGGCTACAACAATAGCTACAATAATAAAGGCCGACCAGATTCTGCTTAATGCCATTAGGGATAGTTAGTTTTAAGGCTTGAATGTAGGGATTTTAAATAATATATCCCTAAGGCTTTTCATCAGTAAGTTCAAAACCCCATGTTTTACCTTTTTCGGTTGCAGGTATACCCTGAGTCATCCAGACAGGCGCTTTAGCCCCTTTTAAATAGTAGTCAAAAAACTGTTGCTCACGTATTTGGATGTCTTTTCTGTTCTGACGTTTTACCAGATTATGTGCTTCGTTATTGTAATTTAACATCCACACCGGTTTGCCTAATCTTCTTAATCCTGTAAACATTTCAATTCCTTGATACCATGGCACAGCTCCATCAGCATCATTTGCCATAATTACCACGGGCGTAGTTACTTTAGGTAAGGCAAATAGAGGAGAGTTTTCTATATATAATTCTGGTTTTTCCCATAAAGTTGCACCAATTCTGCTTTGAGTTTTTTCGTACTGGAACTGTCTGTTCATGCCACTTTCCCAACGTATACCACCGTATGCAGATGTCATGTTCACTACAGGGGCACCAGCCCATGCAGCAGCATACATATTAGTTTTAGTAATGAGGTGAGCAACCTGATAGCCACCCCAACTTTGTCCCTGAATACCAATTTTACTACCATCAACCCATGCATTTTTCTTTAAAAACTCTACACCGGAGTTGATAAATTCTTCTGCTGATTTACCTGGATAGCCATTTTCATAGCTAATATCAGGTGCAAAAACCAAGTAGCCATTGCTTACAAAATACGAGATATTTAATCTCGAAGGAGTAGGAGCAGGCGGCTGGTAAGTATACAAACCATTTGATAATTTTTCGTAGAAATACACGATCATCGGATACTTTTTAGCAGGATCGAAATTTTCAGGTTTATAAAGAATGCCATCAGATTTAAGGCCTTTAGGCGTTGTCCAGTTAACCAGTTCAGCAGTTCCCCAGTTGTAGTTTTGTTGCTGCGGATTGGTATTGCTTAACTTTACATCCGTTTTCATATCAGTTGATACGAATACGTTAGGAGAGTTGCTATAGTTTGCTTTGTCGTAAATATAACGTTCTTCGCCTCTGGCTTTACCTAAATTTGAATACTTAAATTTAGCCATTACAACGAGCTCAGGAATTTTATTGTCGCCAATGTTCTTTCTGTAATAACCGTTTTCTTTAGTTGTATTATTAAAAGCATCAAGCAGCACTACTTCTTTTTTGCTTAAAAAGCGGCTGTTAGAGTCTAGTTTTTGATAACGGAAGGTGATGTTGTTTTGTCTGCCGTAACCATTGGTAATGTTTTGCGGAGCGTCTTTTCCATCTGGTGAAAATTCCCAGATATCATATCTATCATATAATAGAACGGCTTTATCCTCTTCAGTCCATGCAGCAACACCGTATGCATCCGGTTGATCCGGTACGTCATTTTCCTCATCAACAAGTTTCACGTTAAGGCTATTGTTTAAGTGTGTAATCTTGCTGGTTAAAATACTATAAGTGTACCAATTGGCTGTCTTTTTGTCGAAATAGAGCACATATTTTCCTGATGGAGATGCTATTGCATTGCCCATCAAACCTTCGATAATCTTTTTTCTGGCTCCTGTTTTTGTATCAACCAGATAATAATCTTTTATAGAATTTCCATACCACTGAGATTGGACTCTGTTGCCAAAATCTGTAGATGCCAATACATAGTTTGAGTTACCTTCATTAATTATCTTCGCTTCAGGCAGTTTTACATCTGTTAGCGGCACTACTTTTACATCGCTGTTAAATATCTCAATCGAGGTTAAATAAGTTCTCTTAGCTTCTTTATCAACATTTTTTAGCTGCATTGGTTGTAAGTAATCGTCCTTATAACTCCATACATCAAGCTTGGCATGTTCAAAATCGATAAGTGTAGTATCCTTTGGTTTTTTGGTAGGAGCGATGCCAAAAAATAGTTTTGTGGCTTCTTTGTTGAAGTTCAATTTTCCGTCGCCACTGACAGCCCATTTTGCAGGAATACCTGGTATTTGATTGTCTACCAAAATCTGCGCTGTATCTAACGATGGCGAGTTATAATAAATGAAATAGTCTTTAACTTCGGCCTTTTCAGGACTTCTTTCTCCAAGGAATGCTACTGATTCGCTTTCATCATCAAATACAAAGTTTTTGAAACTTCCTTTTCCATTAACCAATGTTTTAAGCGTGCCTTTTTCTGTATTTAACAGGAAGACTCCTGTTTGGGCTGCTTTATCCTTTTTAGAACCTGTACATGCAAAAATAAGCTGTTTGCCATCTTTACTAAAAATATATTCACTTACATATTTAAAAGTACGTTCAGTACCGGTTACAAGATTTCTAAAAATAAGATCAGAGCCTTCTTTGTCATCTTTTTTAGTGGAGTCTTCATCAGCAAAGAAGTCCGAATCGTTATCTTTTTTATCAGTCCCTGTTACAGTTGCTTTTTTAGAGGTGTCTATCGGTTTTTCTAATTGGTAAGCTAGTAAAGCCAAGCCATTTTCCGGTAGTTTAAATGATTTTACGCGCGCAACTTTTACAATAGCAAGATTGGTTAAGTTGGCTATTCCCAACGAGTCCTTAGGCATCTCTTCGGGCTTTTTCTTTTTAATTTTTGCTTGTCTTATGGCTGAATAAAACGGTTTAATTGCAAAAGCTGCAAACTTAGAATCTGCACTGAATTGTGCGCTTTCGGCTCTATTTACTTTAGTTTTTGCATTGGTAAGCAGATTGGTTAAATATAAATTTGCATCCCCTTCTTGCACAGCGATACCGTATGCTGCCCAGGCTCCATTGTTTGATAATTTTCTGGAAGCAATAGATTCCCATGAATCATACACAGTATGATCTAGTGGTTTTTTCTGAGCAAAACTGACTGTCGTAAAAAATAGGAGAGAGAGAATTAGATATTTCTGCATAATATAATTGGTTGTTTTATCCCGGTTTAGTTCTGGAACCCTAAAAATTAGAAAATTTTAAGACATATCACTATTGTATGTCAAATTTTACAAAAATAAGTGCGTTTTTAACGTGGTTTTGGGATTATTCTTAAGCATTTTGCTGTAAGACGATCGTCCCTCTGAATTTATTCGGCTCGCAGTTTCTTCGAAGTTAGGACCTGGCATCAGCTATGCCGTCTTTCTTTTGAAGGATCCTGAAGTAAATTCGGGATGACGGGGCTTGACACTGCATAACAACAATATAATGACCTTAGTTAAATTCTCTGTAAATATAAAAGAAGCCGTATCATTAATCAAAAGATGATACGGCTTCGTTTTTTGTTTGTTGTGAGATCCGTCCTGAGTATTTCCTTACTATGCCTTTTTTCTTTGAATATTTCTTGAAGTGTACAAAAAACAGCTCTTTTAAGCTGCTTTTTTCCTTATGTTTTGTGCAATTGCCAA
>Ga0065714_10002434_pt1 | contig 33987 bp, 30 predicted proteins | sample MisRhiReplicate2_FD_59101 | JGI IMG/M metagenome (GOLD analysis project Ga0065714, IMG submission 59101) | Miscanthus rhizosphere microbial communities from Kellogg Biological Station, MSU, sample Rhizosphere Soil Replicate 2: eDNA_1 v2... | ecosystem: Host-associated > Plants > Roots >... | reverse complement strand
GCTGACGGCTTGATGTTGGGCTGGAGTTGAATCCACCGCTGTAGACAGCCACAAAAAAGCCCCACCAGATCACTCTGCGTGGGGCTTTCAAATTTATGGTGTCCCAGGGCAGGTTCGAACCCTTATCTGGGTGACCCGACCTAGAATCAAAAAAAACACTTCATATTTCCTGATGTTAATCAACGAGATAAGCTGACGCAAGGTGAATATCTATAATAAGTGCCCAGACTCCTCTACAAGCACCAGAAGCACCAGAAGCCCAGACGCTAAGCTGGTTGAGGGCAACCTATGGAATCTACAACAAGAAATCTTGCGGTTTCGGCAGTCCGGAGAAGAGATAGATCGGCTAAGGCCACTCAAGTGAGAACAGTAAGGAGGTCAACGCTGCGTCTGCATTTTGCCGCTAGTGCCACGTGGTTGTCGCCAAGCGTATTGACAAGCATAGGAACGTCAACGAGGGCACGATATCAAGGTGGAGGGTAATCCGCTGCTAAGAGAAATGACGGATTGAGGAAAGAAAATTCGATGCCTTTTCCGCAGCAATGAGAGCCATGCCTACAGGTAGATAACGCCTAGCGCTTCAAGCGCCGGCCAGCAATGACGCCCTGCTTCCAACGTAGATAACCATAAAAATCCACACTATCTACGAGCTTCGATCCTATAGAGTTGTTTACTATGAGTCCCCCTTCCTCCACTGCGATGAAGGGTTCGAATTCATTGATCAAGCTATCAATTGTGCGATATGCCGATTCCAATTCGTCAACAAGCGTTGCTGCGGAGTCAACTCCTCCTCCCTGGTCTGCCTCGGCGTCAGCTTCGAGCATTTTAAGCTCATTCTCTAAATATCTATTGAGATTAGTGACATCTAACAATTTAATCTTGAGCTTACGCTCTCTGACCAAAGCCTGCTGCTGCGCCGCCTCTATCAAGTTTGTGTGCTTTACCATCCATTCGTCTAGTAACACTCGATACCGTTCAGTCTTAAGTAGGTTTGAATGCGACACCGCTTTGATCGGCTTCACTTCAGATAGATTGGCTCCAGAAACTAACTGAGCGAAGGCAAGTCGCTTGTGATGAGTCATGATCCTCGCACACTGCTTAGCCAAATGAGTAACGCATTCAGGAGACGCGCTAACCTCGACACATTCTTCTAACGCAGCAATCAACAGAAGCATCGTTTGCTCTACGCTATTCTGCTGAAAACTCTTGAAAGGATTATTTTCTGAGTAATTCATCTAGCACCTTCACCTCTGGCAATGTTGTTCTACCACTGACCAGGTACTTGCTCCACTCATCATTAGTCATATTGACGAGGTCAACCAATCGCTTCATATCAACCGCGCCCACTTCCATCAACTGTCGAAGGGTTGCCATTAAGTGAATCTGAGGTTGCGGATCACTTGGAAGCATAATCGCTTCATACAGATCCCCTTTTTCGGCCAAAATCAGGCGTACACACCGGTTCATCTTGTCAGTGAACCCGGGGGATGAGAATTGCGGAAAATCGTAAACTTGTTCAACTCGCAACAAAAATTTACTTACGGAATCTGAGGCAACGACAGTTGCTTTGTCGTTGGTATGAGAACCATTATTATCTGAATTCACAGTCAAGTAATTGGGCGTTACATCGTTCTCCGTACCCTGCACCAACATTACGTCCAGCGACCGCTCAATTAGATACCAGCCCATCAGATCCTCCGCCGCTCTATTGAGCTTGGACTGGAGAAGCTCAGCGTCTGACTTATTGATTTTATCTACAGTTCGAGCGTGTCTAATTTTAATTTGCAATTCTGCCAACTCTTCCGCCAATTGATGCCTTTTAGCAGAAACCGCATAGATAAAATGCGTGGCAAAAATTGCTTCCGGACAAATGGAGCATCTTGCGTAACCGCCAAGCAACGTAACCATTTTGTCTGGACAGTCGAATCCATACGGACACAAATGTGTGGAGCATGTCATAACCGTAGAAGGAATATCTGAGGCAATAATATTGGAACCAGCACCACCCTTCTTGCCTTTCTCTCCAACATATAATTTGGTAAGCCCATATTTAATGATGAAATCAGGTATCGTGTTAAATTTTATCGATGCAAACAACTCTTGAACAAGGTCACTTTCAGACACCTTCAAATTTTCTATGATCGCCGCCTTAGGGTGATCCTTATGATTGAATGCACCAGCCATTCTCTGAATCAAAGAGTGCTCACCCCGGTTGTAATAAGAAACAGCCCCCGCTGTCTGCCCGGTAGATTTCGCGACTAGCTCAGCACTTTCATATTTAAGAAGGTCTGTCAAATGAGAGGCGCGAGCACCATGTGCCGTTACTTTGATCCTAAAAGAGACTGGCGAGAATGGAGCATCATCAGGAGATATGCGCTCTAGCGCAACGCCGACCTCACGAGGGAGGGGCATTGCCATCCACTCATCCCAATCGTAGAAATTCTTGGGATGACCTGCCGGCGGCATCGGAATCAAAGCGATGAATTGAGGCCGCTCGCCGTAAAATCCGTGTACCCACTTTTGAAAACTCAGTGCTTGAAAGCGATGGATACGTTCATACTGTCCATCTGATATTGGATTACCTGAATCAGGATCATGAGCGAAAAGACAATTAATTTCTCCCCACTTGCTTAAGGCCCTACCTTCGTAAAATACTGGCCGATCAAAAGCTGTCACACCATTCTTGACCATCTGTTTACGCCAAACATTCTGGGCATCTAACGAGCTGATGACTATATTTCTGCAAATGACGGTGAACGGCTGTTCGTAAATTTTATCAGTATTAACGTATAATACGTCCACTCCATATATTTCGTCGACATTCCGCCGCGCAAAATAGTCATATGTTTTAAAATCAAGCCATTGTAAATTCTGCGCCCTCATTCCACCTTGAGCAAGGACAAATGGAAATATAAATGATGCAGGGTTGAAATATTTTTTTCCACTGTGAATAACAAACAATAAACAGCGAGAGTCTATTTCAGTTATTGGTATGGCACATTTATCCACGTAAACAAATGGAACATAACCCAACTCTGAAAGATTTAAACAGTCCTTGTTGTATCTTGCTGCCTCCACCGAACGCACATACAAATTCACATCTTGACTAATATGCTGCGCCAAACTCATCAGTGATAAAAGAAATTCAGAATGCAGAGTGAGCAGTTCGTCCTCATGTATATTTTTCACCGAACGCTTTTTTTTCTTCGCTTTCTCTTGAAAAAACACAGGCTGCACAACACTATCGCAGCCAAATCTATTACTGGCACCGGTGATTATCCACTCAAAAAAAGCTTTAAGCTTGCTAGTTACAGGCTTTGCGACCGAAAACCCCATAAGTTTTGAAAACTCTAAAAACGTCAGGGGCCTTTCTGATCCAGTCTCAGCCCGTGCCTTGTAAAATATGCGCCCTTCAAAGTTATTTGGAGTGGCAGGATACACCAACTCGGTATATGGATTATCTCGAAACCAAGTTGACAAATACATAAAAAGGTAGAAATTAAACCTACCAAACATTGAGCCCCAAGCATCTACTACTTCATACCCATGCTGGTCTAGAAAGTCAGCTTCGAGCTCTAGCCATAATTCAATATGGTTCGTGCAATGAATGTTATTTTTCCGCAGTAACTCTCCAAGGTTCAAGCACTTGATTTCCGTAGGCCCAAAAAAAGTCATATGGCATTTACTACGGTGCCTTTCAAGCGTCTGCAATACACTATCAACAGTCAGTACATGGTCGAATATTTTTTCTACAACGCCACCGTCAGCTATTCGCCGCCTCCGGGCGCCCCTGCCAGCTTGGAATATGACTGAAGCTTCCGATATATCTCGTGAAAGCTGCCCAGGAAAAACCGTATTGATATGGGAAAATAACTGAGCAAATGGGATCGGGGATATTTCGAAACGTCCGTTAGAGGAAACCTTAGTTTTGCGCGCGTGCTGCCATGCTACGCAATCTTCCAAATTAATATCTGCTGGCGAAAACCAATTGGATGCAAACAAAACCTTGGTTGACATGTCCGCCAGACGCTTAGCTCTCCTTTCTGCATAATTCTGATTATCACGAGCTTTCGATTGCGGAGAGTTATAGATATTTTCAAGCTGAACAGACCGCATCAGAGGAGTATAGCAATTAACTCCATTCTCTGGATCATCCATCCATGTACCCTTAGGTCTTGAAAATTTGTACGGTAATAACACGCACTCAGCTTTATACATCAACATTAGCAATATGCGACAGCCTGTCCGAAACGTATTACGAAGATTTTTTTCTCCAAAACTGCCAACTTGGAGAAATTTTTCAAATTCCATCTGACTGATACGCCCAGAGCGCCGGTAAGCCTCTAAGCAAAAGTTATTCATATGTGTCAGGAGGTCTTTTGCATCATAATTTGCGTAGCCACACATTTCAAAAATTTTCCAGAAGCCCCATATATCAGCTTGGGTTTTCCTAATCTCCGAAAGTTGCATTAAGGTAACAATTGAATCATGAAGAGCCAGATCAAGATCGCGCTTTTCTTTAAGAAATATTAGTTCAAGAGATGTATTTATCATGCAGCCTTAACCTCTTGAGCCTTCAATTCTTCCTCAACCGCTTTCTTGAATGTCTTAGCTCTATCCGTGTGATATATAAGCATGAGCTCATTGAAGCTCTTTCTGTGTCGGTTATCCCTCATAATGAACGCCAGCGCGAGCTTTTCTTCGATCTTGACCTTATCTATGATTGCGTATGTTTGAACGCTTTCAACCGAAGCATGCCCAGTTAGAAGAATTATCTCACTATCCGAAAGCCCCATGCCTTCTGTATGCAATATAAAATTTTTAAGGAACACGCAAAAACTATGCCTCAGGCTATGAAGCTTCATTTTATAAGGCCTAATAAATCCTTCCCCTAATACTTCTGTGGCAGCAGATTGAAAGGGCCTGATTACATTGAATTTATAGTCACAAAAACGAAGAGGCTTAGCATCCGCGCCTTGAAATATAAAATTGTGTCTTGCCTTAGCATCGTACTCATACTTCATATAAAGCGAAAGCGCGTCAAAAAACATCTTCGCATAGGGCTCAATCAAAAAGGTGAACTTCGTACGCCGCCCTTTCCAGCTCAACCTATTTATTTCTATTTCACCCAACCCAATATAAGAAAGCTTTATATCTTCGCGCTCTTTAGGATTTACTGCATACACTTTACCTTCAGAGAAATCTATATCCTCCCAAAGCAATTGCAACACTTCGGATATCCGCAAGCCCGTAGCAGCCAAAAGGCACCAAATTGCTGCGTCCCTGTAACATGTGGCGCGCTCGACTAAGCTTGAAATAAGCTCCAACGGGAAAAACTTTGATTGATCAATTATCTGGATCTGTGGGTTATTCCTCGGAATGTCGCGATATAGCCTCTGCGATCTACCAACATTTTTCCTGCCTGTGCCCCACAGACTTATCCTACCAATCAACAATATACGACTTGAAAACTCCTGTAATGCCGTTAGCAAATTGATAGAGAAATCCATCTCCAGCTTCGACGCAGAGCTATTGCGCAGATCCACAAGAAATAGATTATTGAGACACAGAAACTGCGTCACAACCACGTGATAGTTCCTGGCCGTCCTTGGCGACACACCACGACGAGGGCACTCAATACTTATATTTTTTACGAGCTCATCAGCCGACTTGTCCCCATAAACCAAGTACGAGTAATAGCCGTTACACAATTGGTTAGCCACAGATGCCGACACGGCGCCCGCGAGCTCAAACCCTGCAAACAGATAACGTAAAAAACCAACCAAACAGTAGAGATATTTGGTTACGGAATTAGGTGCCATACTGGCATCAATCATTTCAGTGAGAAATATACGAAACGGGATAAATTCAAATCCGCGTCCCGTCCCATCTATGCAGATCAGCTTGGGACAGCTACGCCCTTTATACACGGATTCAACCAGATTGAAATTATACATACTAACTCCCATCATGGCAGACAGCACGAAACCAACTCACTACCGACGAAGCAACACTTATGAAGAAACTGAGCCAAGGCTATTCACAACATCACACATAAAGCATGAATAACCCTCATGCCTGAATCACTAGCTGGCGACATTGTCTTCGTCGGATTCGGATGTAATACGGTAAAATCCACTCCAAGGACGACCGCAAAAACTTGGCATGTCATCGGGTTGCCAAGAATCACGCACACTGAAATAAGAGCAAGCCACGCCGTGCTCTTGCTCCAGTTGATTGCATAGCGTTTTGACGATCATTTGCCGCTCGCGCAGATCGCGCCCACGGCCAAGTTCGTTCAACATACCCAGATACCGACCAGACTTGTTCACAACCACGCGCCCCCCCTTCAAAAGCGCTCGCACATATGGGTGGGCGTTATCCTCGAAGTAAACCCAGCAGCCGCCACGTTCTTGGGTCTCCTTTTTCAAGCATGAGGCCTCCAGAGCAGAAACCCGCTCCGTGAAATCTGCCACAGCGGCGGCAGCAGCTTCATCGGAAACCGTCATGCAAGATTTGAAGTCAAAGCACGCCGCTTTCATCGAAGCTTCCTGCTCTGCCGCAGTGAGCCCGCCCAGTTCCGCCGGCAATCGCTCACACACCAGGAGATGGTCAAAGTGATCTACCGATACGAGCCGCTGGTCGATAAGGGACAAGATGTCGTACTGAAGCCTCAAGGCATCAGCCTCGGTGGCTACTACCACCCCGATTTGTGACCACTTCTTTTGGGTCAGATCTAGCCCCGGTAGCTTGTCTCCAAGGTGCCCTTCTCGCTCAATTTTCTCGATGGCGCGGCGATAATTCCGGGTATAAGGCCAGCGCCATTCCAACTCCGCCGTCTGATTACCGAAGATATCAAGCTGACCATCCAGATAGCGGTACTGATTGCGCCAAATCTCTTCCTGGGTCACAGGCTCCGACGGGTGACTTGCTTGAAGCATCGCTCGCAGGTTTTCACCCCGAACTACCTTCGTTGTGCCAGCTTGCTCCGCTAAAGGCGTAGGGAACGTGATCGCGTACTGGGTGACTGCACCGCTAGCCGCTGCCAAGCCATCTCGAACAGCGACTAAATCAGAGACGCTAAAACCTGAAAAACAAACAGCAGGATGGCTTCCCTGAATCGTCGCATGCCCATTCCTGACGCCGAAGGTGGCCCAGATGTGATGGAAGCGAATAGCAACCCTCAATAGGAACCGTCCAGGCCAGCAATCTTCAGCCCAACAGTTAAGAGCGAAACTTTCCGGTATGAAATCGGGCCGTGAGCCGCTAGTGAGATCGACGTCTCGAAAATAATGTACGACGCGATTGGGCTGTTCGACATCAGTTCGCTGCGCCATATGAGCTCCTTTTTTTAGGACAAGCGGCCTTCGCCTCTTAATTAGAGGTTTTTGATGAGAGTGTTTTTGTACCCTTGTAGTGCATAAAAAATAGACCACCCAAGCACTTCAGGCAAGTAACCACGCACAAAAAAATATAAACTTCTCACACCAAAAAATAATTAAGCACTTATTGACTCATACACATAACACCAAAATAAAATCAAATACATCACAGGCACAAATAAATCAACAATACGTATAAATCTTTGTCAATGATCCTTCCACCAAACCAACAACACCCCTAAATAACAATACGCTCTCATAATTACGATCCCATATTTCCGTGCCAATAGATCGTCTAGATTTTCTATCTATATCAATGGCTTGGTAGCCCCCCCCACCTCGTTGGTCGGCGCTTACTCACCCAAGACGTCCTCATGCCGCCCTTACACACTTACATTCAGTCTCCAATTTTTCCCGACCGACAAGCTAAAGCGCACGACTTACAATGACAAACGAAAGGTATATATATCAAACGCTCCTCATAGGCTTATATCGCTATCAAATAGTGCAATGAAGGGCATGAGTATACTTCCAAGATACTGTTCATCCGTCGCAAAACTTTTAGACACATCAGTTATTTCTTGACCACTTCACCCCCTTGGTCTTCAGTTCCGCTACCACCTAGGAGATAAGTCGCTATGAGATTTTCGTCCTTGTTCCACCTGGAATGCGCTCCCGTAGCTCTCGATGATACTTTCCACTACGTTGTGCTCAGCACTCTTCAGTGGAAAACACCCAATCTTGATCTGATGGCAACCGCTAGCAAGCAGCGCTTCGCTGTCCTCTATAACCAACCCTTAGGGGACAGGTTCGCCATTGAGACTCTAGAGCAGGCACACATCCAAGGCGCAATGTCCGGGGTGAAGCTGGTTTCCGTCCACAAAGACGTACTTCGTATCTTCTTGAGTGACGAAGTGGCGGGCGCCACCTTCCCTGCCATCGAGGCCTTGTGGGAACCGATCAAAGAACTGGATCTCAATCGAAGGCTGGAGGTTGATTTTTCGTGTGAACATGAAGTCTATTCTGGCCGTTCCGAATACTTGTTCTGGTCTGCAGTCAAGGAAGTGCTTGAGTCGAATAGCCTGGGGATTGAGCGGTATGAAACACCCGTTCTCCATGACTGCGCAGAGGAAATATCTAGCGGCGATGCCCCGTCATCTCATCAGTATCATATTGATATCCGTCAATCTACCTCCTCTGAAGCAGCAATGCCCACCGGATTCTGCCCGCACGTACTGGAGAATGTAGATTCCATAGTTGGTCACTCCAGTTCTTCGATGTTGGAGTGTTACGTCTGCCCGCCTCCAAACTGGAAGATGCCTTAGAGTTTCGTCGAACGGCCATAGGACAGGTCGAAGCATCGCCACACTTGAGAGCGATTGGCATGGGATCAAAGCGCAAACCATTCATTATTTCCAAAGCAATCAGTGAGGCTGTGCTTCGGTCTGGTGAAGAAAGTGACTGGTCAGCATTCCAGGTTATAGAGATATGGACATTGGCCTCTATCCACCTCACTGAAGAGGTAACCGGGGCCTTATTCGAGGAAGTTCTTTCCAGGTCAGGCTCCGCAGCGCTTTTCCGTAGACGCAATTACAAGGTTACTGGATGTGATGTGCTCCGCATCAATCGGCCTCCTGTACACGCGTGCAATCCGATCCATATCCTCAGCGAAAAAGCGCGACGCCTAATCAAGGAGAACTGGCCGTTAATGGACTCACCGGGCGCTGACTGTCAATGGCACGAGTTCAGTGATTCGTTACTGATGGTTCTGATTAAAAAGAAGGTTGTCTCCAATCGTCTGAAGGGTAAGAAACTCGAGCAAGACTTGGGATTATGAGCCAAGGCACTTGACTTGGGAGGTGAGTTTTTCAAACTATGATTTCTGCGGATACCTGGAACCGTGCGGTCAGCTTGCAAAGCCTTTGAGCACCAGGCCAGAACATCCTACTCCGCTCACCTGTCCTGAAAGTCTGTCGTGAAGCTGACCTCGGCAATAGGCTTGATGGGGATACAGGTCGGTAGACTAGGTTCCCACTTTCTGCTTTTCGCACCGGTTCCACGAGAGCCGGCTCGTATATTTCCGCCTTATGTGCGCGACCTGTAATGATGCAGATTGAGCCAAAACTATTTCGTTCTCAAAAAATCTCCGCCTCAGGCTCAAGGTTTTCCGAAACCAACCGTTTGTGATGAGTAAGTACCCTTTTTGAGCGACGGCTTTGACCTTCTCTACACATGACTTCGCACAGCGCCTGAGCGGCGCCTTATCGTTCCCCTCCACGATTCTCGGCAACCGCCAACGGCGGACATGGGAGCGGCTGATCGGCTACATCGAATCCTCAGCCTGCACATCCGAATTCAACAAGGCGGCAGCCTATTCCGAGGGCTATGCACATGCTTTGGCCGATAGCGGGCAGATCGATATTTCCACAGATCGGGATCTGCTGATCATTGCAACGATGGATGTATGGAGATGCGCCCGTACTTACCCGAATACTTCGACCAACCTGAGCCACCCAGGAAAACCATGACTTCCTTTTTTAGACGCTACGCCGACGGCGCAACATCAGACCGGCACATCCATATGCCTCAGCGTCTTCTGCCCACGACCGTCAGTCATTGTCCCCTCGAGGTCTTAGTGGGCCATTTGGAAAAGTATCTCTTAGACCCCTCCTCCGCTCGTGAACATTTTCCATGGGCTGCGCGGTTCGTTATGGGCATGCCGGTTCCAACCTGGGCGCGTGGTTTGGAGTGGAACCTCGGTCAGAAGTCTCGTTTCATCTCAGCAGTATGGTCGGGCGGGGATCTGGGGAGCTACCTCACGAATGACTGGTACGAGCCAGTGATCGGTAGCAGGGCATTAGCCGAAAATAGTGAAATTTTGATTGATGGCCAGCAACGTCTGCATAGCCTGGAAGAGTATCTCCTCGACCGTTTGGCGATTCCTGATGCACAAGGACAGCCTAGAATTTGGTCTGAGCTCGGCAACGGCGAAAGGAAACGCTTTCTGTCGACGATCTTTACCCATGTCAGGGTCTCGTCTGGTGACGAGGTGGCATTGCGCGGGACATACGATCTTTGCGCGCTGGGCGTAGTGCCTCGGTCATTTGATCAACGAGCTATTCGATAATCTTTGCATTTCCAATAGTCGGGCGTACCCCTCCGGGGGCGGCTGTCGTAAACCGAGCCCCGTGATGACGGGGCTCGGCCCTCCGGGCTTCCATCCTTACGCTCTCCGACCATCATGGTCTGCGCGCTCCGCTTGCATGATGACAGGGCTCACTTCCCAGCTTGAAGAGTTGACGCGACTCCCCGCATATTGCTCCCCCCTAATCCTTGATGAGGCTGCGCAAATTGGTGCCATGTGGAGGTGAGGCGCGCGGAGATTGATTTTCACAACCGTATAAGTAAGTTAAACGTCCTCAGGAAGGTCTCCATGCTGCAGATAATCAATAAAGTCCGCGTTGCCTAGCACCGATGCATGGTAGAGCTGCTGCCAAGTGTTTTGCTCATACATATCGTCGAACATTTGTAGTGCAAGCTCAATTGGAACCCTTGTAGACCGCATCTTAGCCGCCTGTTTCCACGTTCGAACGATCTCATCCTTGAAGAAGTGTGCAAACCTTGCCTCGATTTCCAGTTCCCTAATGTGGCTCGCCACCACAGCAGTCTGTTCAGCATCGAGCGCGCTTGATATTGCGATCCGGAAGGAAGGGGCATTATAGGGTGGCTCGATTATTACTCGTAATATCTGCTCGGAAAGAAAGGCATCGAAATAGGGATGCAGGAAAAATCGGGGTTCGGCTACTGTGCCTGTTTTTTCGCCCTTCTCTTTCTGGCATCTATCGCACATTGGAAACAGGTTTGCAGGAGTTATGCAGAAATGCGGGTATTTCCCTTTGGGGAGGTAGTGATCCAAAGTGTTCGGTCTGCCGAACTCTCCACATGCAGGGCAGTAGTTCAAGGAATGATCGTTGAGATCTTCGATGACCACTCGCTGGGAGCTACCTTCTCTATGGCTCAGATAGAGGGTCAGAAAGCTAGTTTTTCTGGTTGGCGTTATCCCAAGCCATTGAGGCACATACTGGGGCGAACCTCGGTGACGAAGGTACTCTTGCGTCCTGCTTTCCCATTCAGCCTGAATACCCGTGAAATAGGCAAAATTTACGCCTTTCTCGCGCTCCTGCACCACGTCACTGATAAGACCGACACTGCAATGTGGAGGTAACGGTAGAGACATCACCATTGGTCGCGCCCCATCGCTAAGATTTGAATGATCAGTTCTTCGTTTACATCGTCGCCAAGGGACTGGATGAGTTCTTCGGCTGACATGCCCTCCAACTGATCTTCGATCCAGCGCTCGAAGGGTTTGGATACTGCTCTGTCCCCAAACACGTATGAGGCTATACGCTGAAAATCTCCCCCGAAAGTCTGGAAGGGAGGTTGCTTAATTATCAGAGAATCATCCGTTCGCTCAAGGACGTGAACACAGTCGGCTGGTATCTCCCTCACAGTCGAGACAGAATGCGTGGCAAGCACAGCCCGCGAGTTGAAGCTCTGAAGAATCTGCTTGAGCATATCCACAAGCTGTATCTCAAGCGACGGGTGAAGAAAAAGCTCCGGCTCGTCGATCAAAATAAGGGTATTGCGTTTAATTGCCCCAAGAACGTTGATAACAAGATAGGTAAAGAGTCGCTGCCCTGAGCTCAACTGCTGTATAACGCCGTCAGCCAAGAACAACACACCTCGCTCGGCATTGACAAATCGCTCCAACATATTAGCGTCAATGTGACGAATATTAGAAGCTGTTATAGTAATAAAGCTTGCCTCTTTCCCTCCTTGCTTTATGACACTGACAGCCTTATCAAGCTCATCCAGATCTTCGAATAAGTCTTTGAGGTTTATGTTGCTCTTCAACTTCAAAGCGATAGCGTCAAATTTAATTGCCGCACGAAGCACACGCTCAGCGGTGGCAATCTTTCGTCCCCATCCCTGAATATGGCGAAACCGCTGATCATCCATAACACAGGAGACCAGAGAAGCAACAGTGTCTTGCCGAGGAATGTCTCTGGAAAGGGTGATTAGTTTCCTTTTTGGAGATGAAGACTTAGAAACCCCTCGCAACCCAAAATATTTATAAGCGTCCTTGTCATTGAGCTTAGAATCTTCCATATCCACTGGAAATTGCTCAAAGGGGCTGTAAGAAACTACAATCAATCGACTGATATCAGGTGGTACAGCGAAATCTCCAGATCGAACTTGTCTAGGATCTGCAAGCCACGCCTTCACCATCTGATGAAGGAGTTGAGACTTCCCAGTGCCGTTTGCACCAATCAATACGTTTATATCCCTTGGAAGCGATGTTTCCCCTACACCAAATTTAAATGTCAGACTAGAACGCTGACCAAATACATTCTTGAAACTAAAGTCAACATCGCGAGCCGCTAAGGACTTTTGATCCAGAACTTTCCATCCACTATTAAATGCATCGATAGATCCGCGCTCGCGTTGCAAAGAGTCTTTAAACCCCCCTTCCTGTATCATTTCTTGCGCGCTGGCATCATCCTTGACATGAATCAAGTAACTCGCATCTCGCAACGCTTCAGCGGCCTTGACAGCCTGCTTAGGAGAGAGGGCTCCTACAAGCTGCTCGTAGAAGGTGATTTCGCCAGGTGTGGAAATATATGATTCGTTTGGGATTGGAAATGATCCATCCCATCCATTTTGCAAGAGCTCCTTCAAATAGCGACGGGAGTTGGACTTTTCAAAAAGAATCTTTATTGCACCCAGCTGTATCCTCTCGCCACCAATCCTACAGGTCGTCATGAAAGTGGTTTCGTACCCGTAGTCGTTCCAATCGTTGGAGAGAAGTTCCAACACGTCGTCTTCACCTTCAGGCAAAGGATTGTTACGACGACTCTCACGGGCTTTATAAATAATTTTCAATGGAGCTCTCCTTAGCAGTTTTCGACAAGGCCGCTGGGTTCAGGTACGTCCGTCTATCCGTGGCCGAATATACACCATTAAGATGGCGTTTCAGCATCACTCCGACCTCAGGTTTCCGAGTGCCGGGCTTGATTGCCCAATCCCTATGCCTGAGCAATCAGAGGGATGTCCCGATCAGTTACCAGCGCAAGGTGGAGAAATAATCCATCGCCCAACGGTCGGGCGTATCTGTTCGAAGCCGCTGTCGTAAACCGAGCCCCACTAGCTACCTGGTCTCGCCCTCCAGGCTCCATTCTTACGTTCTTCGATGATCCTGGTTTGCGCGCTCTGCTTGAATGATGACCAAGCTCACTTCCCAGCTTGGACATTGGCGGCTGCTCCCACATACTGCTGAGCATCCGATCAAAGACGAGGCCGGGCAAATGGGTTGGCTATTTTGGAGAGACAAGCGGCCCGCGTGGGTACAGGCAGAGGAACGGGAATTCATCAAGGCTGCGAACCGTTTAAAGACGCTTCACGTCACGCCTCGCGGAGGCATGCGCATTGACCCAGAGGAGATCAGGGATCAGATCCTTGAGGCCCGAGAGTTATACAAAGACCTAGTTCAGAAACAACGGTAGCGAGTACCCAACTGCTAAACCCCTCACTACATAGGGCAAGCGATGACCTCCTAGAACATGCGGTACTGGTTGAAGAGGTTCGCGACACTGTCGACGTTTTCGCGGGTGCATTCGATGACTTCCATGTGTGGTTCCCTCGCGGGTTGGTTGGGAGAGATTCTGATCCGGGCGCCCGCACCTCGCAACGATCAGGGTATTAATTAACCGGCGAAGTATGGGGCGTGGCGCTACGGGCAGACACCCTCGCATCTGCGCGCCTCGCTTGCGGTCAGCCCGTCGTTACTTGCTCGACATGTCACGCCTTGGCTAACTTCCGATGAGCATTTGTGGTTGGATAGCCTTTGATTAGTAGCATAATATTGCGATGAAAATCAGATCGACCTACACGGAGCGCGCCACAGCATGGATACAGAGTTGGAGAGATTCCTCCATCTAATGTCAACAATCAACATTGGAAAAATAAATCTCGTCACAGGAAACAATGGCACTGGTAAATCTCGTTTTTTTGCAGTTGCAGCTGCCCAGGCCATTAGCAAAACAGGAGTTCTTGACTCAAGATTTCGACAGCTATTATGCCTATCTGGCACCCACAATGATAAATACCCAAGACAAATCTGGAATGCAGGCCCTGATGACTGGGGTATTTGCTACCTAGGTTATAAAGTCGCCAACAATATGATTTCTGACATTGCACCATTCCGCGTTATTGTCGGTGCCCTACTGGGCGAAGGTTCAATTCGTCGGAGTAACCCAGAGGCTGTCAGTTTCTGCCTAGAAAAGCTCAACATCGATCCAGAGATAAAGCTTCACTTCAGGTATGGAAAAAATAGGAAAGACGGATTATCCGATTTTGTTAGTAACGAAGTGATCGTCAATCTTGAGTCTGCCCAGGAGGACATGACCATGCTTGCGATCAAAGGGGCACTCAGAGAGAAAGGTCTCTCGCTTCAAACAATATCAGTGAAGAGAAACAGCCGGTATTACACGTTGTCGGATCTGAGCTCTGGCGAACGGTCATACATGCTTACCTTGCTTGGGGCATTATACTGCGCAAAAAACAGAGCTCTCATATTTTTTGACGAACCCGAAAACTCCTTACATCCTGGCTGGCAAAAAACCATTCTCAGGGATTTTCGGAAGGTGCTAGAACTAAATGGCATCAGTACAACAATTTTAGTTGCGACCCATTCCCCTCTAATAGCCGGAAGTGTGCCTAATAACGATGCATTTACCTGCAACTTTCCAACCGGCCAGAGATGGCATGAGTCTGACCTGTATGGCAAGACAGCTGATAGCACATTGAAAGATCAGTTTAGTATTTACTCTTCCCGCTCTACAACTGTCGTTAAAATTACGCAAATATGCCTTAGCTTCATAGCGAAGGGCGACCTAGACCACCCCGAACTATATCGAGCGATTGATACTCTGCTTGAATTTGGATTAACTCCCGAAACTGGCGACCCGATGCGCGAAATCCTCCATACTTTGTCCTATTTGAGAGAGCATCATGAGTTGCCCTGACCCCTTGCTCCGCAATCACGCGAAAATCCTGCGATATAAGCCTTACAAGGCGCTAATTGCGAATTTCCTGAACAGCCAGATGAAATGGAGTGACGAAGAGCTAAAACCAGTTAGGGATGCAATTAGATTTTCAATCAGAAAATCACAAGCTCAGTCCTGTTATTACTGCCGAAGAATTATTCCGTTAGAGCGTAGGAACGTTGGGGAGGCTATCGAACACTTTCTAGATAAGTCAAAACTGCACTACAGAAGATGGGCATTCCACCCATTAAACCTTGTAATTGCATGCCAGCCTTGCAATATGGTGAAATCAACAAAGGAATTAGGAGACAACGCCGTAAAAGTGGCACCTTTTCTTCAGCCGCTCATCGGCGAGTTCAAATGGCCTCACCCTTACTTTGATAGCTACGACGAGAATGTACAAAGATCACCTGGGCCGATTTTTTCCGCTGTACCAGGCTCACGTCGCCAGCGGCAAGCAGCTGCTATGATTACCGACTTGAAACTCGACTCTCTTGCTAATCTCGACGACAGGGTACAATTCGCCGCATCTGAGCTTCAAAACTTACAAGCGAGGCTCTTAAGAGTGGCACGCAGGCGAGGCAGGATAATTTCCCAAGACAGGTATGATGCTTTTCTGAATGAAATCGAGACTAGGCTTGACAGAGCAATGTTTGAGATATTCGGGATCTAATACGTAGTGAGCACCGCCACCTAGTTCTCAATCACTAGGTAGCGGCACCGAAACAAAAGGTCGGTTTGCATGCTCAAATCATTCATCTAATGCTCGACTGCTCACGGGGCAGTGGCAGTGTTAGGGCATTCTCCTCAGAATGATCTCGTTCAGACTGACGTGCAGATGCCGGTGTCGCTGAACAGTTATGAGCTGGCCCAGATCTCTCGTGTTTTCAGACCCATACTGCCCATCGTAGCCACCACGATACCAGCCGCGTGATCAGTTGCCCCGGTCTTAGATTTTTCCTGATTGGGCCTAACGCAGACAGACTCTGGAGATCAATTCCACCTCAGATTGATGCCCATCTCATGCCAGGTGCTGATCTCGTCAGAAGTCATCGCCTGGATGTATCGGTAGCGCTGCTCCCGAAAAAAGTCGACGTACTGATCTCTGCAACGCAAATGGACTGACTTCTTGTTGAGGTCTTCCGGAATGGACTCAAGATTAGCGATCAGTGCTGACAGGAAACGATCTCGTTGAAACGACGGATCGACCGCAATGGATCTGACGTGGAGGTAGGGGGCAGATGCACCCTCATTGCACTGTTCTTTAAAACCTTCTTCCGAGATGAAGTCGTCATTCGAGTGGCCAAAATGAGCAAAGCCTACGAACTTGCCTTCATGCTCATAGATAAGGAAGTTCTCGGGAGTGCGTTGAATCCAATCCTGAAAGTCTTCCAGGGTGGCGTTCGCGTCGCCGGCACAGGCTGAGCTCTCAACGCGAAAACAATTCGCCGCATCGTCTGGAGTGGCAGAGCGGTATACAGATGCCCACATATCATTACCTCGGCGATCCTAGAATCGGGCATGGTAATGGGTCTGCAGGTTCCACGCACCACATGACGCTGGCCGTAATGCCCGTCTTAGAGCCCTCCCCATTGAACCTGCGCCTTTGATTTGCCTGATCCTTCGTGCGTGTCAGGAGCACTAAGGCGGGTTCAGGAGGCGAATGATGATTCACGGCTATTGAGCTGCGCCAGCACCCGTTCTAGAAAACGGCGCTCATCCCCATAGAAGAATGCAGAGGGTTCATGAACCGCCAAGTGCTTGATGTCCTGCTCCCACTCGCCATACCAAGCGTCTGGTTTGTCGACATAGATACCAGGTCGGTCGGCGAATTGGTCGCCGGTGATGTCGACGATCAGACCGTCGACTTCAAGCCAGGCATGTGAAGCGCCGTCCTTCATCCCGCAAACGTAGAAGAATTCGCCGATCCCTTCGGTGTTCAAATAGTCGCCCATGAGCTCAGAAATGATCCCACAGCATCCGCGTGGAAAACCTTGGATGTGCATAGGGACATTGCCAGTCTGTACCATCGTCTCGACTGCCGACCTGAAGGCACCTGCCAACTCAAACACTGCTGAACGAAGCATCTCCTATCCCCCATAAAGAAGGGCCCCGCAGGGCCCTCTATTTGTACTCAAACGATTTTACTGCGCCAGCCAGCTCTCGACGGTGTCGGAACCGTATTCAGCTTTCCACTCCTTCAGAACCTTGTGGTTGCCGCCCTTCGTCTCGACAACTTCGCCCGAGTGAGGATTTTTGTAAACCTTCACAGCGCGAGCTTTACGGGTGCCCTTGGTTTCAGCCGCTGCTGGAGAACGGCGGTTTGAAGAATGCGGATCGAGAATCGCGACAATGTTGCGCAAGCTGTAACCATACTCACCTAGCAGGTCACGAAGTTTCGTTTCGAATTCAATCTCACGCTTCAGACCATCATCGTTTTTCAGTGTTTCAAGCTCTGCCAATTGGGCAGCAAGCTGTTGTTCAAGCGCGCGGAATTCAGCGAGACGGGACATGTAACACCTCAGATATTTAGTGTTGCCAGTATAGTCAGCACTATCCAAAGTAGACAATCGAAGGTGCCCTCCGACGCCTAACGCTGACGCCCACGCCTTGCAGACATGTGAGCATCCAAGTGCTTCATTTCAGCCTGCCATTGAGTCAGAAATTTGTCCCAGTCATGGGCGTACGGGCCATCGACCAAGCGCGTCGAGCCGATGCTCGCTTGTAGAAAACGCTCACGCCACGGCTTTGGAATACTGGCCTCGTCAACGATGTTGATACCGGAACTGTGGCGCTCAATCAGGACTGCTTTGCGGACTGCATCAATATCGAGATGTGGATGACTCTGGTTTAAGTCGACGCGCTCTTGGTCTTCAATGTCGTCAAGCACATTCAAAATAGCGACAGCTTGTGGGTTGCCCGGCACCAGGTGCGAAAGTGTCCAGAGGGCTTTGCGCCTGAGAGACTCACGCGCACGGAGATCATCAGCCATTTTCAGCACCTCGACTTGAGCTGGCAGTTAGTCGACGATAAAGGTCGGCTAAGAGGCGAGCATCCAGCAGCGCGTGATGTGGAAGTTCCGGGAGCGTCACGTTGCCGATATCATCCGCTTCAAGATGCCTGAATAGCAGGATCAGGTTGGTTGGACTATTGGCAACGTTAGCAGGCCAACGATGATGTACGTATGCCAATTGGCAGAAGAGATCCCAGTCCCAATCCGGGGCGTCCGAGCAGATCTCGAGCGGGCCTTCAAGGCAGCCCAGGAAAGCGAGCAGTGAGGTTTGAGCTTCGACCAAGGGTTGCCCATGTTCAGGTAGGTTGAGCTGAGGCAGGACGTTTTGGATCACAAAATCGCTGCAATCTGCCACATGGTAGGTATCTGTGAGCTCGACATAGAATTCGTGGCCAGCCTCGGATACAAGTGCCAGTGAAATCAGCTTCGTGTCGCGGTTAAGCCGAGTGAACTCGCAGTCCAAAAATACCTTCATCTCCCCTCCCCTGTGGGCACCTGGTTCACGCCTGCCGGTGTACCTTCGACAGATGATCAAGCCTGAATGAATTCTTCTATGACTTTAACTGATTACCCTGAGGAGTCTATGCCGCGCTCACAGCAAGGGAGGTGGGCCAGGTATTACGCGAAGTCGCGCTTGGCCGGCGCGTGATAGTTAGAGCAAGCCCGCAGACGTGGGACGAGCTCTATGCCGGCATATTCATGGTCGATATCGAGGGATGGAGCATTACGATCTTCAACGACTGTGATGAGCTCGATTACTGCGAAGCGTGCGTGAGCCCAGGTGGATGGAATTGTTCATTCGACTCGGGTGATCGATTCGGCGCTGACCCTGTAACTCTGCTTAGCACGTGGGAGCATCAAACTCTAGAACGGATGCTGAAACGCCTTTAAACAGCTTGGGGAGCTGAGGGCGCTCCCTAGCGGGGGCCGGATGTTGTGAACCAAGCCGCTGAACCGCCGCGTCTTGGCCCTCCGGGCTTCCATCCGCGCGCCTGCGCGCTCCGCTTGCGATCAGCGGACGTCCGTGAGGACATCGATGACATGCAATCCGGTCACAGAGAGGAATGCCCAGCTTGTCTATCCCCTGGGCTGCTGAACGGTGACCCAATTGGAACCGTCGACACGTCAATCGGAGATGACGAGGTGATTCAACGTCAAGGCATGCTGCCCTCCTCGTTCGAATGTGTAGCTTGTCGGTTGAAGATCAGCGGATTCTTCAAGCTTTCAGCATGCGGAATGGGCAACGCTTCACCGAGACTTCATTCTACACAACAACTGAGTATTCAACCTCTAGGCAGAGGATGATCTTTGAAGACGCTAGGCGTGACGGACAGGGCTACGAGGTGGACAATAACGAGTAAGACGATCTGAAGATCCAATGGAGATGGTATGGTCGGTGGCCCAATGTGATCAGCCGCAAGGGTGCGAGGACTGACTACCCAGTTTTTACGTACCATCACAAAATAAAGTTTTTTGGCCAACATAAAGTGGGCTTAACCATCCAAAATTTTTACGCCAGACCGGGATAGCAATGGATTTTTCAAAATTTATGAAGCCGCACTCTCTTGAAGAAGTCAATCCTGACCAGCCCTTGCTTGGATTCGGCATACATGAGTCCATTACCCACTTTAACAATAGCTTCTTGCAAAGCGGCGCAAAACTTCTTGACGATTTCATAAAAGAACATAAAGACACTAAAAAGTGGATTCTATCGTCAGACTATGCCTTTTATGACTCCGAAAAAAATAGCGATGTAGTAACTTTCTCTCTCTTCCCGCACCTAGCATCCTTTGAGACAATGTCAGAGTGTATAAACATAATGGCTCCATCAGACCTTAAAAAAGTAAGGTCAGTTAACGACACCTTCATTTCATTCCTTAAAGAAGGGCCGGTCTTCAATATCACCTTGATACTAGACCGTGAGCGCAGAATGCACAGTGATGAAAAGCTCTATCACATAAGCCGAATTGATGCCATGATTGGCATGCTTGAATACTGGTGCACGTCAACACCAAATGCAGAACAGAGATATAAAAAAACCATCAAAGAGCTAAAGCAGCTCAAGCAACTGGTCAAGTCCTCAAAATTAAATTTACGCTTACTCCGAGACATTGAGATTATCGCAAGCCTAGCTGCTTACTTCCTTACAGAAGTAAGCGAAAGGGCCAATGTTGAAATTATAGCCTGGCTGTCAGACCGTGACAGCATGCTTACGTTCAAGCATAAATTTATAGGCGACTACATGCTTGAGCAAGTCAGCAACCTTTACCATACTCTTTGTGTAAACAGCGACGTAGATCCTAAAGGAAAATTAATTTTAACAAAGCCCGAAGCCGTAGGAGAACTCGCTTACGATAGCTTCGTTAGAGTTCCTGACTACATTGCCGGAACCTTAGCGGACTTTGATTTTGACAAACAAAAAGCATCACATCCAAAATTCGATACGATCCGCGACGGAGTATTTGCTGCAGAAAAAAGAAATATATTCTACAAGGTGTTTTTCCATCCAAACTTTCAAGCCCACAGATTGATGTGGGGAGCGCAAGAGGGCGACACTTCAAAGCCTTAAGGCACTGATTATTCTTTCGCAGATTATAACAAGCCCTTTGTTAAAGGGCTTTCGTAGCAAGCGGAGCGCGCCGGCCAGGAAGGCCGAAGGCGTGAAGGATATCAGCTCGAAAGCGGCCGAGACGGTGCGAAACGCGGAGGCTCCGTTTACGACAGCCTGGCCGCGAAGCGGCATGCCCTCCCCCCTTCCCGGACGCAAGTTATATCTCCATCCCCGGCGAAGTCGCGTTCTACGAGCAACTGCAAGGAGCGCGTTAAAAAAAGCGGCACTGGAAATAACTGTACAAAAACACAGTTAATCATCTTTTTGTCAATATCTCACAAAGCCAGCGTGGCCCACTGCCATTATTCGCGGTAAATTCGTGCATCAACGCGGCCTAAGCTTCGTCTATCCGGCGCGACATGGACGCCCAGTGCGATTATCCGAGAGAAGGACACATGGACAACACAGAAGCCAGTGCAAGCATCGCTGGGTATGGCTACCAGTTCGAGCGTGCGCTTTATAGAATCTTTCACAGCTCACATAGGGATGCGCTCTTCGGAATAGAAACAACGGATGACGTCGAGGAAGTGATTCCTACAGCAACTGGAACTATTTCAATCCAAGAGCAAGACAAACTCACGCTCTCTGGGAAAAATCCGTTGCAAGACAGCAGCAAAAATCTGTGGAACACATTCAAAAACTGGCTTGAGAAGCTCGAGCAGTCCCAAGCAACTCATGAGCAGATCAACTTTATTCTAGTGACCAACGGAGTGGTCGGAAGCAACAGCCTCGTTCATCTGTTGTCAGCAGCGTCATCCCCAACAGACGTAGCGCACGCTATTAAAACCCTTCGTACTCACGCACTCACCATGGATGGTGCTACCGCTGAAATTGCAGCAAAGGTTACTGCGTTTGACGATGAATCAATCGCCTATGTTGTCGGTCGTTTCGAGGTCATTCACAAGCATGAATCTGCTTCGATAACCGATGCGATGTACGCCGCACTGCAGCTGCCAGAGGGTCTGGACGAGCATAAGAAAGTAATATTGGATAGTCTCACGGGCCACCTTTTCAACATGGCGCGTGAGACATGGAGACGCAGGGAGCCCTTCTGGACTACATCCCTGCCACTCTTCAACCGCAAGCAGCTCCTTTTCGAAAAATTCCTCAGCGAAGCTTGGACTGCGCGAAGTCAGGACGAAACCGAATATCGCGAGCTGATAGCGCTCAATCTAGAATTGAATCTGCCTTTCATTTTCCAGCTCAAAGAATTGGGGCTAATGGAGCGAACCATCGAAAAGGAGCTTGGACATTACTGGGCTGGGTATGCCGAGCGGTCGAGACTTTTACTCAAAGGTAAGGTACTCCCGGAGCACTTTAGTGAGCTTGAGAACACACTTCATGGGAGGTGGGACAGTCTTCGCGAAGCATATTCAAACCTGAAAGGCATTCCTTTCGAAGATTTCTCCGGTGACGATCACAAGCAGATCTACATCAGTACGACCACTCCAGAAAAATTCACCATAGAGATTGGCCGTTTGAAGTCAGACCATCGTTACCTTTACCTAGGCACTTATCACCATCAAGCAAATGATGACGGTACAGATCACCCGATTCTCTGGCATCAGGTCAAAGGTGAAAGTAAGTGAGCGGGCCATATTTGGATACCTATGTAATCCACAACACCGCGCTGGCGTGCTTCTTATTGACCGTATTCGTACAGCAATACGAACTGGAAGCTTCCGAGCACCCGCTGGACATGTTGAAACTCAAACTCGTTTTACCATTTGTCTGGGATGAGGCTTCCCGGGAAGCCTTGTGTTCAAGGAATGCTAAAACCAGGCTAGACAAGGTTTTTAGAGAGGCACCAGGTCTTAAGGTTGACTTGGAGCAACGCGTCGCATCTCGGGCGCCAGTAGCTCTGCAGGGCTTGAACCTCGCAGTTTCGACCAATCTGTTGGCAGTGGCTCATCGCAAAGATGAACTACCGGTCTTCAGCAACAAAATTGATCGCTGGCCGCGTGGAACAAAGTCTGCTCTGCCCAAAGAGATGGTGATGACAGTCAACCGTCTGGCCAATTGGTACGCAAGTGTTGATACCCCTACCCTCCTGAAGCTTCTGTTCGGTATTCCCAATGAAATTTCAAATTGACTCAATTATTCTCTGGCCAAAAAATCAGAACAATGAGATTCAAGAGATCCAATTCAAGCCAGGAAAAATAAATATTATTCACGGGCTGAGTCGAACAGGTAAATCATCCGTTCTTCATATCATCGATTACGCGATGGGGGCAACCAAGTGCCAGATCCCCATCGGCACGATTCGAGACAAGGTCATGTGGTTTGGGGTGAAGGTAACTTTGCGAGGGGAAAGCTGGATAATCGCCCGCAAAGGCCCAATAGATAGTACCCCTTCGAATGACTACTACTTTGAAACGTTCCCTGGCTCGATCCCAGAGATTGTGCCTACCAAAACCAATAGGTCGACTTTCAAGGATAAGTTCAACAACTTGATAGGCGTGAGCGACCTTCCGCATTCTGATGCAGAAAAACCAGGCAAGCTTGATGCCCGAACTTCTTTCAGGGACTTGGCCGCTTTCAACTTTTTGCCACAACACATTGTGGCCAATCCAAACACGCTATTTTTCAAAGCAGACACCTGGATCCACCGTCAAAAGCTGACTAGGGCAATGCCTTACGCTCTAGGGATTGTAGATGCGCAATACGTTATAAATGAACGCAGACGGGACGACGCGCAAAAAGAGCTGGATGGTCTCGAAAAAGAACTCAAGGTTGTCGGGAAAGCAAAGCTTCACTGGCGTCATGAGGTAAACCGGATGATCGACAGATGTATCGAAATCGGTCTACTCGAAGCCGACATACCTGACGATCTAGACATCAAAGTCGCGAAGCTAAAATCGGTCATGGATGCATACCGAAACAAGCGGCTGGAACAAACACTGATTGCGCCAAAGCGCCTACATATCAACGAACGATTTGATGCTGCTGTCGCCAAGGAAACTGCACAGCAGCGACTGGTAGACGAGCTAGGGGAGGAGATCAGTGGCTACAGCAGCTTGGCCCAGAGTAGCCAGCAGTTCGTCAAAGCGGTAAATGAAGAAAAGAGCCATGTCGTCGGCTTGGATTGGCTGAAAAAAAGTCTTCGGGATGAGGGCCAATGCGTTGCCTGCGGATCCACATCGGACACGATGAGCACGGTGATCACCAACCTTGAAACGAAGGTCAACAAAATCACGCGCGTGGCTGAGATATTGGAACAGAATCCTGCTTTTGATAGCAGGATATCCAACCTTAAACGAAATCTGGCAAAGGAGGAGAAGACGCTTCATACCTATCGCGCTGACAAAAACGCAATTTTGGCGGAGGACGAAAGGCTACGTAGCGTAATTGGTGATATCTATTATGTTGCTGGAAAAATTTCTGAGGTACTCAAGAAGATCGGCCATACATCAGCAGACGAGGCGATTGCCCAACGCATGAAGGCCGAAAGCAAAAAGATCAGCGATTTCAACAGACTGATGGCCGGCGGTAACCGCGCTGCTAGAGAACGCGAGGTAGATGCCAAGCTTACCGAACTCATTGAGCATTACGCAGATCAGTTTGGCGCCCTCGAAGGTGCGGCTAACTCAGTTCTCAGGTTGGATCAGAAAGAATTGACCATCCGATTCGACAAGGAATTCGATCAGTTTGACTACCTTTGGGAAGTCGGTAGCGGGGCTAACTGGATGGGATATCACGTGGCTGCGTTTCTCGGCATCCATGAGTTTTTGCTTCAGAAAGAAAATCTACATCTGCCCACCTTGAGCTTTCTGGTAATAGACCAGCCTAGCCAAGTGTATTTCCCGAGCAGCGATCTTGGGGGCAATGCACTGGACTTGGACATGGCCGTGTTGCGTAGGCACAGAATCGAAGACCTGCAGGCCACGCGACGAATTTTCGAGGTACTTGGAGAGGCAATCTCTCGGACGAATGCCAACCTCCAAATTATCGTACTTGAGCATGCAGGGGAGGAAATCTGGGGTGACATAGAGCACACACACTCAGTAGCCGCTTGGAGTACAAAAGGCGACGGCCTTATCCCAGCAACGTGGGATTAAGCTCACGCCGTGAATACAGCCATGTGGGAAAAGCCACCGTTATCAAGGTGGCTTTTCTGAACCTCCAGCGATTGCGTTATGCTTGTTTATATAGCCCCCCCTTCTGTAACAATATCCAAGCGAGAAGTGCGGGCATGCTCTGGCAGTTTTGTAGGAAAAAGCCTCCATGGTGGCTCCCAGCGACATCAAGTGGGAGTACGCGAGACGAGGAAGGACTACATGCCCCAACCACTGTTCGACTTTGACCTCAAACGCGTCTCCCGAAAAAACTACATAACAGGGAAAGCCGCCATCAATTTCCCACATCCAGGAAGCACCACAGGTGGATGGCATTTCCTTTCCTATTTTGATCGGGAGTCCGGCGTGGCCAAGGTGTCGTTGGCAGGTATCCATTATCCTGAAACCACTGGCTACTTTGGCGACCAGGGCATCACTGACTTCACTGATCAGCTAGCGGGGCGCGGCTGGTCTGCTGAAGGGCGACGCTTATACATGGCTGATCACTACAGGGCGGCTGCAGACATGATAGTGAGATGGGCGCTGAGCGAGTCCATCCACTGCAGCGTCGAGCTTGATGATTGGTTTTCTTCTCGAGCGGAAAGACAGCGACTGCTTGAGATTCTAAATACAGGAAGGTCAAAGCTTTGCGAGGTTGGCCGATGGCAAAAAGTGGAAGCGTGGCTGCGTACGCAAGCCTTCAGCTAGGCGTGGCGCCCGGCGTGCCTACAGGCGTAGCAGCGAACCACCTTGGGTAGCAACTCAGAAATAGGACGCAGACCTTCACATAATTCAGACCCTGCGCTCACACTTTCGTCTATGCCCCCTGCCTGTGTCCTGATAAACCTCATACTCCTCCCAGCCTCCAGGTAAGGTCACTTGAGCCTCTATCTCATTTCGCAACCCAAGCAAAGTCATCGGATCCGTACACTGAAAGACGATAGAGGGTGCCAAATGACCACCGTAGCGCACGACATAGTAGCCCCACAGAGTATGTCGGGATTGAATGCTAGAGGGATTGTCAGAATCAGAGTCAATCCGAGTCACAAAATCACGAATCCTCTCTACCAGGCTAATCAGACTCTCAAAACTAGACTGACCTTGATTGCGGCGCGTAATTGAATTGAGCTTATCGAAAAAGTTCTCATCAATGGTGGGAGTGACAGGGTACCTCGCCTCATCCACAACGCTCTTTGCCAGTCCGCTCAACTGAAGATATTGGCTTTCAGCTATCGGAGCCCCTAACCGTTTAGCTAGAAGCTCGTATTGATGCCCATACATCCTCAGCTCTCGCTCAACCAGCTTCTCAGGGCAATATCTGTAAAGTTTCACTAGACCGCCCTTCAGGTACATTTCGACGGCATACCCCAGTAACAGCATGGACGACCGGGCGAGCGCATGATCTTTTGTAAACACCTCAGGAGAGCGAGGAACCTGATCAGTAATGATCTGCCTAACCTCGTCCTTGTTGAGCAGCCATTGCTCTCTCAATGCCTTAGCCGCAATCAACAGGCCATCGCCCTCCTTCTTCCAATTCGAGAAGCGAAATATTCCTTGGCTGTTCTGGTTCACAACCTGTGAGTTCTGAGCTTCCATCGCCTATCTCGCATGTTAGTTTCAGCAAGTCCGCCTGCACCGAGACCACGACTCAGCTGCAATCGGTCTAATGGCCATATTTTTTGTGAGACTCGTAGATTGAATCAACGCAGTTTTAACCGGCTTTGTTGCTGTCGCAATCCCTAGCTGAGGGTCGGTATCCCCCCTCTGATAGTTCAAGCTTCGAAAAAAGCACGACAGGCCTCCATCAAAGCAATAGCGTCATGCAGAGCTCGATGGCGCCTGGTTTCCATCCTCCCGCCTGCGCGCTCCGCTTGCTATTGGCCCTAGGTAATGTGTGTAGCCTTCTGACTACTTGCCACTTGCCACTTGCCCGCACCGTCAACCTTAGGTCGTCCTCCGCCAAATATTGGGTTGTCCTATGCTACTATCTGGCTCGCAGTTGCAACGCGTTAAGCGACTCAAGCGTGTGCACCACCAATTCAACCACGCCTACGTCGAAGTCCTCGCGATTTGCCTCCTCATGGGTGCCTTTGTTCAGGTACAGCCAAACCAAGGACTGCTCGGGTATACCCAGGATATGATCCAACGCCTGGATGATTGGCGCCTTGTCAGCATGCTCAAAGTTTGGCGCGCCCCTCAGCTTCGCTCTAATACCCTCGCATAGATTACGAAGCGCAGGTTCTGCTCCAGAGCCTGCAATCTTTAACGTCAGCATGCCTTGCTCACAGCGCCCTAGCCAACCCCAGACCTTGTTGCTGAGCATTTCCAATGCTTGCCGCGCAAAACCTAGTGCCGCCCGATCATCACCCCGCTCAACAGCTGCACGAGCATTGAGCAAATACGATTGAGTAGTCGCATTTCCCAAAACACGAGGGTGATAGTTACCACTGTGATGCCTGAACGCGTAAGCAGCCCAGTGCTCCGACGCGACATGGTTCTGGATGTCTTTGATAAATTCGTTGCTGTGGCAAGTCACGATGATCTGAGTGCCCGCGAAACGGTTGCTTTCAAATATCGCCTCTCGTATGCCTTGGCGGTGCTCGTGATCGATAGCGTTAATCGCATCGTCGAATACGATCACAGGGGCTCTGATGCTCAGACTTTTTGCTAACAAAATTGAAAGCCCCAAGCATCTGACGTGACCTTCACTGAGAATCTGCAGTGCGTCGACGCGAGCACCAGGCGTGCCACGAAAGCTCAATTCGATACGCCCTTCCCCCGTCACTGGAAGGTACAGGGCCGACAATTTGTCTGCGTCCAAGTCGCGCACATTGAACTCGTTGTAAAGCTCCAGCGTCAGTGCATTTAGGCCGGCCATTAGAGTGCCTGGCAGCTCGGTACGGTAACGGCGCAAGAGATTTAAAAACTGATCGTAGGCGTTGCTTATACGTGTATCGCGGGCAATTCCTTCCGCCTCATCAGCAACCTGCTGGATAAGCGGAGCGTTGTCAGCAGCGAACGCCGCGATTCTACCTCTGGCACCAGCAATAGCCTGCAAGGTTTGCTGACGATTGGAAGCCAATGTAGTTACACCGATGCGAGCCTGATTGAGCCTGTCGCGCTCGTCGATTAGACCTTGGCGATCATCAAGGATCACTCGAGATGCGACGTCGCGCGCTTCGAGTTCAGTTGCCCAATCAACTGCTCTCTGGGCCAACGATTTTCCTGTTTCATCAGGTTGGAAACTATCCACCCACCATGCGCGCTGGACATCGAAACCTGGATCAGCAAGATAGCGTTGCACAGGTAAAGGACTTTGAATCGTTGCTCCTACACGTTGTGCGAAGGTAGCCAGAAACATCCGCAGTGTTTCGGACGCAGCATTCCGTGTAGCAATCGCAGTTCGCTGACGTGCTTGCAGCTCAGCCAACTCCCTCAAACCTGCCAGGCCATCGTTGGCCTTTTGATACGGATTGTGGAGAGCGTGATAGTCGCCAGCAAGCGGGGTATCACAGGCAGGACAGTGATCGCCGACGACCTGTTGAAGACCTAGGACAGCTGTATATAGATCTTGAAATGAGATGTCGTTACTGCGCTGTGCCAGCTGACCTTCAAGATCATTTAGAGCCCTTTGCGCCGTTTCCGCTGCGCTGTAGGCATCAATGAGAGCGGCAGCACTCACACCGAAGATCGTAGGGGCTGGCTGATTGATTGCCTGTTCGAGCTCCTGCAATCGCCCCGGATGTTCTGGACTGCCTATTGCAGCCAACAGCTGCGCATAGCTCATTCCTGGACTGTATGAGTTGGCGTAGTTTTGCTCTGCCTGAGCATGTCGGATTAAGGCAGCGCCCTCGTCTGCAACGGTCGCATTATCTTGATTTAACGTCGCTTGCTTGGCCAAGAGCTCTTGGTTTTTCACAGCCACCAATGTTAGTTGGCCCTCCATGGAATCATTGAAGTGCCCAACAAAATCATTGAACTGATCCATACCGAAGAGAGCAGCTATCAGCTCGGTTTTCTGCCCTGCAGGCTTTGCAGCTATGCGAGAGAATGCGTCTATTCGATTCTTCTCGACGAAGCAGAAGCGGTACGCGTCTGCGTCCGCCATCACAGGTACCTGCCGGCCATCAAAATCGGTTGCGAGTAATACTGGCCGCGCAAAACGGCCCTCGTGCGAGTTGGAAAGATAACGGTCAGCGGCAATCCGTTTGATGTCGCCCTCGTCCACAGCCCCGAGCAAGGCAAACTCCAGCGCTTCACACAGGCTGGTTTTCCCGCTGCCATTCGGGCCGTAAAACATGACAATCCGTTTTTGCAACTCGAATGGCTCAGGGTGTCTGAACCCTCGAAATGGCCCCACTGTAAGATGATGCAGCTTACGAAAAGCCCATCCCGCTCTGGCCTCTGCAGCCTGGGGCACTGGCTCTGCCGGGGACGTAGCAGGCAGGGATAAGCGTGCTAATTCGCTCAGCACAACGGATCGTTGGCTGCGCTGCCTGGAGCTCGCTGCGACGTCTGGAAAACTCTCCGACACCAAATTGGCGAATCGACGAGCGTCTTCGGAAGCTCCGCTGTCTGGGCGGTGAAGCCAATGAACGAATTGCTGGAAATCCTGCAATGCCGACGTCATCCATTTCTCCCGGCGCTGCACATGAGCGCGATGGCTCACATTACATCGGGCAGCGACGGAAACCTACTTTAAGGGAGTACGTAAGCGTCACATTTTACGACGACGCATCCAGCAAACTCATCCGCGTTCTGCAGTCGATGGAAAGTCTCCGCCCAGCCATGAGCTACTCTACTCCCACCGAATTAATTCAAGAACGCTCAGAAGTGAAGGAGATGCACATGCCACCGGCAGAGCCCTATTTAGATTTCGCTGCATTATCCATCGATAGCAATATACTTCGCGGGCAGCGTTATAACTTCGACGGAGGCATTTTGAAGCAACTTGAACAGTTTCAAGGTAGCCCCGTCCAGATAGTTCAACCAGATGTTATACACTCCGAAGGTGTACAACATCTTTCTGCAGAGATCGCTGAAGCACTGAAGGCAGCCAGAGGCAATCTAAGAACGCTTTCCAAATATAGTGAAGATAGCAAGATACCAGAATTTGGTGCTTCTCATTTATGCGAAATAAACCCGAGACAGATGGCAGAAGAAAAGCTGAAAAACTTCTACAAACGAATTAATGGTTGCATCATTGCTAGCTCCCGCGTAAATATTACCGACTTAATGCGCATGTACTTCTCTACCGAAGCTCCCTTCGAAACCGCAATTGAAAAAAAGCACGAATTCCCGGACGCCATCGCTTTACTTACTCTCGAATCTTGGGCAGTAGGGAATGACAAAAGAACTGTATTAGTCAGCAAAGATAAAGGTTGGCACGCCTTTGCGAAAAGCTCTTCATACCTACACGTTGTTGAAGAGCTGCCGGATGCGCTTGCGTTATTCCAACCTCATACGAAGGTAAAGAGCCTCATTGAAATGCTCCAAGCGGATGGACTACTCGACAGAGACAGCGAACTATTCCAAGGTATAAAAAATGCAATATCGGAGCGAGTTAGTGAACAAACACCCGATATCGAAGCGAACTCTCTATTCTACTTCGAGAGCGACGACGTTCAAATAGATTATCTTGGTCATAAGTTCGCCCAGGGAGAAGATAACAAACCTAAGATTAGAATCGTCTTGATTGAGGACGATCTTGTGGTGCTCAGCCTTACAGCGCTAGTCAATACAAAGGTTATGACTACTTTCTCCTTTTCACAGTATGACTCGATTGACAAAGATTATGTACCATTAGGTGGATCGGTAGAAGAAAGAAACGAAAGCTACGAGACAGAAGTGCTCATCCACTTCAAGGGTGATTGGAAAGAACTAGGCAATGCTCTTGTCCCGAATGAGATTGAGGTGGAGGGTGAAATGGATGTAGTTAAATTTGGTGACATTGCGCCAGATTATTCTAGTGATCGAGATGAGCAGCTCCGCTGGGAATGGGAGTGGGAACAGGAGAAAGAAAGAAGACGTGACGAGGCTGTGGGTTTCAAGCGTTGAAAGCTTGACGTCGAGGCGAGTCGATGGCGAATGCGGTCTCCCATAGTTAGCGCATTCGGCACTGCTCCATCAAGGTCGATCAGGACGTGTATCGTCCGCGATCACGCTACACGCCTACTGCAGTACGTGCGGGGACAGATGATGCTGACCACTAGACAGTCGCAGATACTGGCGAAGGCTCGCGCGTCCATTGTCACGCTGGAACGTCGCGAGCACATACCGCGAATTCACGGTTGTCATCACCCAAAACCTGCCTTCACGCTCGACTTTCAAAACGTCCGACGTCCTGATCAGGTGGCCATCGCCAAACCGCCCATACTGGTCTTTCCGCCTGTGGCCAAATACCACACCGATGCCTGCTCGTGACCTGATCGAAACACTGCAGAGGTAGGCGGTCACTGGCAAGTCAAAACCTTGCTCCTGGGCTTTTATAATTCGTTTGAGATCAAAATCTGTGTGGCGTTTTCCGTGAAAATTGACATCAATGGTGTCGAGCATCTTTGCGCTCCAATGGGCAGTCCATATGGCGTTATCAGGAATTTCACACGCAACCAGAGGCGCTGGTATCGTGGGGGTTTCTTGGCGAATTTCAGGCTGATCGAATCATGCTGGAGAGAAAGACGGGCCTCAGGTTAGCCAGCGCGTCAATCTTGAAGTCTCGCTGGTGTGAGGTGTGATACACCGCTCCCTTAGCCACTTCCAACAAGCAAACCTCAGAACCAGACCTGTCCTCACCTACGGTTACTCTGGTTAACCGCTCCATCTGCCAGCCTCCGGACTTATTCATCCAAGATGGCGTCACAGCCATAATCTCGGTGATAGCTAAATCCGCACCTTGGCTTACCAACATTTTTTGAAGCTGGTGGGTGTCGTCAATCATCACCGCGCACTCGCTGGGCCGCCCCTCGTTTTCGACGCTAAGGGTTAAGTGATACCAAGGCGTTCGGAGCAGCCTTGAGACTCCGCGCCAATGGGACACGCCCTCCCCGAACATTCCTGGGACGCCTATCAGGTCGTTGTCTAAGGTTCTGAACATGTGTCGCCTCAAACTGCTGGAGCACGTCAGTTGCCCAGCAGAACCGGTGGGTAATCAGAAAAGGGAAAATATCGCTTCGATAGAAGCAGACTTACGATGGCCAAGCCCGAGCAACACGTAGACCGTGTTGCGTGTTTCGAATAGGTAGCCTTCTTTGAAAGCGGTGCCCATGCTTGAGCGCACCCAATGGCCTGGCTCGAAACGCCTCTGCTCGTCAACCACAACTTTGTGGGCAAACATGAAGATTGGTTGGCAGCCTGCGGCGGCTACTTTGGCTCGCTCGTCGTCGGTGACGATGGCGTCTAGGATTGTCCATTCTTCTACGGCGCAGAGGGGCATCCATTTGTAGCGCTTTCTGGCCAACGCGACGGCTTCGTCGAGGGAAAGCTCGGAGCCCATTAAACTGATACCAGGATCACCCAGCAGACCGTCCTCGATGATCCCATCCACGGCCCACCCCCTCTCTGTCAATATTCAATAATTAGTAGCTGAGGCATACTACCGCCACGACCACCAATATATCTGTTTGTGTGGCGGCAGGCAAATGCGACATACCGTCTCCTTTTATTGGGATAGTGAAATGTCGCTGCGCAAATCTTATGCAGCAGTAGTTCAACTGCTTCGCACTCAGAAAGGTCTATCTCAGGCAGGTCTTTCGGGCTCCGTCACGCAAACGCACGTGAGCGAGCTAGAGCAAGGAAAAAGCTCAGCGACCGTCGATATGACTGCCCGCCTCGCCTTAGCGCTGAACGTAGAGCCGATCACGTTGCTGGCACTCACTGTTGCATCCCATGAGAAGCGCACGGTGCGTGAAGCTCTTCTGGCTGCGCTGGCCGAAGCAGAAGGCTTAGGGCTAGCGGATGCCCTACTCCCATCAGAGCCACAAGCCCTTGCCGCGCCCAGTGTCGTGGGAGCCAGGAAGAAATGGTTGGCAGTGCAGGAGCTTAAGGAGCGTGGGCTCAGTCAGTCCCAAGCGGCGAAAGAGCTCGGACTGCCAGAAAGCACCTTGAGGCGGCTGTGGCATCAAACAAATACCAACTGACGGAAGAAGACTGCGTTCTATCAACCGTTACCAGCATCGAAGCTACTGCCCCATCTTTAAATAAGACGTGATCGCTCAGCAGCCTATTCCTGAACGGCGGGAGGGAAACTCCCCCCGACAGCAGCCTTGTGGCGCCTCGGCTTAAGCACTTTCAAGAGCGCCTTCTAGTTGACGGAGCTTTCTCATGGAAGCGGTAACGAAAGGAGAAGGACGAAGAGTGCGCACAGTGCGCACAGCTTATTGCTAGATGAGTAGCAAAAGACTCGGGACGGGAGCGAGAGCAACTGCGGAGGATGTGTCCCCTGCTGGAATCGAACCAGCATCTAGCCCTTAGGAGGGGCTCGTTCTATCCGTTGAACTAAGAGGACTCTACAGGGATATCTTGGTTGCTTTTATCCTCAGATTCAAGCGAATTACTGTAAAAACAACGCGTTAGACCATGAGCCGTGTGCGATGTAGCAATTAGTCCGCGCATGTCCTCGTACAGATGAATCGGCTTTGACCACTCCTTATCAACACGCCACCCCCAATAGGAGTCTGGTGAGTAGCCCAGATAAGAACTGCCAACCTTCCCCTTAGGAGGGGGATGCTCTATCCAATTGAGCTACTGAGACACAGATCGACCACGAAGAAACGCGGTGCGATGGACGGCGTGCATGTTAACGGGCAGGCCTGCTTTTGTCATG
>Ga0065714_10002446_pt1 | contig 33995 bp, 24 predicted proteins | sample MisRhiReplicate2_FD_59101 | JGI IMG/M metagenome (GOLD analysis project Ga0065714, IMG submission 59101) | Miscanthus rhizosphere microbial communities from Kellogg Biological Station, MSU, sample Rhizosphere Soil Replicate 2: eDNA_1 v2... | ecosystem: Host-associated > Plants > Roots >... | reverse complement strand
TGCAATATTTTTAAGTAAAGTTGATTTACCAGCTCCGTTTTTTCCTAACAGGCCGTAGATATGGCCAGTCTCAAGATTAAGGTTCAGATTCCAAAACAGCAGTCCTTTTTTTCTGTATCCGAAACTAAGGTTTGTTAATTCAATCATAGCATTGTGAGTAAAGTAGTACTGTAATACATATGTAGTACAGTACAAATGTAAACATAGAATTTACATTTCCAAATTAATTCACAAATTATTTGTAATGAATGACTTACAACGCTTTCAACGTAGTATACGAACCTATTTAATTGGAACCGCTTTAAACTCGAATAATGAAACTTTGGTGTTATTGGTGCTAACTGTTACAGAAAACGCATACAATTTCCCTTTTTCAAAGGTCTGATCAGTAAGTAAACTAACNTCGGTTTTACCATATGNCTGCAATACCGGGACCGCTACNCTGCCTACACTTTTCTGCTCATTGCCTATAAGACAAGTAACTGTTAAAGAACTTTGTTTTGAAGCNACTTGACCAAAGTTCTCTACTACTATTTTTAAAGTCGTTTTGTTATTAACAGTGCCGAATATTGGTTTGCGTGCCGAAAGAATTGCCTCATTGTAGTTTAGCCAAGGCACACGGGTATATCCATAAAGTAGCTTACCTGATGAAAACTTACCGATTAGCTTTGGTGCAAATTCTTCTTTTGTTATTCCGTTGCCTTTGGCATCAAAGTTTACTATTAAGTCTTTATTTGATTTTTCTACACTCAGAACCTTACTGCCTCTACCAAAATTTACTTCGGTTGATGNTCCAAAACGCAGNGATTTAATGTCGATATCGGTTTGAGGGTTAAATCCTTTTTCTGCTGCAATTTTAACACGGATTACCTTGGTTTTTGCGGTNGGTAATCCCNTATTCAGCATGGTTAACAAAACTCCGGGATTCAGTGGAACACTTATATTTTTTGAACTATGACGATCATTTGGCTTATCATCGGCTTTTGAAGTATCTATTACTGCAAAGTTGGCTTGAATAGCCCTACCGTGGTTATCCTGAAATATTTTAATGCGTTCGAANTTATACCAGTCTTCNACTTGTCCGTTTTCATGTACCGCAACTCCAGGNGTATATGCCTCTCCGGGATCTGTAACCCAGTNGATGCCATCCTTTGAACGCTGGTAAAAGGCTATTCGTCCGAGCCAATCATTAACGATTAGGTGATATTGAATGTGATCGCGCCAGATCACAGGGTCTTCGAACTCCCCCTTTACATTAGGATATACCCTTCTGTCGGTAATTTGATTGTAAGAAGAAATACCAGTTTTGCTGATCCATGCTCCGCCACCTCTACATACCATCAAATAAGAACCATCTTCTCTTTGGGCAAAAGTTAAATTAGACAGTCCTTCGATAATTGGGCGGTCTCTGTTCTCAAAATCAAACTTCTTTAACTCCCAAGGGCCATTTAAACCATTTGAAATGTAGTAGCCATCAATAATATAAATTACATATCTGCCATCTTTAAGGCGAAAAACTTCTGGATTATGTCCGTGACCTATAGTATCTTTTATAACAAATGGGCCAATTGAATTATCGCTTACTGTATGGTAAACAATAGAGTTAGGCCACTCGGCATGGCCCTTTGGGGAACTCTCGAGCCAACCACATACATAAAGGTGATACAGTTTATCATCTCCTAAAATGATCTTTCCTCCCCAGTAAGAACGTGTTCTATCTTCAATACCATTATCAACATACCGCGGCAATACATTTTTACCTCCCCAGGTATCGCTGCTTAGCTTTCCTTTTGGCATCGGCAGTAGACGATCTTTAAAGCGCGCACCCTCTACCAACTGTTTCCATTCTTCGGGCCGTGGCCTTTCGGTGATTTGAGCGATGAGATTACAGGGTTTAAAAAAGAAAGTAAAAACGGTAAGGCTAACAAATAAGTATTTTTTCATTTTAAGAGATCAACTAAATTCAATAACAAATAAAGTGCATTCTGAGATGTGCTTTATTTGTTTCTTATCCATTCATTAAGTGATATTAACATTAGCAGATAATACTCGACCAAACGTTTCAAAAGTTCTTCAGATTGTATCAATTTATCAATAAGAGCTGAAACAGTTATTATTTTATAATAAACTTGTTCTTTAAACACACAAAGCCATTTATAAACATGAACGTTAAGAAATCAATAATCTTAGCATTTGCTTCGATTCCATCATTACTCTTTGCTCAAAACAATCCCGGTAAAGAATATGTGTATAACCGCACACCACTAACTTCGGATACATATATCCAGCTTCCTCTTGGAAGTATAAAAGCTAAAGGTTGGTTATTGAAACAGCTGGAATTGCAAAAAGATGGGGCGACAGGACATGCTGAAGAACTTTATCCTGAAGCATCTAATCTTGGCGCTGAATCTGATTGGTTAGGTGGCAATGGTGAAGGCTGGGAACGCGTTCCTTATTATGTGAAAGGCCTTGTTGTACTTGCCTATACTTTGGACAATCCTGATTTAAAGGCGAAATCTCAAAAGTGGATAAACTGGACATTAGATCATCAGCAACCAAATGGCGCATTTGGCCCTGCAAAAATGAACGATTGGTGGCCAAGAATGCCAATGATGTATGCTATACAAAGCTATTATGAGGCTACCGGCGATGAACGAGTAATTGGCTTTTTTACGAAATATTTTAAGTATCAGCTAGAGAATCTGGATAAAAAGCCATTAACTGAATGGAGCAAATCGAGAACGGGCGACAATATAGAATTGGTGCTATGGTTGTACAACAGAACGGGTGAAAAATCTCTTTTGACTTTAGCTGAAAAGCTAAAATCGCAGGCTTATCCATGGGCCGACATCTACACAAAAAATCAGTTTTACCATTATGGGGATGATTTTCATACCAAACATAGTGTGAGTGTTGGTCAGGCGCTTAAACTTCCGGCAATCTACTCCCAACTTAACAATACACCATTTTATAGAGACGCTACCGAAAAAGGAATTGTCAATTTAATGAGAGATCATGGTCAATCATCGGGCATTGCATCAGGAACAGAGTTTTTGGCTGGCAAAAGTTCATTTCAGGGAACTGAGACCTGTACAGTTGTAGAATGGATGCAAAGCTTGGAAACTACTGCAAGAATAGTTCATCATGCTGAGATTGGGGATAGGTTAGAAAAAATAGCTTTTAATACACTGCCGGCACAGTTTAGCAGAGACATTAAATCTCATTTATACTATACGCAACCAAACCAAATAGTATGTAAACATGGTAACTCCGGTTTCGATGAGGATTATGATGGCGGAATACTTTTAAGTCCGTACTCTGGTATGGGATGTTGCAGGTATAACATGCATATGGGATGGCCTTATTTTGTGAAAAACAGCTGGGTAGCAACTCCAGATAAAGGCTTAGCAGTAATAGCCTATGCCCCCGTTGAGGTGAATGCTCTTGTGGCTAATGCTGTTCCAATTAAGCTTAATGTGGCAACTAATTATCCGTTTGAAGAAGCGATTAGGATTAAAATAGATATATCAAAAACTGCTGCTTTTCCCTTAAAACTAAGGATACCTGAATGGTGTAAAACCCCACAAATAGCTGTTAACGGCAAAGCATTATCAGGTGTTAAAACTGGTCAGATTTACACCATCAACAGAAGCTGGAACACTAATGATGAGGTTGTGCTTAATTTCCCTATGAAGGTAAAAGTATCCGATCAGGTAAACAACTCAATAACTGTAGAGCGCGGACCACTAGTTTATGGTTTACAGATGGATGCAAAATACAGCATCCGTAAAAAACATCCTGTAGAAGGCTTTTTTGACTATGAAGTTTCCTCGGTTTCTCCATGGAATTACGGGTTGGTTATAGATCGCAATAACCTTGCAAAATCTATAAAAGTTCAAAATGCTACAATGCCGGAGAATCCTTTTATACAAGCCACTACGCCTATTAAATTAAAGGTTTCTGCCAAAAAAATACCTTCATGGATTTCGGCATATCACAAAATGCATGCTTTTGAAGTGCCAAGAAGCCCGGTGGTATCAACAGAACAAACAGAAGAAATAACCCTTACTCCTTTTGGAAGTGAGAACATTAGGATAAGTAATTTCCCTGTAATTGGTACTCCTGAAAGTCCGCGTAAGTTATTTAAAGAGAACTTCGAGAACGCAACCGTTAAAGACTGGCTATTATATGGAGGCAGCTGGTTTATTAAAGATGGCGCAATCCATGCTGCATCCAACAAAGGATCATGGGGCTATGGAATACATGGTTCAAAAGCTATCGCGAGCACCACTATGTTTAAAGATTTCAGCTATGAAGCAACTGTGCAACTGAACTCGAAAGGAAATGCAGGATTAATTTTTAGAGTAACCGATGCGGTATTAGGGGCAGACATGTATAAAGGCTATTATTTAGGAATTGATGCTGAGACAGGTGTAGTAGAATTGGGTAAATCATCTGATCAAAAATGGGTACCACTTGCATCTCATCAGGAAAAGTTAGAGATCGGGAAATCATATAAAGTTAAAATAGAAGCCAAAGGCAGTGAAATTAAAGTATACTTCAATGGATCAGCTAAGCCGATGCTTGCTGTAACAGACGCAGAATTTACCAGCGGTACAATTGGCGTAAGAGCCTATGACTCTCTGGCAAGCATTGACAATTTACTGGTTAAAGAAATGAAGTAGTAAAGTGCGCTGTTCTATTAGTACTCTCATCATTCTGAATTTATTTCAGAATGATGAGATGAAGCCGGGTACCCCCAACTCTTCAATTCCTTATCATCCTCTTTCAGAATCTTCGAGAGTAATTTTGCTCCACTTTCAGCTTCCTTAATATCAAAAGCACCAAAGCCCAATAGCATGTCATTCAGTTTGCCCCTAAAAGAGTTAGTGTTAAAATTCAAACCACAATGTCCCTTTAATAGATTCGCCATTGGCTTGATTTTTCTTGCTTTGAGGCCCCATTACTTCAGCAGCTTGAAATTTAGTGCCTATAGGACTAATTGTATTTAAGAATCCTATGCTCCCTTTGGGGAAAGCTGGCTCAACATTATTATTTTTAAGTGCGTCTTTTTCTCTTTCCGGGTGCAGTATTTGTAAAAACATGTTCTTATCGGCCGTATAAATGGTAAATGGCATTTCTTTATTTTCTATCACAACCCAATTCACCTCTGCATGGTAACCTTTAAATTCGGGATATCCGAAAGTCTCGCCTGTAATTGAGTTATTATAGGCTTTGTGCCAAACACCAAATTGCTGCCCCTTTAATCTATTTTTCCAGACTTTATATGGTCCTCTGCCAAGCCATTTCATTCCGGTAATCTTTTCTTCAGGATAATTAAAAGTGATTCCCGTAAAATCAACTGCACCAGCCTGGCTGTAGGCATAATCAAGTCTGGCAGGGAACTCCGAATCGAATGTCCACTTGGCAGTAAGAGCGCCTTCACCTTCATATACCGCCTCCACAATTATATCACCATTAGATTTCTTGTGGCTAAAACTTTTCAATGATGTATTTACCCCCGCTAAAACTGGCCCGTTAGATAAAGATATAGTTTTATCATTTTTAACCACTTTTTGAATATAACCCGTATGCTTATCGAAATAGAAGCTTTTATGCGTTGATTTAACGATCAATTGATCAGCTGTTTCAGATGTAGAAAACGGGAAATTTTTGCCATAGATTAAGCTATTCTTAGCATGTTCAGCTGGTGGTGTAATAGGCCATGTCCAGGTAAACACTTCTTTCTTATCTGGCCCGTAAGCTGTAAGATAAAGCGCATCATTATTTGACCATGTTGCAGGCAAAGCTAAATTGAGTGTACCATTTTCACCAGGTTTAAGATTAAGCGCCACTGGTACCCCCGTTGCTTTAACAATAGGAGCAGCAATAGCACCATGTGCCGATGGGAATTTAACCAATTTCCACTTGAATGTACATTGGTTTAAATTGGTAAAGGAATACCTGTTTTCGACAGGGATTTTACCATTAAAATTTTCATCTATGGGTTTAGGATCTATATAAACAGGCGACCAGATTTCTTTAATTGTATAAAAGCTGGCTTCCTTTTCGCGATGGGGACCAACAATACCATCAGCCCCATGATTACCATCAGAATCATATATCCCGTTTTTATCCGTACGAATAACTGCTTCATCTAAAAACGCCCATATAAAACCACCGGCATTATGGGGGTGTTTCATCATCATGCTCCAAAAGTCTTCAAGTGCAGCTCCTGCCCCACCATCATACAACCCATGCATAAACTCAGTAGGGAAGAAAACATCTTCCTCAGTAGCTACCGATTTAACGATGTAATCGTAATCAGGATAGTGCTTAGTATTGGTGCCATTAAACTTTTCCCAGGGATGTATAACGGTACGTTTTTGAGGGTCATATAAAGCATAATCATTATCTAAACCTCTGTTCCAGCCGCCCTCATTGCCATTGTCCCACATCACAATAGAAGGATGATTTACATCGCGTACCACCAACTCCTTAACCAGTTTGCGACCAACCACAGTATCATACTTTGCCTGCCAACCGGTTAATTCATCTAAAACATACAAGCCTAAAGAATCACAAACGTTTAGGAAATCAGCATCGGGTGGATAATGCGACATACGCACCGCATTCATGTTCATTTGCTTCATCAGCTTAACATCCAACAAGTGAATATCATGACTCAATGTACGTCCTGTTTCTGGCCAAAAGCTATGCCGGTTACTTCCTTTCATCACTATTTTGGCTCCATTTACATAAAAGCCATCATTTCTTCTTAACTCAACGGTACGGAAACCAAACTTCTGCTTAACCTGATGAATGATACCTCCTTTGCTTTTTATACGAACGATTACCTGATACTGGTTTGGAAATTCGGCACTCCATAACTGCGGATTAATAATATTGGTTTTTAGCTCCAGATGAGCTGTTGTAGTATTTGCTTTAATAGTGAAAGGCTTACCAACATTCTCTCCATTTGCTTTTTGCACCTGACCTTCAAGAACCTCATCACCTTTTAAATTCTGAGCATAAACCTCTGCCAGAAAAGAACCATCCGCTTTTGCGTCTATAGCCATTCTTTCAATAAAGGTTTCAGGAACTATCTCCAGATAAACGGGTCTGAAAATACCGCCAAATATCCAAAAGTCGCTCTTGCGCTCTGCATTATTAACCGAGGCATTTTCAGAGTTTTTGCTAACGGTAACCTCCAACAGGTTTTTCTCATTAGCTTTAATCAAAGCAGTAACATCATACTTAAAGCGGTAAAAACCGCCCTGATGTATTGGTCCCGCTTGTTCACCATTAACCATTACTTTGGTATCAGTCATGGCCCCCTCAAAAACAATGAATACCTTTTTAGCTTTTACATTATTTAATAAGAATTCATGTTTATAAATCCCTTGCTCATTGGCTTTTACTTTATCATGCCCATAATTATAACTCCCAAATCCCTGTAGTTCCCAGTTTGAGGGGACCGCTATTTTTGTCCATTTACCACTATTTCTTCCTTCCGTACAATAAAAGTCCCATTGTACAGTATGATCCTTATCTATTCCTGACAAATATTTAGTAATTGTTCCCTGTGAAAACGCATTAAAACAAATAACCACGAACAATAACTGAAGTAATATTCTTTTCATAAACAACATATTAACAGAGGGATAACTCTTAAAGACAAATTAATCTTTATAAAGATTAGCAGAATAATCTGAGGATGGAAATTTGATTTTAATATATCATTAATGTTACTTCTTTTCTAGTACAAAAACACTCTTTACTGCTGGCAGTGACAAGGATAACTCAGTATAATCTACCCCTTTATACTTGACATAACTAACAGCTATAGCATTCATTTTTTCTCCGGTATAAGGATCCCATATTTCCGGTACAATTTTGCCTCTTAATGCGACTTTAGTATTTACAACATCATCAGAAGAATTTGCAAAATAGTAGATATTTCTTTGATCTTTAATCTTATGGAGATAAGAAAGTGCTCCATTACCACTATTTGGCTGTGAGTTACTGTCCCACTTAACATCGGGAGCAATACCCATTTCGGCTAAAGCAGCTGAGATATTTTTATCGTTTATTTCAGGAATAAACAAGGACATTCCGCCCTTTGGATTAGTCTTAATTTTTGAAGAATTGTTAGCAGTTGCGTTTTCATGATCATAACCAAATACGGCTCTCACTATATTCACTACTAAAGAATCCATACCAAATTCAGCAGATTTACTTGGCAAAATACCTGTAGAAAGTACTTTTCCACCTTGGTCATAAAATTCCTTAATTTTTTTTAGTGTTTGGTACGGGACTACTTTGCCAGCAGGTAATATGATGACACTATACTTTTGTTGGTTACCCCTATTATTCAGCTCAATTTTATCGCCCTTAATCTGATATTTATTACCAGAAAAGAGTTCAGGATGAATAAAAGTAAAATCACGATGAACCTGATTGGTTAGTAAATCGCTTAAATTGAGATAGTCTGTTTTTGGTGGAGCAAATTTCCCCCAACCCGGATTATCTTTTGCTTGAAAATGATAAAAGCCCTCCAAAGTGGCTATTGGATAAATAATTCCAATCTCTGAAACATCCCGTCCGCCACGCAATAAGGTACCTGTTCTTGCTGAAAAATCATTATAGTCGTTAAGTCCAGAAGCTATTTTAGTACTGTAAGGTGAAATTAGTGGTGGAATTCGCACAGACTGAGGTTTCACATCATACCACATTCCGTGTGGTATGAGTGTATTAATACCTCTTACAAAAATTTCCATCGCGGTGCGGTACATCATTTTCAGATCAAACTTATCTTCCATAAAGGCTCCGTAGATCTCTGCAGCTACTTCTGGCCGATCATAAGCCGCTGCCGCCGAGCTAACCAATTTATATCCTGCCCTTCCATGTCCCTGATAAAAAATGGCATCCATTGTAGGAATGTGATTATACCTGTAGAATTTAAAGATATCCAAATTCATATCTACAGGCTGTATTTCATAGTTACCAGGAGGATGTCCTGAGGTTTTTAAGCCATGTTTATTCGCCCATTCACCTATAACTTTAGGAAAACCTTCAGCCAATAGTTCAGCACGGGTATTGAATAAAGCAACTCGCGCAGCCTCTGTCTGTGGCCCAATATCCTCCCATAAAGCCGGATAAAACACTGAAGGATCTATACCATAGATCTGCTGAAATTTCTCATTGAAAGCTAGTGTCCAGGCACGCTCCATGCTAACATAGCCAACATCNTCATAGAAGGTTTGCTGAATTACATTACCGAAATAATTACTGAATCTACNCGCATACTGATCGTATGTTAAGCTCACAAATTTATGAACCGCATCAGGATCCATGTAGTCAACAATCTTGTCTACATTTAATATACAGGTAAAAAACATGATCTTCCAACTGCCTTCGGGTACTTTCCAAGTCAGTTTATCATTTTTCACCATTGCGGATAGATTTATTCTTTCCTTAGTGCTTACATTCATAGCTACCGTAGCCATTGCGACTCCTTTTGGCAAAGGCAGTATTATTTCTTTGGGTCCTGTTATTAAAGTATCTGTTTTTTCGAGTACTTTTCGCGTAGCATCTGGATATTTTTGTTGCAGTGCACCACCCGCTGAACCACTTGGAAAATCTACATCATCATAAAGAATAACCTTGATGCCATTAGATTTAGCTGCCTTCAGTATATCCTGATAACGACTAAAATATTCCTCACTCAGGTATTCAGGGCTCATACCTGGAGAAGGCAATCCAGTCGGATGTTGTGCTCCTGCAGTTACAGGCAAAACAGCAATACCACCAAATCCACTTTTTGCGGCATCAGCAACCTGACGGTTAATTTCCGGTGTAGTTAAGTGGCCATTTAAATGCCAGAAAGGGATAGGTTTATAAAGAGAGGATGGATTTTTGAATTCATTCCATAAATTATTTCGCTGGGCAAAAGAGGTTAAGCCCATGGAACAACTGCATAGTATTGTTAATACAAATTTGGCTTTATACATTCAGGAGCTAATATTCGGTTTCGTATTTGTAAAACAAATATATCAATTCCATATCCCCCACTGTCACGAGCTATCCTGTATACCCTTTTTGGGTTTTGCATTTCTTTTTTTTGCAAAAAAACCTTACAAATAAAACAGAAAAAAAGGGATTTCAGTTGTACTGAATCCCTCTTATTAGACTTTAATTAGTTTAACTAATTGATTAAACCTTTTTAGGAGGAAGATCAAAAGCAACTGCCTCATGTTCAAAATGGCCATTATGTGAACCATCGCAAAATGGCTTATTTTTTGAAAGCCCGCAGCGACAAATAGATAATACAGTTCTACCTTGTAATCCGTATACTTCACCATTTCTGTCGACGATCTCAAAATCGCCCTCTATCTTCACCGACCCGTTATTATTAATTGTAAGTTTCGTCTTTGACATGTATTCTTAATTTTGTCCAAAGCTAAAACAAAGTAGATAAACTTAAGATAGGTCATTTCAATTTAGAAACGTTCTCTGTTTAATCCATTGCTGGCATTCCCATTTCAGCCCACTCTTCTTTAGAAGGGCCATACAAACCAGGAACCGGTAATCCAAGCATACGCATAACCACGGTCATTTGACCTCGGTGATGACTTTGGTGTGAAACCAACACCCTCAATATTTTACCTTTCTCCCAGGATTCGCCATACATTGGCACCTTTTCCACTAAAGATGAATCTGTCCATTTTAATTGAACTGCCCTACTAAGTAATATACTATAGTTATTATAAGCCTCAGCTAAAACTTCCATACTTTCTGGTGCTTGTTCATGTTCCAAAGTATCCTGATCTAACAAACCGGCACGAGTTCCCATCTCTGTAATCGTTTGAGTTAGATGCCAGGCCAGTCTTTGCAAAGAGCGTACATTCTCATGGATTTTCTCTTTATAGGTTTCTGATGTAATCAAGGAAAAAATCTTAGTTGCGGCCTCAGATTCGTATTTCCAATCGGCTAAAAAATCATTAATACTACGGTACATTTAATTTTATATTGGTAAGAAAACGAATATAAGTATTGTCCGTACTATTGGGCAATTGTGTTTATAATTTTACTTAAGAAACTGTATCTTTTTGTAATTTAGCTTTCATTGGAGAGTAATAATACTTAAACCATATTTTATCTCCTAAATAGAGTGTAAAACCAAGGGGGAACGATACTAAAACAATCACTTTACCCCATATAGATTCTAACCCCATGTATTGACGCAGTAAAGATTCGGAATGAATCCCATAACGAGATAGCTGGGCAGCTCTTTTGAAAAAAAAGATGGGTGAATTAAAAAACCATTTGGGTAAATCCTTATTTACAACATCAACATCACACATAATTAACCCCTTAGCATTTCGGATTCGATTCGCTTTACCACTAAGATTACCAATACCAGAGCCTGTTGGCATATAGTAAGTTAACACCACGGTGTTTATGCAAATATATTTGTACAATCGCCCCAATCTATTCCAGATATAGCTTTCGGGTACAAATTTGTAGCCGGCAGCTTCCGGGTATGGGTTTTTCTTTAACAATGCAGTGCGCATTAGTCCAAATTTATCACCCGTTATTTTATATTTAAACTGAAACTCACCCCCGGTTATTGTAATATGATTTGAACGAAATAGATCACCAACAACTTGTTTTGTAACCGAATCCTCAACCAAAGCACACACGCACCAATAATGTTCTCTTATATTGTGCGAGAGTGCTTCCCATGTATTGACTAAAACGTTAAGGCCATCATGGATAAGACCATCATCTGAGTCCAATATTGCACACATTTCACCATTTGCAATTTTCACTCCATGATTTACAGCTGAGGGCTTACCCCATTCGGCTTTAGAACATAATTAATATTCAAAGATGACTCACGCTGCCATGCCGACACGATTTTTGATGTTTCATCCGTAGAACCGTCATCAATAATGATCCACTCGAAGTTTTTAAAGGATTGCTTGCTCAATGACTCATAACAACGATGAAGAGTCTCAGCACGATTATACGCGGGAGTGATAATTGATATAAACATAGTTATCTTAATTAAAAAATATATTGGTTAGTCTATTCTTATCAAAACCGTGATCACAAAGCTGCCTTAGCAAGCGAATCCCTTATTGCCAGCTCATTGAAATTACAAAAAACTAATTGAAATACAAGCATTTCCTTTTTATCAGTTTAACTCAAGCAGCTATTAAACTGCCAAGTACTGCATATTGGCTCAAACTACCGGTTGGCCATTCCGTAACAGCAAATCAATATTAATTTCATTTTGCGTAATTCTTAACAGTAAATTCTATACAAAATTGCTATATTGTTACTCTGAAAGGAACAAGATAACCTTCATAATAATTTGCAGTGCAAGTTTTACGTATGAAGGATCATTATAAAATAGCCCTTAATAGATATATGTTAATAATCAATAATTTCGAAGAGTATCAATCACATTTAGGTAAAGAATTAGGCGTTTCTAATTGGCATAAAATAGACCAAGAACAGATTAATAAATTCGCTGATGCCACATTGGATCACCAGTGGATACATGTAGATAAAGAAAAAGCAGAAAGCGAAGGACCTTTTAAAGCGACCATTGCACATGGCTACTTAACTTTATCGTTAATTCCATATTTGTGGAAGCAGATTGCCGACGTTCGAAACATTAAAATGGAAATAAACTACGGTATAGAGAGTTTCAAGTTTGGTCAGGCCGTATTGGTAGATAGTGAAGTTCAGCTTAAGGCTAAGCTTAATTCTATAGCAAATTTGAGAGGAGTTACCAAAGTTATTATTGAAGCCACTCTTGTTATCAAAGATCAACCAAAACCAGCTTACACAGGTAACGTGGTATTCTTGTATCATTTTATATAACAGCAAAAGCTAAAAACGCTGTATAGTAAGAATTCATTACCAAGTGGCAGGCAATAGATCCTAATGAGAGGCTATTAGTAGGGTACTTTCGATTATTTTAATATTGAAAGTGCATTATGATTGCAATCTCACAAACTGGATATAATCCGTATTAACAGGTTTAATGTTATGCAGCTTCATTTCTTTGGCTATTTGCCCGCGGTGATAGGTGCCGTGATTAAAAACGTGCAGCAAGATATCAGAAACAGATGTTTCATAGTAATCACCAGTTGAGATTGTGTACTTTACAATAGGGGAATCTGCCGTTTCCAGATATTCCATTTGTGATAATTTATTTACACTTTCCTCAAGCAGCTCTTTACAGAATTCAAGATCATGCACTTGCCAAACACTCACACTTGGTATGGCACCATTAATTCTGCAAGCCCATATCGTTTGTGCATTTACAATGTGACTGAATAGTGAAATACAGGATTCGGGAATCGAACTGGAATTGGCTATTAAGCTATCTAATAAAAGTGAATTTGCCCAGTTGTTGTATTTGCAGAATTGATTCAACATAGAATTAAAACTTAATCAGTAACTCTTCGGAAATCATTTTATCATTATTGTAATATTCAAAAAACCACTTCCCATCTTTTTTCAGTACGATTCCCTTGTATTGACTATTATCTGCAATAAAACAATCCTTAACAGAGGTTTTAAATAGGGTTAGCACTTTTTTTGGTGTGGTATCTATCAACTGAAAACCAGTTGCTGTTACCTGGGCATATAATGTCCCTAAAGGTTCAATACTTTCAGCGGTTACTGTCTGTTGATTTACCGGTGCAACAACCACTTCCGGTGCTTTTACACTTTCAACCTTTTCAGCTTCGCCTGTAAAAGTATAAGGAAGCTCATTTAAAGAAACAAAGGCGTTTTTTAAAGCGTCATTATAAGCCGCACTAAATTCCTTTTCTCTGCTTTTACCTTCTTTCCCTTTAAAAACCACGTTACCCTGACAGTCTTTTAATATCAGTGTAAGTGTGGTGGTAAACATTCCTTTTTTCTCTGTAAAGTCAGCAGTCATCACCCTACATTTATTATTAGCTATTTCAGTTGGCAAATCTTTATTATCAAAATAAACGGTAAAACCCTTTTCTTCCAGCAACTTCTTAGTTAGGGTATTTAGACCATACTGGTTCACCTCTTTAAAAAAACTGTATTGCTCAGGTACCAATATATATTTGTAATTGTTGATCGTGTTTTGAGCATACCCCGACAATGTCGTGAATAATAAAAGCAGTAAAAGATATCTTTTCATAGTATAACAGAATTCTAAGGTTATAAAGATAACACATTCGTTTCGCGCCATCAATATCTTTACTCCTCTCAATTCTTTATTACGTTATTTAAATGCGACATAACAAAAACTAAATCAAAAGACCTTTCTCAATTAAAAGATGAAAACAGAGATTTACCTTTGCTTAATAAATAATTTGCCAAATGATAATAAGAAAGAAGGAACACTGGTTTAAAATGCTCTTTATATGGCAGGGATCTGTACTACCAACAGTTCTCCCGCGACTAATTTTGCTCCTTATCATATCTATATGTGTAGTATGGCTTCGCGGAACCATTTTTTCATTCAAGATACCCCTAAATCCCGTCCCATTAACTTTATTTGGATTCGTACTTGCACTTTTCCTTGGCTTTCGTAACAATGTTAGCTATGATCGCTTTTGGGAAGGTCGAAAGCTTTGGGGAGCATTGTTAAATGACACTCGATCGTTAGCGCGTCAAGCTATGACCCTACCCAATATTACAGCAGACAACAAGCCCGCTACTGACTTTATTCAGTTACTGATATCTTTTACTTATGCATTAAAACATCAATTGAGGGGCACCGATGCCAGCCTGGATTTAAAAACCCGCCTTAGCGAAGAACAATTTAAGATCATAGCGCCAACAAAATTTAAACCCGTGATGCTCATGAAACTGATGGCCGAATGGATAAAAAATATTAGAAATGATAATAAAATCGATTCCATCCAGCAAGCCCGCTTTGATGAAAATCTGGATAAGCTATCTGATATAGTAGGTGGTTGTGAAAGAATTGTATCTACCCCGATACCATATAGTTATCGTGTTCTGTTACATCGTACAGTTTATTCATACTGTTTTCTATTACCTTTTGGTTTAGTGGATAGTTTACAATGGCTCACACCTCTTATAGTCGTTTTTATAGCGTATACGTTCGTAGCCTTTGAGGCTATTGCCGATGAGATTGAGCAACCATTTGGAACCGAAGCAAATGACCTTGCTCTTAATTCAATGTGTTTAATGATAGAGACAACATTATTGGAATTGGCTGGTGAAGAACTACCTGAAATTGAACACCAAGGTGGTGGTATCATTGATTAATTGGTATAATTTATAATATCAGATAAAGTAATTGAACGAAAAAAGCCGTGGTCGCCACTGCGCAAATCTCGAACTTTCCCCTATATGATTTAGCTTTGATGGCTGATTTAAAAAAATAAATAATGGTGATTTTCTTTCAAATGACCTAAATCAATAAAGCAAATTCAATTCTTTATTTTCAATATTGAAAAACAGTACAGAATTACCCGTAAGTGACTGACAAATAAGCCACATTGTAACAAATGCAATAATTCTGTGTCTCAACATCATGCTAACTTTCAATAAATTCATAAAGAAATATCAGAAAACAAAGATTCTAGATATACATGAACTAAGCTTAAATCACGGCATTTATTGGCTTAAGGGTGCAAATGGCTCAGGAAAAAGCACCTTACTGAAATCTTTAGCAGGTATTTTACACTTTGAAGGCGATATTTTGCTGGACAAGCTAGTTAGTATAAAAAAACATAAGCGCGACTATCGCAGATTAGTAAATTTCGCTGAAGCTGAACCTGTCTTCCCTGAATTTCTTACTGGAAAAGAGTTAATTGACATGTTCGCTGAAGCCAAGAGTGGGACAAATGAACAAAAGGCATTTTACACTCAGACAATTGGCCTTCAACCATATGTAGACCAGTCTTTAGGCACTTACTCCAGTGGTATGCTGAAAAAACTATCTTTGATATTGGCTTTTATGGGGAAGCCAAAACTCATTTTACTGGATGAACCACTGATCACAGTAGATTTAACATCTCTAGAAGTTCTTTATAGCTGGATTATTGAAAAAAACAAATCTGAAAACACCAGCTTTATACTTGCTTCACACCAATCCCTAGATGGTTCAGGCATTCCAGTAAACACTGTGCTCTCCATTCAAAACACACTATTATCGTTGCACTAATTATGTTACCGATAAGAATTGTATTAACCAAATCATTCGCCTGGAGGTTTTATAAAGAACATTCTGGGGTACTCCTTTTCTTTTTTGTAACAGTAATCAGCTATTGCTTTTTTATCAAAACAGCAGGAGTTTACAGAAAAGAGGAATCTGTTTTCTATCATTTGATGCTAATGATGACTTTCCTGACTTCACCAGCTATTATGGCTGCAGTCTTTGTACTTTGGATATTTTATACCGTTAAGAGTTGGCAGTTCATTGGTCAAGAACTTAAGAAAAATCAATTCAAGTTCCTCTCTTACAGTATTACGTCCTCTAGCAAAGCAACTCAATTCTTTGCCTGGTGTTATGTCCAATTGATGATTTCGTTACCACTGATCAGCTACTGGCTATTTGCAACAATACTAGGGCTGATATATGGTTCCTTTTTAATCCCAGCTAGTGCCTTTGTTTTTATTCTGATCTTAATTAGCTTGAGTGCAGTTGTATATTCGAACTTCAGCAACCAATTAGAGCGATCAAATTCAAATGGCATACTCCTTCGATTTACTTCAGGTAACAAAAAGAATATTCCCACACTATTTCTTTACCAGCTACTAGACAGAGGTAAGTTTGCTTTTTTACTCACCAAACTCTTTTCATGGCTCATCATTATCGCAATGACCAATCTTTCCATGATGGCAATAAACGACAACAGACTACCATTAATATTTATACTTGCAATAGTCACTGTCCATAGTTTTTTGATTTACCAGTCGAACTACTTTCAGGAGAGTAAACTTCGTTTGATGCGTAACCTACCAATCGGCCGATTTCAACGTTTTATAAGTTTCTCCATGATTTGGTTTTTGATAACCATACCAGAAACACTTTGGCTATTTTCTACATTTCCTTTATGGACTACCTTGTATAGTATTTTTACAGGGTTGAGCATTGCTCTGCTTTTTAATTCACTCCCATTACTTACCGGACTCAGAATTTTCAGATACCTAATCTGGGTTTTCGCACTTTTTGTACTGCTGTTTTATGGACTTGTCTGCGGAGGAAGTTACTTAATCGCTTTTGTTTGCCTGATTACTGCCTATTTGATCTTTTTTAATAAATACTATAAACCTGGTTTTGTAACCTGATTAGGTTTCTTTGTGGTCCCAGCTGGGTGTTTCTCGAACCTTTCTTATCTGATTTAGGCTTAATCTAAGATTTGGCTAAAAACATAAATTAAATATGTCTAACTGGAAAAACCAGAAAGTAATACCTCCTTCTATATACAAATATTCAGCTTTCCGTTTATGTTATAACCTGAAATACATATCTTTAAAATAACCAAATGTAAACTAGAAACACCATGCCGAAGTCTATCCTTCTATTCATTACGCTATTGTTCATCTTATGGTTCAGTCCTAAAAATCTAAAGACTGATGAAGTCAGGCTGGAAGCACTGCAGGATGAAAAATCAGGTACAATAACCATCCAGAGGACAGATACGAAACAAACCATACTTACACAAAATGCCGGTGAAGATTTCCGTCCCTACATACACCCTATCGCATCACCCGACGGCAAAAGTACACTCACCGAATTCAGTCCTGAACACCACAAGCACCAAACTGGGCTCTACTGGGGTTTAACAGATGTAAACGGCCGTAATTATTTTGCCAATCCGGGTAATGGATACTGGAAGCGTGTGGCAGCCAGAGTCATAGAGAAATCAGGAACAATGGTAAAATGGCAGACGGTTTATGATCTCCTGAATGACAAGGGCGTACCGGTAATGACCGAAACGCAAAACTGGAGTATGGAACAGAGTAATGACAAATTCTTATTGACGCTGGAATGGAAAGGCGAAGCTAAAACCGATCTTAAAGTGGGTAAATATCCTTATGGCGGGTTGTTTTTAAGAATGCCATGGAAACCCGGAATAGATGGAGAAGTCATCAATGCCGCCCGTCAGCACAACCAAAAAGCTGAAGGTCAGCCATCAACATGGGTAGATATAGGTATAAAGACAGATGGCCGCGATGACAGGGCGCACATCGCCATATTGGATCATCCTGAAAACAAAGGCTATCCGCAAAAATGGAGGATTGACGAACAACTCGGTGTTGGTCCTGTACGGGTTCATGACGCCGACTGGATGTTCAAAAAAGGCGAAACAGAAGCGATCAAACATCAGCTTGTCATTTACACCGGTGAATTCAATGACATTCAGNTCAATAATNCCTGGGCAAAATTTGCAGGAAAAGACCCTTCTTGGGCGACAGTTGACCTCTGGGCGCTGGCCAAAAAAGAAGGAATGGATGCAAAATTCCTGAGTCCTGAAGAAGCTGTAAACGCCATGACCCTGAAAGATGGATTTATGGCAAACGTTTACGCCTCTGAACCGATGATCACCCAGCCTATGGCATTTTGCTGGGATGACAAGGGTCGTCTCTGGGTGGCAGAAAATAGGGATTATGAATCCCGTTCTTCTGGTTTTTCAAATGATGGTAACAGCAGGATCCTGATCTTGGAAGATACAGACCATGATGGCAAGGCAGATACAAAAAAAGTTTTTGCAGACAGTATCCCCTTCCCTGCAGCTATGGCTGTAGGCTTTGACGGCGTATTTATTGGAGCACCACCCAATTTATTATTTATACCTGACCGTGACAACGATGATAAGGCCGACAAAAAAGATATTGAGGTGAGACTTACCGGATGGGGCATTCGCGACAGGCACGAGACCATGAACAGTTTTCACTGGGGACCGGACGGATGGCTATACGGATGTCAGGGCTTTGCGACACCCTCGCGCATACGCAAACCCACAGGAAAGGGAAAACTTTACAGCCATAAGGAACCATTTCCGGATGACGAAATTTTAAAAGGTGAAGGTGTAGACATCAACGGCGGAGTTTGGCGTTACCACCCGATCAAGGACAAGTTTGAAGTGGTTGCACATGGTTTTAGTAATCCATGGGGAATCGACTATGATGCGAAAGGCCAGATTTTTATCACAGCCTGCGTTATTCCTCATCTCTGGTATGTAATTCCCGGAGGCATTTATCACAGACAGGGCGGACAACATTTCAATCCATATACCTACACAGATATCAAAACCATTGCCGATCACAGTCACCGTTCAGCACACGGCGGTGCAAGTATCTATCAGTCTGATGCATTCCCTCAGGATCAGCAAGGCAGGATTTTTATGGCCAATATTCACGAACACGCCATACTTACCGATATTTTAAAACCTAAGGGTTCAGGCTTTACAGGATCCCATGGTGAAGACCTGATGGCGGCAAACAATGCACAATGGGTAGGTTTTAGTACTTCAGTAGGGCCTGATGGCAATCTTTATGTGTTAGACTGGCATGATGCAGATATCTGCGGTGGTTCCGTATTAAACAAAGAAACCGGCCGGATATTTCGTATTTCACCCAAAGAGAGCAATGCAAAAAACTTCAGGAACCGTTACTCTGACCTGAATAAACTTAACGACAAACAACTGGTGGAACTACAAATGAGCAAAAGCGACTGGCACTCAAGACGAGCGCGGCTTATCCTTCAAAACCGTGTGGCTAAAGGTAAAGTGAAGAAGGGAACCTTTGATGCATTGAACACTATATATGCAGGCAATCAAGAAACAAATTATCGCCTGAGGGCCATGTGGGCACTTTATGTGTGTAATGCCCTAAGCATTGATCAGCTAACGGCTGCATTAAACGACAAAAACGAATACATCCGTGGCTGGGCTATTCAGTTCCTGGGCCAAGACGCTGAACCATCAGATGCGACCGTTCGCAAGTTCGGAGAAATGGCAAAATCAGAAAATTCTCCGGTCGTACGTTTGTACCTGGCTGCCGCATTACAGAGAATCAGTACGGATAAACGCTGGGACCTGGCTGCCGCATTGGTTAAACATGGGGAAGATGAACAGGACCATAACCTTCCAAAAATGCTTTGGTATGGCATAGAGCCCCTGGTTTCAAAAGACACCAAACGTGCCCTGAATCTGGCTGCTGAAGGAAAACTCAGCATGATTAAAAAATTTACTNCAAGAAGAGCCACAGATGCAGATGCCACAAATACGCTGGTCGCTTGGCTGGGCACACAGCAAAACGCGGACACCGCAATGGTAGCNGGAATGCGGGATGGACTGGAGGGCCGGACCGANNTNAAAACTCCCGCCGGTTGGAAAACAACCTATGCAAAACTGCAGTCACAGGGCAAAAGAAATAAATTATTATCGCTGGAAATCGCCCAATACTTTGGGGATACAGAAGCAGCTTCACAATATTTCAATACGCTGAGAAACAAAAGTGCCGGCATCAGCGATCGTCGTAAAGCCCTACTGGCACTGTCAGCTCAGCAAAGAATTGAATTACTTAAAGATTTCCCCGCATTACTGAACGACAATGAACTCCGCTCCGATGCAATCCGTTCGATAGCCAATTTTGACGATGAAAACATCGCACAACTGCTGCTAAAAAAGTACCCGCAGTTCAGTGAGAAAGACAAAGCTACTGCAATTGAAACACTTGCTTCAAGATCAAGATCGGGCTGGATGCTGGCTCAGGCGATAAAAAATAAAACCATAGAAAAACGTGATGTACCTGCAAGTGTCGCAAGACAGCTGAGAAGAGTTGTAGGTAGTGGTTTTGTGGAGATCTGGGGACCTATAGATCAGCTTCCATCCAACGAACTGGCCTACAAGAAGTATCGTGAACTGCTCACACCAAAGGCACTGGAAAAGGCCATCCTTAGCAAGGGTCAACTCATATTCAAACGTACTTGTGGCAGCTGCCACAAGATATATGGTGAAGGTGGTATTATCGGGCCGGATCTGACCGGTTCGAACCGGTCTAAAGTTGACTATCTGTTATTCAACGTGTTGGAGCCCAGCGGTGAGATACAGGATGACTATAAACTAGTGGTAATCACCTCACGTGACGGCAGGGTATATTCCGGTAATATCATAGCCGAAAACGAGCGCCAGATTACCATGCGTATTGTAGGTCAGGAAGCTGCAGTGATCAACAAATCCAACATCCAGTCTAGAGAAGTGATGCCTGTTTCTATGATGCCAAACGGATTATTCGAGACTTTGAGCAATACGGAGATCATCGATCTGGTAGGTTTCTTAAGCAGATCCAAGTGATAGCCGACAGGTTCAGGGCTATATCCTCAGTTAAAATATCTACATGACTACCGGTAAATTAAAATAAAAAAAAGTAACCAAACGACTGAAATGAAATTCGATGGGCTTTTATAATTCTAGTGAATATTAAGTACATTAAACCTTAAATAACCATTCTCTATTTATCGCATTAAAATTTGAAAAAATGATTATCAACATTAGAGAAGAAAGACCCGAAGATTACCTTTCAATTTTTAACTTGATTGAAAAAGCCTTTAGGGATGAAAAATATAGCGACCATCAAGAACATTTTTTAGTAGAACGATTGAGAAAGTCCAGAGCATTTGTAGAGGGCACTGAAAAAGTGGCTCGAAAATATCTGAGATAAATAAAGTTATGAAATAACTGAATTTGACGCCCTTAGAATTAGCTATAGAAAATTTTAGCTAGAAAAACTTAATACAACTTAAAGAAAATGGGGTAATTCATGATTTTTGAACTACCCCATTTTTGTGTCGGACTTTTTCAGTGCCCTCGCATTTGTACCCGGACTATCTTTGGTAGCCGAAGTAGAAAACAATCTAGTTGGTTATATCTTGCTAACCGCGATAGAGATTAAAACTTCGGAAGATGAAATCAAATCGCTGGCATTGGCGTCTGTTGCAGTCCTACCTGAATTTCAGGGTAAGGGAATTGGAGGAAAACTCATTGAAGCTGCGCACGAAAGAGCTAGAGATTTGGGCTATAAATCGGTTATATTGTTAGGGCACGAGAAATACTATCCAAGATTTGGTTATCAGCTTGCTGACAAATTTGGTATATCCCTACTATTTGATGTTCCAAAGAAAAACTGCATGGCAATAGAGTTACGAGCTAATGCTTTGAAGAATATTCAAGGAGAAGTAGTTTATCCAAAAGAATTTTTTGAATAAGCGGATAGCTGAGTTCAACAAGTACTATCAAGACTAGACCATCCTACGAAAGGATCTTCGGTGGCCCCCACAGCCTCTGGGATTGATCCCATTTTTGTAAAGAATTAAATAAAAATCGCACCCAATATCAAAAATTAAAAACAAAAAAAGCCGTTCTTCTTATCGAAAAACGGCTTTTTAAGCAGTGGACCCAACTGGGCGTTTCTCGAACCATTTCCTATCTGATTTGCATTGAATCACGGATTTGGCTAAAAAACTTGAAACTAATTAGAGGTAAGTATCGAACTGAATAACTAGGCTATCTGACTCTTCCTTTAACAGTTTTCATTACGCTATACTCGCAAAATCCATTTTCAATATATTCTATTTTATATTCTGATAGAAGTTTGGAGATTCCGTTGATTCAGACCATTTGATTCCGTGACATTTTGACCAGCTCTGCTGGGTAGCAGAATTATAGAATAATCGAAATTATTAATACTTCAAAGGCACTTTATGAGTGGTCAAATTTTCCCGGAATCTCCACCTAGTTTCCTTTTCCGGAAGCTTGGTGAATAATTGAAAAATCACAGCGGTCAGAAGATTTTTTGAGGCCCCAAAGCCCGTTCCAATTTTCATAATATTTTCAGGCGATGGCCGGTTAGTTTGCTGTTGTCTATTTTTTCAGTGATGATCGCGGCAAGAGAAAGTGCAGCAATATCTCCGATTTGTTCCCCTAGTCCAGCTGGGACAATCTGGCAGGCATTATAAGAATCTTTGAATGCCTCCGAACTGACTACCTTTGTCATTTCCTCTTCAAGCAATGTTCTTGCGCGGCCAAATATGCTTCCAAGAACAATAAGTTCAGGATTTAAAATATCAATAAGCAGCGCTAATCCTTTTCCCAGATATTGCGCACATAATAGATAAGCCTCTTTGGCCGTAGGGTCGCCGATCAGCGCCGCATCAGCAATTGTCTTGGCCGTGATTCCACTAAGTTCTTCAAGGTCCTTGCAATATAGCACCTTTTCTCCCATCTGAATACGCTGCCTTGCCAGCATCTGCCCAATCTGGGCGATTCCTCCCCCGCTGCACCAGCCTTCAAACGAACCTGCTTTTCCAAAACCTACGGGTCCTGTGTCAGACAGCCTTATGTGTCCAACTTCACCGGCAAGATCCGAAACACCGGAATACAATCTGCCGTCCAAAATCAGACCCGCTCCCATTCCAGTCCCAAAGGTCAGAAAGATCATATTATTGACACCTCTTCCAGCACCATATTTCCATTCTGCAACTGCGCCGGCATTGGCATCATTCTGAAGCAAAACCTTTCTACCAAACCTTTTTTCTGCCATTTCTACAATAGGGACACTGTCCCAGCCCGGGAGGTTTGGTGGTGAGAGTATAAGCCCTCTTTTACTACTTAATGGTCCACCACAACTGATCCCGATGCCTGTTACTTCTTCGATGGTTGTTGAATTATCCAACAACAATTGCTCTGCTGCATTAAACAGTAAAGCAATCATTTCATTTACCGACTGATCTGTAGTCAGAATGCGCTTATCTACAATCTCAATCTGTCTCAGATGATCTTCTCTTCCTATGATTACAGCACATTTTGTACCACCTATATCGAAACCTAACAGCATATTATTATTCTTTTATTTGATCTACCAGTGGACTAATTTTCACAGATTTAAATTTTACAGCACCATGCTTAGCATAAAACCATAAAAGATTGCCTTTTTGTTCCGGAGTACGGTTAATGATACAGCGCTTGCCATCTATAGACATGTCTATGATATCCCCTGTCATGATCAGGTCGATTTTTATCACTTTGTCTAGGCCCTGAACCGCTTTAATGCTAGTGTTCCCCAACCATACCGTCTGATTAATAGCAGAAAAACTTGTTTTATAGCCATTCGACGCCTGCTCATCTGATCTTAGGTAAAAGCCAAATTCATCGTTTATTCCAAGTGACTCAACTTCCATGGTAATTCTGGCATTCAGCGGAACATTTTCAATATGAGCTGCTCCGACACCATTGGGTGCATTAATAAGCAATGTATTTTCCCCTTCAGTTTTTGAAAAGGAATCCTTCACAAAAGTGATGCTCATAGGTGTACCCTGCGCTGGTATCATCTCTTCTGGAAACTTAGTCTCAAGCGTACCGTCGGGACGTTGTATAACTTCCCGAAAAAGAGCATTGCCTCCAAACATTTCACTGTTGTTATCTTTATTGTCTCTTCTTGAAGGAACCCAGGATGCTGCGATTCGCCTGTCATTTTTGAAAGAAGCGGTTTTCAGTACGTTAGACCAGGACTCATTAAAGGCTTGGAATTTTGGTTCTTCCCAGGGACCATAAGGATTTTTGGATTTTACATAATAGGTATCTCCGTCATGGCCATAAACCAAATAATACCATCCTTTCCATAGAAAATAATCCGGACACTCCGGAACAGAGGACTGTCCTGTCAGCACGGGTTCTTTAACGTCCCACTTTTTCAGGTCTTTAGAAACCAGGTGTACCAAAGCCCCCCCGGCATGTTTCAACGTAGCGTTCTCTTGCCAACTGGAAACAAACAGGTGAAATTCCCCTGTCTTTTCATCTATAAAGACCTTTGGATCCCGAAAATCTCTTTTGCTATAGCCTGGCGCAGAGGTATAAAAAGGATTGGGTTTCTGCTTGTCAAAATGGATACCATCCTTACTGGTTGCATAACTTAGCTGTTCATTTACCTTCCCGTTCTTATCAATGAGCCTTGTCGCATAAAAAGCATAGTAAGTGTTGTGGTAATATGCGATTGAACCCGTGCAGATTGATTTTTCCCATTCTTCATCGATTCCAATTACGACCGGTTCCTGTTTCCATGATTTCAAATCAGTACTTGTACTCAGTGCCCACTGATGGCCACCAAGGCCTTTTAGGCTGGCATGATGGGCCGAATCCAAGAGCCAGTAAAAAGAAAATTTTCCGTTTCGGAAATAAGGCATGCAATCACCGACAAACAGGTTTCCTTTTGGTCTCCAGTACTGCATGTTCCCAGTAGATTGAATGCTGGGGTCATATTTCACGCCAAGCTGGGCATACCCCATTGAACTTAGGAAAAGGAATAAAATAACGAATAAGAAGTGTTTCATGTATTTAAGTTTAAGTGTGTATTAAAGTTTTCTAGGATCTTTGTTTTTGCGCCAGAATGACTCGATGTCTTCGAGTGATTTACCTTTGGTTTCCGGAATGTAATAGTACCCCCAAATGGCGCCAATCAGGCATATTCCGGCATAACACCAAAAGGTGACGTCGATACCCAGCCCATTGACCAGCTTTAGGAAAGTAAAAGCGATGATGGCATTAAATGCCCAGTGCGCAAGCGAGCCGATGCTCATTCCTATTCCTCTAACATTTAGTGGAAATATCTCTGATATCAACAGCCAGCCCAAAGGAGCAAGACTGATAGCGATAAAGATAATATAGCAAACGATGCTAAGTACCGCAAATACTGGTAAACTTGCCCCAAGCGCTTCCTTAAAATGAAAGCAGGCCCCTAAAAGGATCAGTGAAGGAATCATTCCCCAAATTCCAATGATATAAAGCTTTCTTCTGCCAATTCGATCCAATAAAAGAATGGAAAGAAAACAGGCCAGTACATTTACCGTTCCGATAATGATTGCAGGTATGATCGATTCGGTATTGCTTACAATCCCTGCCATTTTAAAGATAATAGGCGAATAATAGATAATCGTATTGACACCGGAAAACTGCTGAAAGAAAAATATCCCTACGGTAATCATCAGGGGAACCCTAAGCCAGGGCTTAAATATATCCATGGCAGAGCTTTTGTTCTGCAACTCCTGCTTAACCTCATTCTCAATATCAATCAGTGTTGCTGAGATCAGTTCAGGATCCTCTACCTGTTCCAATACTCGTTTTCCCTCCTCCACTCTATTCTTGCTGATTAACCATCTGGGCGTCTCCGGCAGAAAAAACATTCCGACAAGAAGAATTACCGCAGGTACCAAACCCACCAAAAACATCCATCTCCATGATTCACTGTTACTGTCGTCAGACAATGCATAATCTGTGATGTATGAGGCTAAAATACCAATGGTAATCATTAGCTGATTCAGTGTCACCAAGGCTCCTCTCGAGCGTTTAGGAGAAATCTCAGCAATATACATCGGTACCACAAAAGAGGTAATACCGATGGCAACTCCAATAAGGATACGCATGACGATCAATACGGTTACATTGGGTGCATAAGCACATCCGACAGCTCCAATAGCGAAAATTACCGCATTGATGATGATCATCCGTTTTCTTCCGATAATATCGGATAATTTACCGCTGCCGAGGGCTCCGATAACTGCACCGATGAGCACAGTTGTGGTAATCCATTCTACGCTGGAATCACTGAGCTGCCAGTGTTGTTTAAGGAAGGGAAGTGCACCGGAGATTACTCCGGTGTCGAATCCAAATAAAAGCCCTCCCGTGGCAGCAATGATTGCGATTAAAAGAACATTTGCTTTTAGTTTCATTTGCGTGGGTTTAATTTCTACCATCCGAAATTCTGTTTATAAACATCTCTGCTGTAGTTGAGCTGGGCTAAAGGAATAGGAAGATATTCATCACGGTTCTTCTTAAATTGAGCTTCCTTAAGATAAGTTCTTTTGGATGATTCTTCCTTAAAATATTTGTTTAAGTATTCCGAAGCGATTCCCCATCTTACCAGGTCAAAAAACCTGTTTCCTTCCATGGCAAATTCAAGCCTTCTTTCCCACACCAATGCCTGCCATGCAAACTCCGGTGTCCAGTTGCAATTTGTGCCGGGTTTATATACATCCATTTTATAATTAGAGAAGAATGTACCATCTGCTAATTTCAGTTTTGAAGTACTATTAATCGCTCTTTCCCGGATGCTATTAATTAAAGGCAAGGCTTCATTGTGCCTGTTTAGTTTAATCAGCGCTTCTGCCTTCCAGAGTATCAGATCATCGTAACGCAATACGTCGAAATTCTTTGAACTGGACATGAATGGCGGAATTTTCTGGAATGAAGGATCATCCGGGGCCACGGTTTCCTTCAGCGTAGAGAAATATCCGTAGATCTGCGGCGCCCTTGCCCAGCTTTTTTGATAAACAAAGTTTAAACTGTACTTATAGGGATGCCCCGGAATAGCAACAGTATGATCAAGTCTGGGATCAAAAGTATTGTTCTTAAAATCGTCGCCCTCTTTTGCATCGCTATTATTGAAAGTAGTGAACTGTGGCAGCCCGGTATTATCCGTTTTAAAGGAATTGACCAGATTCTGGCTAGGCAAATGGAAACCACAGCATCCGAATTCCTTGTTCATAGGATAGTTAAGTGCAACGCCCATATTTAATCGTCCTTTTGGCGTACCATCCTCTTTTGAAAATTGAACGGCAAATACGGATTCCTTGCTGTTATCGAACTGGGTGAGAAAGTTGTTGGCAAAATCCGGATTTAACTCGTACCTGCCAGAAATCGAAACCTGGTCAATCAAAGAAATCACCTCTTCAAGCCTGTCGCGGGAAACCGAGGTTACATTATGTTGCTCATCCTGTACATAGGCCTGATAAAGCCTGACTTTTGCCAGGTAAGCCATGGCTGCCTGTTTGGTTACGCGGCCTACCTGATCCTGAGAAACCGGAAGATTGGCTACACCGAAGTTGAAATCGTCGCCGATCTTATTCCACAGTTCATCATTTGTCATTGCTCTGTTTGAAACCGTTGCATACTCTTTTTCAGGAATATTCTCATCGATATAGGGCATATATTTATAAAGGATCTTGAGCATAAAATAAAAGTGCCCCCTAATGAACCGTACTTCGGCTTGCCTTTCTTTCTTTAAAGGATAGACACTTTCATCTATCTGGTTTATCCTTCTTAGTGCATCATTTGCACGGGAAATACCAACATATAGGAAATACCACATCTTATCGGTGTTTGCCAGCTCAGGGCGATTGGCCGAAAAAAGCTCATAGCTATGCCAATCGGTATTGTCTCCGGGACTATCGCCACCTTTATAGGCATCGCCGCTGCGCATGCTTCCCCAAGGCCAAAGCGAAAACGAAGTATGTATATCATCATTCCCAAGGCCGGAATAGGCGGAAATAACCATTTTATCGATGTTTTCCGGAGTATTAAGTTCCGCTCCGGAGATCACGCCCTGAGGTGTTTCATCGAGCGCTTTTTGGCAGGCAGAGCTAAGTAAAACCATGCCAAGTATTAAGTATTTGAACCTTTTCATATTTGTTTTATCTGGTTGTTTGTCTGATTAAAGGGTGATGTTTAATCCAAGTGTATAAATTGCTGGAATTGGGAATGTACTGCCTGGTGCTTCAGGATCGGGGCCAGTATATTTTTTGTTTTTTATGGTCAGCAGATTGCTCCCCTGAAGATAAAAGCGCGCCCTCTTGATGTGAATTTTATTAGCCACACTTGAAATGTCATAGCCGATCTGTGCATTTCTTAAGCGCAGATATGAACCGGGCTCAAGAAAATAAGTAGAAAATCTGCTTTCATCATTCCTGTTAACAAGCGTTAGTGCCGGAATCGCTGAACCTGTGTTTTGTGGTGTCCAGGCATCAAGCGTCCTGCTTCCCCAGTTTGTGCCTGGCCATATCGAAGAGAAATCTGTATAGATCTTGCTTCCATTATTTACCATAACGCCCTTTACCCCTTGGAACAGAAAGCTAACATCAAACTTTTTATAATTTGCAGTCACATTTAGTCCATAAGTAAAATCCGGATCACTTATCCCAATGTAATCGCGGTCCGAGCCGTTCACCACACCATCACCATTAACGTCTTTATAGCGGATCCTTCCAATTCCTTTCCCGGTCTGAATGGCATGCGTGTCCACCTCGGCCTGATTCTGAAACAATCCATCAGCAACGTAACCATAATAACTACCAACAGATCTGCCCAGGATAACTTTGTCATTTCCATTACCAGGAAAAGCAGTCAGCGAGTTTTCTGGAAGCTCAGTGATCTTATTGCGGTAGGTGGATACGTTTGCCGATAGCGAGAAATTGAAATCGTCACCTATCTTACCATCATAATTGACCATAAATTCAAGCCCCTTATTATTCATGGAAGCACCATTTACAGTCGGATCACCGCCCTCGCCAATCACAGCCAGACTTGGAGGAGCCAGCAAAATATCAGTTGTATTCTTAATGAAATAATCAACAGAACCGGAAAGTTTCTGGTTAAAAAAACCAAAATCTACTCCGAAGTTTGATTGAACTGTAGTTTCCCATTTTAATGCACTGTTCCCCCTTTGAGTTTTGGTAAAACCTGAAGGCAGCTGACCGGAATTACCCCCATTGATGTCGTAAGCACTTCCTTTATCTCTATCAAAAGTATTGTCGGTACCATAAATAGCAGAGTAAAGGTCATATATAGCATTGTTGGCTATAGACTGGTTTCCGTTCTTTCCCCAACCATAGCGAAGTTTAAAATCAGACAATGCCGGAACCAAATCCTTAATGAACTCTTCTTCACTCAATCTCCATCCCAGTGAGAATGCAGGAAAATAAGCATACCTGTTTTCAGATCCGAATTTTGATGAGCCATCTCTGCGCATGGTAAAGGATGCCAGATAACGATTTTTAAAGCTATAATTTGCCTTTCCAAAAAATGATAAAAGCGAATTGCCGCTACCAGAGCCTCCATTATCTTTGAGAGTAGACCCAGCATCAAGATAGGCGTAGTCAATATTCTCCAGTGCATACCCTTGCCTCGATCCATAAAAATTTTGTGCAGTGAATTTGATCTGTTCGCTTCCTAACTGTACCTGAAGATCATGCGCTCCGATTGTTTTCTTAAAATCCAGGGTATTCTGCAACACCCAGTTTCCACTGTAGTTTTGACTGGTTGAGACCTGGTTTGAGGGATCGACCAAAAAGCCGGAGACATAGGACTTCCTCAATGTTCTATCATAATTTCCACTATAATCAATGCCGATACTAGATCTTAAAGTTAGCTCAGGAATGATTTTAAGGCTCGCATACGCATTTCCGAAAACACGGAAGAACCTGGATTTGTTCTGTGTATTATCTTCAATCAGTCTTACGGGGTTATGACGGTCAGTCATTCCCGCGGCTGGCCCGCCCCATCCTCCATCAATCGTATGTACCGGGACAATAGGCTGCGCTAAAAGAGATAAGTCCACAATAGAGCCTGCCGGAACTGATGTTCCTACACTGTAGGTTCCTGAGAGATTTTCTCCTATAACCAACCTGTCATTGAACATTTTATAATCCGAATTTGATCTTACGGTTGTTCTTTTGAGGGACGACCCTCTGATGATCCCTGAATTATCATAATGGCTTACTGAAAAAAGCGAGCTACCCTTTTCACTCCCACTACTGATGGTAAGGTCATTGCTTTTAATGAAAGAGGTCTGTGAAATCTCGTCAAACCACCTGGTATCCGCCGGCCTCATGGTCTTTGCGGCATCAATAAATTCAGGATAGATGATGTTATTCAGTATTGGATTGTTGAAATCCCCATTCCAGTTATATTTATAAATCGGATTGATGTTCGGGTCATTGCCGGGGCCATCATTTACTGCTGCTTGCCAATATGCCCGTCCACGCTCTTCAGCATTGAGCACTGAGACCTTTGTAACATAGGATTGGGTTGAGATTGAGGAATTAAAATCGATTTTCGTAGTGCCCAGTTTTCCTTTTTTGGTGGTTACAATGATTACCCCGTTGGCAGCCCTTGATCCGTAAATTGAGGCAGATGACGCATCTTTTAACACCTGCATAGATTCGATATCAGCCTGGTTGATCTCATTGAGTCCTCTTTCTGTCGGAATCCCATCAATCACATAAAGCGGATTGTTATTCCCCAATGTTCCGATACCGCGGATCCGGACGGTTGCTCCGCCACCGGGAGAACCATCTGTAGTAATATAGACTCCAGCGATTCTTCCCTGAAGCGCTTTGATAGGGTTACCAAGGGGAACATCTTTAATTTGCTCGGTTTTAATTACTGAGACAGCACCAGTGAGGTCTGCTTTTTTCTGAGTCGAGTAGCCTGTAACTACCACCTGATTGAGATTGCCCGCATCATACTCCATTGAAACAGAAATCTCATTTTCTGCTCCAACAACAATAGAAATGGGTTTCATTCCGATGTAGGATAGTGTAACGGTTTCACTGACGGCAGTATTGATACTGAACTTTCCGTCCCTGTCGGTTACCACAGTCTGCCGACTGGATTTTACCGTCACCCCTGAGATAGGAATTCGGAGATCTTTTTCCGAAACGGTGCCCGTTAATGTTTTTTGTTGAGCATATGCGCCCAGACAGAAAAACAATAAAATCATTGTTAAGAGTTTGTTCATAATATTTGGTTTTTTGGTTAGCATTTATATCGTTCATCAGGATCATAATTTCTGATTCGGATTCAATTCGGCAGGACTACTTATTCATCCAGGATGACTTAGAGAATTATTTTTTACATACCTCAGTCCACTTTAAACGTTTAAAGTTTTCTATAAAAAATATATCTCATACGGATAGCCACTTTAATCGTTTAAATTTTTGAGTTTCACAAAAAATGTTGTCATAACGTTCACTTTAATCGTTTAAATTTATTTACAAAAAAATTATTGTTCTTTACATGAAGCCCCAGCAATGATCTTTGCTTCAAGACTTATTTGTTTGATTTGATTGCTCCCCTCCATGAGTTCGATCAGGTTATTTACCGCCAGATATCCCATTTCGGTCAGTGGCTGCCTAGAAAACGTGATTGGGGTATAGAACAGATCAAATGCATCAGATTCATCAAAACTCAATACAGAGACCTGTTCAGGTACACTTATTTTTTTCTTAGTGAGGTATTTAAGGCCGTTAATAGTAAGCGTGTCGGTTGCGAAAAAAATAGCATCACACGGCTTTGAATCTGTAAGCAGCTGATCAATGCTGGAGTTAACATTATTATCTCCAGAAGCATTATCGATCTGCTGAAGCCAGAATTTGTTGAATTTAATATGGTTGTCCTTTAAGGCATCTAGATACCCCTTATTACGTTCCAGCAGATGAAAAAGCGTTGTGCGATAATTTACGAAAGCAATCCTACCGTGTCCTTTATCGATCAGGTATTGAGTTGCGTTGTATGCTGCTTTGTAGTTATCCAATGAAATATAATTACACTTTATTTCGGGGAAATGGCGATCTACAAGTACAAACGGAATACCGGAGCGCTGAAGCACTTCGATCTCGTTTTCGGAACCTTCAGTAGGAACCAGAATCAAACCATCTACCCGGCGGTTTACGAAAACATTGATCAATTTAGCAAATTTCTCAGCATCTTCATTTGAACTACCATAAATTACCGTGTAATTGTTTTTCTTTGCCTCTTCTTCAATCGATTTGGTAATGCCGGTACTGAATCTGAAATTAATATCTGCGACAACAAGACCAATTGTATGTGTCTTTTGAGTCTTCAGGCTTTTGGCGATCTGATTGGGATGATAATTAAATTTCTGTGCAGCTTTCATGATGCGCTCAGCGGTAGCCTTGTTGACCTGCTTTTCCACTGCCTGACCATTCATTACATAAGACACTAGTGCCGTCGAAACGCCAACATACTCTGCAATATCTTTAAGATTTACCTTTTTCATCTATTTGGTCAGTATAACTAATGGAAATCAATATTAGCTACTTTAAACGATTAAAGCAAATATTTTTCACCTCCGGCATAGATCATATTATCAGATGCAGCTAAATCAACTATTTTATTTTTATTAATGGATAGATTTCCACCAAATGAATACTGTTGTCCCGTCCTGAAATTACAGTTAAGGGAGGAGCGTGTTGAGGGAGATTAGCAATGAGATTAATAATCGTATTTAATTTCGTTATGCCTACTGCCATCTGGGTTCTTTCCTTCACGCAAATAATCGCCCGTTTTATCAATGTAAGTATTATAGGTATTCAATAGCCTATAATCCCAGTATGGGTATTGGTGACTAGTTAAGAATCCATTAATTATGGGGCGCACAGCTAAGAAGAACGCTTTATTGTTCGCTGGATAAGTCATGTTGCTACTATGGCTAAAACCTAATGCATGACCTAGCTCGTGAATTATCGTCTCCTCGGAAGATTTATTATAATGTCCCATCAATACATATTCAGCTCCGGCCACTAAGATACCTCCACCCAATCCACTAACATTTCTTACCAAACCCGTCTCTACTTTTGGGCGGGTTAAGATATCCTTGTAAACGGCTTCTTTTCTTTCTTTGGTTAATAGGCTGCCATCATTTTCGAGTAAACCTTCATAATCCATAAAGGCTTTTTGTGTTGCATCCTGAGAGAACAGGTAAGCTAAATTAGTAAACATAGCAATGCATTCTCTGGCATGTAATGGGTTCATCCTGTACCAATTATCAATATCTTGCTGCTGTTTTCTGAAATTTAACTGCCATGGTATTTTAATTTCATTCAGTTTTTTATAAAAAGGATCATCAACCGATACCGAAAATACGGCCTTAGATAAATCGGTTTGTTTCTTTATCTCGACTAACTTTCCACTTTCAGTATACAATTTCTCATCCTTTTCTGCAATTGAAACAGGTAATTCAAATGATGTCAAGGGAGCAATAGAGTCGATGTTTAAAAGTTTAATTCTCTCTTCGTATTCCGTTAATTTAACGAAAACATGAACATTTTTTATACTTTTTAAGGTATAGCAGTTTAATTTTATGTGGTTCGTTCCGCTCGA
>Ga0065714_10002291_pt1 | contig 34047 bp, 23 predicted proteins | sample MisRhiReplicate2_FD_59101 | JGI IMG/M metagenome (GOLD analysis project Ga0065714, IMG submission 59101) | Miscanthus rhizosphere microbial communities from Kellogg Biological Station, MSU, sample Rhizosphere Soil Replicate 2: eDNA_1 v2... | ecosystem: Host-associated > Plants > Roots >... | reverse complement strand
CAGATGATGGAGTCGATGATCCAGAACCCGATGCCGACCCGCGCCGAAGTGTCCGACGTAGCCAACGCCGTGCTCGACTACACCGACGCCGTGATGCTCTCGGCCGAAAGCGCCGCCGGCCTCTACCCGCTTGAAGCGGTGCAGGCCATGGCGCGTATCTGCATCGGCGCTGAAAAGCATCCGACCAGCAAGACTTCCAGCCACCGCATCGGCAAGACCTTCGAGCGCTGTGACGAAAGCATCGCCCTGGCGACGATGTACACCGCCAACCACTTCCCGGGCGTGAAGGCGATCATCGCCCTGACCGAAAGTGGCTACACACCGCTGATCATGTCGCGCATTCGCTCCTCGGTGCCGATCTACGCGTTCTCCCCGCACCGCGAAACCCAGGCTCGCGCGTCCATGTTCCGTGGCGTCTACACCGTGCCGTTCGACCCGGCCGCCCTGCAACCGGGCGAAGTCAGCCAGGCGGCGGTGGATGAACTGGTCAAGCGTGGCGTGGTGCAGACTGGCGACTGGGTCATCCTGACCAAGGGCGACAGCTACCACACCATCGGCGGCACCAACGGGATGAAAATCCTGCACGTTGGCGACCCGATGGTCTGAGTGACCGAGCGCTGAAAAACAAAAGCCCTGCCATGTGAATGGCGGGGCTTTTTGGTTTTTGCTCTCGGAGAATGCAGTGCCTGAACTGCCGTCATCGCGAGCAAGCTCGCTCCCACAATGGTTCTGTGGTGTTCCGAGACTTTCCGCTCGCCCCCAACCCCCTGTGGGAGCGAGCTTGCTCGCGATAGGGCCAGTCCAGGCGCTGCAAAACTCAATGCCTGTTGATAAACCCCGACAACGCCGCTACCGCCTCGGGCGAGCGCAGGCGTTGGGTGAACAGCCTGCCCTCTTCTTCGATCACCCTGAGCAGTTGCTCCCGGTCGGGCGCTTTCATCAGTTGCTTGCTGATACTCACCGCTTCAGCCGGCAGCGATTCGAAGCGCAACGCCACTTCCCGAGCCTTGGCCAAGGCCGCCTCGCCACTGTCCAGCGCCTCGGTGGCAATGCCCCAGGCGACCGCCTGTTCACCACTGAAGCCCTCGCCCAACAGCAACAATTGCGCAGCCCGGGCCTGGCCCAGCAGCCGCGGCAGGATCAGGCTGGAGCCGAACTCCGGACACAGTCCCAGGTTGACGAACGGCATACGCAGCCGCGCGTCCCGGCTGACGTAGACCAGGTCGCAGTGCAGCAGCAATGTGGTGCCGATGCCCACCGCCGGCCCGGCCACGGCGGCGATCACCGGTTTGCGGCAATCGAGCAGACTGAGCATGAACTGGAACACCGGGTTATCGAGGTCGTTCGGTGGTTGTTCGAGGAAGTCGATGATGTCGTTGCCGGCGGTGAAGCAGTCACTGGAGCCGGTGAGCAGCACTGCGCGAATCTGCGGGTCGGTATCGGCCATCGCCAGGGCTTGGGCCAGTTGACTGTACATGGCCCGGGTCAGGGCGTTTTTCTTTTCCGCACGGTTCAAGCGCACCGTCAGCAGGCCGCGTTCTCGGTCGAGCAACAGGGTTTCGGTCATGGTCGGTCTCGCGTCTGAAGATCAGCGCTCAACCACGGGGCAGGAAGACGTCGGCCAGCAGTTGATTGCGCGGCAAGCCGGCCAGGTACAAGCGCTTGGCGAAGGCCTCGACCCGGTCGGGATGGCCGCAGAGTAAGGCCTGGGTTTGCCGCGAAACAAGCCGCAGTTGCGCCAAGGCGGACGGCGCCTCGGCCGCGGTCAGCAGCTCCACGCTGAGGTTTTGATGCTTGGCCGCCAGCGCCGCCAGGGGTTTGGCCAGGTAATGCCCGGCTCCATCATGGGCCACGTGAATAAGGCGAATCGCGCCTTGGTGATGCTGGCGCAAAGCTTCGCGCAGCAAGCCAAACAACGGCGCCAGGCCGGTGCCAGCGGCGAGCAGCCACAGCGGCCGGTCGTGCCAGTCGGGGTCGTAATGCAAGGCACCGCCACGCAGTTCGCCCAGGCGGATCGGGTCGCCGGCCTTCATCTGCCGGGCCGCCTCGATGAATTGGCCGGGCTCGCGGCAATCGAGGTGGAACTCCAGGAAACGGTCTTCCTCGGGCAGGCTCGCCAGGGAATACGGCCGGGCCACGTCACCGGCCCACAGCACCAGGTGCTGCCCGGCCTGATAACGCAGCGACCGCTCGGGGGTGATGCGCAGGCGCAGCACCTCGCCACCGAGCCAATCCACTGCTGCCACGTGAGCGGCCTGGCCGTCGCGTTGCGGGTCGAAGGTGTGGATCTGCACATCCTCGACCACCTGGCATTGGCAGGCCAGCCGCCACCCCTGGTCGCGCTGCGTCGGGCTCAGGGCGTCGGGGCGGCTGTCGCGCACATCGCCGCCCACGCACTGCACCAGGCAAGCGTGGCAGCTGCCGGCGCGACAACTGTAGGGCACCGCCACACCGGCGCCGTTCAACGCGTCCAGCAGGTTACTGCCCGCCGCCACCGTCCATTGCCGACCGGCGACTGTCAGTTCAGGCATCGGTGTTCTCCCAGCCGGCAGCGCACCGATTGCGGCCGTCTCGCTTGGCACGGTACAGGGCCTGGTCGGCACGCTGCAACGCGTTGTCCAGGTCATCCCCCATTTCCAGCATCGTCATGCCCGCCGACAAGCTGAGGGCGCCGACCTGCAGACCGATCAGCTCGACTTCAGTGAACGCCAGCCGCAGCCGCTCGCAGCAGGCCGTCAGGCGCTGGGGGTCGCAGGCGGGCAGCAGCATGACAAATTCCTCGCCGCCATAACGGGCCAATACATCGCCCTCGCGCAGGCACGCGGTGGCGACCGCGGCAAAGGCCTGCAGCACCTGGTCGCCCGCAGCGTGGCCGTGCAGGTCGTTGATGCGCTTGAAATGGTCGAGATCGATCAGGGCCAGGCCATGGGCGATGCCGGGCCTGAGGGTGTTGAGCTCGCGGGAAGCGAGGCGCAGGAAGTGCCGGCGATTGAACAGCCCGGTCAGCTCATCGGTGGCCACCAGGTCTTCGAGCTGGCGCATCATCCCGCGCAAGGTGTCCTGGTGCGCCTGCAAGGCAAACCGCCGCTGGCGCATGCGCTGGCGTGATATCTGGACGTAGCGGGCGTAAAACACCAGCCACACCAGCACGAGAAACAGCACGGCCACCTGCAACCCGGCCAAGGTGGGATCGGGCAGCCTGAAGAAGTAACCGTCCCATAGGGTAATCGCGGTGAAGCTGATGAACACCAGCGACGCGCAGCGCACAAAGGCCCGGCGCGACAGGTGGAACAGCCCGAACAACAGGATCAATACATAAAACACCAGGAACACGCCCCGGGCCTGGTCCAGGTGCGCCATCATCCAGGTCTGCCAGCCCAGGCCGATCAGCACCTGCGCTTCGGTGAGGCTGGGGTCGGCGAAGCGCAGGTTACGGTCGGTGATAAACAGCGCGAACAACCCGGCCTGGCACAGCACGACCAACACGCTGCCGATGATGACACCGCGCAACGAATCGAGGTAATGACCACTGAAAAATGCCAGCCACAACAAAACCAGTGCCAGCGCGTACGTCGCGGCCGCCAAAGCGAAGCGTTTCAGCAAAAGACGTTGAATGGCGTTATGGGTCAATCGTTGACTCACCATGGGAAAGGAAACTGACAGGAGGCGTCCTACGCTACAGGCCAGACGCCACTTTAGTGGCGTGTAGGACAAATGACCATTCAATTCTGGAGCAGAAAAATGGCGTCAAAGCAATGGCCTATATTGACGCAGTGGTTTGGTGCCTGACACGTCACCTGTGCACCGCTCTGTTGGGCTGTGGGAGCAAAGCTTCTGTGGGAGCAAGGCTTGCTCCCACAGGGGGGCTAGCCTGCGATATACTGCCGCGCCTTTTTAGCGTCGCGCCAGCATGCCCGGCGTGCCTTATAGAGGTGCCGCCCGTCGACCGATGCACCCAGCGGCCGGCACCTTATTGAATGTTCCCGTCTTTAGAGAGGAGCGCGACTCATGACCGTGATCAAGCAAGATGACCTGATACAGAGCGTTGCCGACGCCCTGCAGTTCATTTCCTACTACCACCCCGTGGATTTCATCCAGGCGATGCACGAGGCCTACCTGCGCGAAGAATCGCCGGCAGCCCGCGACTCCATGGCGCAGATCCTGATCAACTCGCGCATGTGCGCCACCGGCCATCGGCCGATCTGCCAGGACACCGGCATCGTGACCGTGTTCGTGCGCGTGGGCATGGACGTGCGTTGGGATGGCGCGACCATGAGCCTGGACGACATGATCAACGAGGGCGTGCGTCGCGCCTACAACCTGCCGGAAAACGTCCTGCGTGCCTCCATCCTCGCCGACCCGGCAGGCGCACGTAAAAACACCAAGGACAACACCCCGGCGGTCATCCACTACTCCATCGTCCCGGGCAACACCGTGGAAGTGGACGTGGCGGCCAAAGGCGGCGGCTCCGAGAACAAGTCGAAGATGGCCATGCTCAACCCGTCCGACTCCATCGTCGACTGGGTGCTGAAAACCGTTCCGACCATGGGTGCCGGCTGGTGCCCACCGGGCATGCTCGGTATCGGCATCGGCGGCACCGCCGAGAAAGCCGCGGTCATGGCCAAGGAAGTGTTGATGGAATCCATCGACATCCATGAGCTCAAGGCTCGCGGCCCGCAGAACCGTATCGAAGAGATGCGCCTGGAGCTGTTCGAGAAGGTCAACCAACTGGGCATCGGCGCCCAGGGCCTGGGTGGCCTGACCACCGTGCTCGACGTGAAGATCATGGACTACCCGACCCACGCCGCCTCCCTGCCGGTGTGCATGATCCCCAACTGCGCCGCCACCCGTCACGCCCACTTCGTGCTCGACGGCAGCGGCCCGGCGTCGCTGGAAGCGCCACCGCTGGACGCCTACCCGGAAATCGTCTGGGAAGCCGGCCCGTCGGCCCGTCGCGTCAATCTCGACACCCTGACTCCGGAGGACGTGCAGAGCTGGAAACCGGGCGAAACCGTGCTGCTCAACGGCAAGATGCTCACCGGTCGCGATGCCGCGCACAAGCGCATGGTCGAGATGCTTAACAAGGGTGAAACCTTGCCGGTGGACCTCAAGGGCCGCTTCATCTACTACGTCGGCCCGGTCGACCCGGTAGGCGACGAAGTCGTCGGTCCGGCCGGCCCGACCACGGCCACGCGGATGGACAAGTTCACCCGCCAGATCCTCGAGCAGACCGGCCTGTTGGGCATGATCGGCAAATCCGAGCGCGGCCCGACCGCTATCGAAGCGATCAAGGACAACAAGGCTGTCTACCTCATGGCCGTCGGCGGCGCCGCTTACCTGGTGGCCCAGGCGATCAAGAAATCCAAGGTCCTGGCGTTCGCCGAACTGGGCATGGAAGCGATCTACGAGTTCGAGGTCAAGGACATGCCGGTGACCGTCGCCGTGGACAGCAAAGGCGAGTCGGTGCACATCACAGGCCCAGCGATCTGGCAGCAGAAGATCAGCGAAAGCCTGGCGGTGGAAGTGCAGTAACCCGCACGCAAGCGTTGTGACGAAGGCCGGTGAGCGACAAGCCCACCGGCCTTTTTCATGTCTCAACCAAAAACCTGTGGGAGCGAGCACAGCCATTCATCGGCTGCACCCACCCACCTGTCAGATCTGACAGGTTACACCCCTGCTCTCTCTTGGCATCCTCACCCTGGCCGGGGATCAACCCTGGCGCGGATCAAAGGGATGAACCTTCAATGGCAGAGCAAGCCCCCCTCCAGATCATCACGCCCACCATTGCCGGCGGCGCGTCAATCGCGACCCTCGGCAACAGCCTCGGCCCGGTAGGCACAAGGGGCGCCGCCTCGTTCGAGTTGCCGCTGCCCGTGTCGAGCGCCCGGCATCTGACGCCGGACCTGGCTCTGCAATACAACAGCCAAAACGGCAATGGCCTGTTCGGCATCGGCATGCAGTTGTCGGTCCCCAGCATCAGCCGCAAGACCAGTAATGGCGTCCCGCACTACGGGGAAGACGACGTCATGGTCGGCCCCGATGGGGTGGATCGCTGGCCAGATCTTGAGCGGCAGACCAGCCGCAAGATGGGCGAGCGTATTTTCGCGGTGGTGCGCTATTACCCGAGGGTCGAGAGCACCTTCGACATTTATGAACTCTGGACCTCCATCGATGGCCATCCGTTCTGGCGAGTACAGGGCAGCAACGGCCACGTGTATTGCTATGGGAAAAGCACGACGTCACGTATTGCCGACCCGCAGGTCCCGTCGCGCATTGCCCAATGGCTGCTGCTGGAAGAAGTCAGCCCGCTGGGCGAGCACATCTATTACGAGTACAAGGCCGACCCCTGTCCCCCTGACGGCCCCCACGACTATAGCGCCCAGCGTTACCTGCAACGGTTGTGTTATGGCAACGCCACGGCCAGCGAAACCTTGTATTGCTTTGAAGTTGAAGACCCGACCGAACTGGCCTGGCACTTTCACCTGATATTCGATTACGGCCAACGCCCCCTCGAACTCGAGGAAAAACCCGCCTGGACCGCCCTCGACGAAAACGCCTGGCAACTACGCAGCGATCCTATCCACGCTTACCGGTACGGCTTCGAGGTGGGCACCCGGCGCCTGTGCCATCAGGTGCTGATGTTTCACCAATTCCCTGCCGGAGCCGACAACGAACCCGCGCTGCTGCGTCGGTTGCTGTTGGAATACACCCCGACCGAGTTGGGCTACAGCCTGTTGACCGCCGCCCATTATCAAGACTGGGATGCCGAGGGTCGGGTCGGATACAGCCCTCCGGTGGAACTCCGATACACCGACTTCGAGCCGAACCTTGAGCCAGCGGCATTTTTTGCCTTGGAAACCATGCCCGCCCTGGAAGACGGTCGTCGCTACCAGTGTGTCGACCTCTACGGCGAAGGCATTCCGGGTTTCTTGTGCCGCCATGCCGATAGTTGGTACTACCGCGAGCCTGAGCGCGGCGAGAGCGAAGATCATGACGAAATCAGCTATGGTCCCTGGTCAATGCTGCCCAGCATCCCGATCGCCACCGATAACTCGGCGGTGATGCAAATACTGACGGACCTCACCGGCAGCGGTCGTCTCAATTGGGTCATCGCCCAACCCGGCATGAGTGGCTTTTATACCCTCAACCCCGACCGCAGTTGGTCGACCTTTACCGACTTCAAGCGCTTCCCCAGCGAATTCCTGCATCCCGCCGCCCAACTGGGCGACTTGTCCGGCGACGGCTTGCGCTCATTGGCCCTGATCGGCCCGAAAAGCGTGCGGCTCTACGCCAATCTGCGGGAAGAGGGTTTCGCCCCCGGCGTGGACGTTCCCCATGAACCGGACAGCGACCTGCCCCTGTTCAGCGACGTGCGCAGCGAGTTGGTGTTGTTTGGCAATATGCTCGGCAGCGACAGCACCGAGCTGTGCCGTATTCGCTGCAATGAAATCAAGTGTTGGCCGAACCTGGGCCATGGACATTTCGGGGAGGGCTTCGTCGTGAGTGCCCTACCCTTCACCTATAGCGAGTTCGATGCCGAGCGGGTGCGGATCGCCGATCTGGATGGCTCCGGGGCACCTGCGTTGATTTATCTGCAAAGCGATTGTTTCGAGATCTACTTCAACCGCGGCGGCAATGGCTTGGAGCAAACACCCCTGCGGGTCCAGTGGCCCGACGGCCTGCGCTATGACCGCCTCTGCCAAGTCACCCTGGCCGATCTGCAAGGCTTGGGTTGTGCCAGCTTGATCCTGAGTGTTCCCCATCACACGCCGGATCTGAAACCGCGCCATTGGCGCTACGACTTCGTCGCGACACGGCCCTACCTGCTCAGCGCCACGAACAACAACATGGGCTGCAGCAGTAGCCTGGCCTACCGCAGCAGCGCGCAGTTCTGGCTGGACGAAAAACAGCAGATCCTGAAACGCTCCCAGCCACCGATCTGCTATCTACCCATGGCTTTGCCGCTGGTGGCCAGCCAGCAACAATTGGACGAAATCACTGGAAATTGCCTGACCCAGCGCTTCACGTATTTCGAGGGCGACTACGACAGCTTTCAGCGAGAATTCCGAGGCTTCGCCCGGCTGTATCAGCTCGACAGCGAAACCCCCGCTGCAGACTTGGACAGCGGTTTTACCGCGCCGGCACTGGTCAAGACCTGGTTTCACACCGGTCGTAGCGTCGACCAGCCCCTCAAGGATTGTTTCGAAGCCGACAACGACGCGCCAGTGCTGGGCCCAACATTGCTGACTCGTTTCCACGAACAGGACGGAGCCGACCAGATCATCACGCCCGACCCCGAGACCGCCCGGGAAATGGCCTACGCCTTGGCTGGCCATGTATTGCGCAGCGAGACCCACCACGCCGAATCCATCGCCATGCTCCAACCCTACACCGTGACGCAACAACGCTACCTGTTGCGTCAACCTCATGCGGGCCATAAAAGCTTATTGGTACTGGCACTGGAAACAGTCAGCCTTCAATACGATGGGTTTATCAACGACCCACAAGCCCAGCACGGCATCTCCCTGAATTGGAATCACTACGGCCAGCCGGTGCACAGTTTCGTCGTTCATTACGCCCGACGCCTGATCGCAAATGATAATCCCCCCTTCGAAGACGAAGACGAGAACACTTGGTGGCGCGATGCCCATGACGATCAGCAACAGATCTTCCATATCATCGAGAGCCGATCCGAATCACTGGACCTGTCCGACGAGACCGGACTGCGCATAAAGCTCGGCCTCCCTTGGCGCGCTCGCACCAACGGGTTGCGACGCCCCAAGGGAAACCTCCCCGAAGGATTGAACCCGCAACAGGTCAGCTATGAATGCTTCCTGGAACATCAGGATTCGGCTGAGTGGACAGCTGCCCGGGTGTTGATCAGTCTTGACGAACAAACCTACCTGCGCGATGAATCGAACACTATCCTGTTCCAGGCCTTGCCCGGTCCGTTGGAAGTGGCCGAGTTCGACAAGCAGGCGCTGGACGCCTATGACGCCGTGCCAGACCCGTTCGACATTCGCCAGCAATTGGAAACGATTGGCTTCGAACCCATGAGGCTGTTCCTGCCTGAAGACCCAGGCAAGGACGCTGCGCAGGAACTGTGGTCAAGGAAACTCGGTTTCACCACGTACCTGCCGCTGGAAGGTTTCTTCCATGCCAGTGCGTTGCAGGAAACCCAGAGCCATGGCGTTACCACGACCGACTATGACGCCTATCACCTGATGCCCATCGCCGTAACCCTACCGGACGGCTGCGCAACCCACATCGAATACAACTATCACTCGCTGCTGCCACGAAAAATCATCGACGCCAACGACAATATCCAAGAGGCGCTTTATGGCCCGGACGGCGTGCCCTTGGCTATCACCTTTCACGGCACCGAGAATGGCGCTCCGGCGGGTTTCGATTCCATCGATACTTATGAGCCGCCCGAAGACCTGTCTCCCGCTCACGCCATTGAAAATCCGGCGGACACCTTGGGCGACATGGCCAGCGCCGTACGGATCGAAGATTTGAGCTGGATGGGCACGCTCGACCTGGCGCTGGTGTTGCCGGAGCAGCGCGATGAATGGATCAGCGCCCGCTACGTGCTGCCCAGCGGCCACATTCGCGCCTCGGCGCGCATTCGCCTGGCCCGGCTCAAGACGCGGAGCGCCGGCGAGGAACTACTCTGGATGCTGATCCAGTCCACAACCCGGGAACCGGCCCACAGCGTCGTGTTGAGCGCCGATCGCTATCCGGATGATCGACTGCGACAGATCCGCATCGCCGTCAGCGCCGTCGACGGTTTTGGTCGCCCGCTGCAAAGCAAGCAATTGGTCGAGCCTGGGCAAGCCTATGCCGTGGCCGAGGACGGCTCGCTGAGATTGGGCGACGATGGGCGGCCGATCCAACATGATGCCAACCCGCGCTGGCGCGTCAGCGAACGGGTCGAGTACAACAACAAAGGCCTGGTAACGCGGGTCTACCGCCCTTACTTCGCCGATGCCTGGCGTTACATCAACGACGCGTCGCTGCGTGAACACGGCTACCACGACCGGCAGTTCTACGACCCGCCGGGGCGGCTGGTCAAAGTCGTCAATGCCAAGGGGCATGAGGCCTGGCATGTCTATCACCCGTGGTACCAGTGCGATCACGATTACAACGATACCGCGCCACTCGATGGTTCATCGTAGAAGGGCNGACATGAACAGTGTTCACTCCCGAACCCCGGNTATCGNTGCCGTCGACGGCCGTGGCCTGCCGGTGCGGCAGATCGCTTATCTGCGAAGCCAGGCCAAGGCCCCCGCAGCCGCGCTGATCACTCGTCAACGGTTCAACGTAACCGGCCATTTGACCGAGCAATGGGACCCACGTCTGTTCGACCATGCCCCTAAACCCAATCAGGCCACGGTCTACAACCTCCTGGCCAGCCCCCTGCAGACCGACAGCGTCGACGCTGGATGGCGCCTGGCCTTGCCGGGGTTGGCGGGTGAAACCTTGCAGGTATGGAATGCGCGCGGCAACCATTGGCGCACGCAGTATGACAACCAGCTGCGCCCGCTAGCCCTGGAGGAGAATGGCCAGGCGAATGCCGAAACGTTCACCTACGCCGACGCCACTGAAGACACCGTAGATAACCTGCGTGGGCAGTTGCTGGAGCAGACCGACACCTCGGGCACCTTGCGCCTCGACCGTTACAGTCTGTTGGGTGAATCGTTGCGCCAGGTACGCAGTTTTGCCGACGCTATCCCCTATACCAGTACACAAACCCGGGACGCCCTCGGCGCACTGGTAAGCCAGACTGACGCCGGCGGCCACCGATATGATTTACGCCTGGACGTTTGCGGGCAACTCAGACAAGCGGACCTGAAACTCAAGGACCATGAGGCATCACAACCGATTTTGCTGGACACCCTCTATAACGCAGCCGGCCAGATCGAGCGCCAGGACACCGCCAACGGCGTGACCAGCCGCTGGACACGTGATCCGGCGGATGGTCGGATGAGCACCCTCAAGACAGGAAAAGCCGGTGAGGCCCTGCGCCAGGACCTGGCCTATTTCTATGACCCCGTGGGCAATGTGCTGCGCATCGAGGACCAGACAGTGAGCACCCTGTACTTTGCCAATCAGCGCATGGACGGTCACCGTGAGTTCACCTACGACTCGCTCTATCGCCTGACCAGCGCCACCGGCCTGGAGGGAGACACACCACACCTGCTGCCCGGTTTACCGGCCCCGATCGTTCCCATCGACCCCTCCATCCGTTTCAACTATACCCAGCTCTACACCTACGACAGCGGCCACAACCTGACCCAACTGCGGCATGTTCGCGAAGGCAACAATCACACCCAGGCACTGCGCATCGCCCCCCACAGCAACCGGGGCGTGCGCTGGACAGTAGACGACCCGGAACCGGATTTCGACGCGCTGTTCGATGCCCACGGTAACCCATTGTATTTGCAACGCGGTGCCCAGCCACTGGTATGGAATGCCCGCGACCAGCTCAGCAGAGTGACATTGCTCAAGCGCGACAACGGCATGGCCGACGATGACGAAACCTACCTTTACAGCCTGGGCGAGCGGGTCAGCAAGACCCACATCACCGCCAGTACCCGCCACGAAACCCGTTATTTGCCGGACCTTGAAATCCGCACGAGCAGCCACGGGGAGCAATTGCACATCATCACATTTGCGTTGGCCCACGGCAGCGTCCGTTGCCTGCATTGGGAAGCCGGCCAACCGGACGGCATCGAAGCCGACCAACTGCGCTACAACCTCGACGACCACCTGGGCTCCAGCACATTGGAGCTGGACCGCGAGGGCGCCTTGATCAGCCTTGAGCATTACTATCCGTTCGGTGGTACCAGCTGGCAGGCCGCCCGTTCGAGAATAGAAGTCGACTACAAGACTTTGCGGTATTCGGGCAAGGAGCTGGATGCCAGTGGCCTGTATTACTACGGTGCGCGTTATTACCCGCCGTGGTTGCAGCGCTGGTTGAGCCCGGACCCGGCGGGCACTGTCGACGGGTTGAACCTGTATGGATTCGTCGGCAACAACCCGATGACGCTGACCGACGACCAAGGCTTGATCCTGGAGACACAGGCAGAGAGAGATGACAGGAAAGCGCAGGCCGCGGCCGACCATGAAGGGCGGAAGAAAAAACACAAACTGAACCGGGAGATAGCCAAGTTCAAGGACATCCTGAAGCTGACTTCACGCAGGGCCCGCGAAGCGCAGACCCAACTGGAAAGCCATCGCTCGGTAGCGGCTCACGCCCAGTCCGCCGCGGTACGTGTCGGCGCTCATGTTGGCGCGCAGGTCATCAGTTATGGCGCGGGCATCGCGGTGGGCATGGGGGCGGCGGCACTGGGCAGCGTTGCGGGCCCACCCGGTATCATCCTGGGGGCCGCGCTGGGGTTCACGACCAGCAAAGGCGTGAGCATTGGCCTTGACTATGCACTGGAGCGATTGAGCCTGAGCGCAGCGGTCAACTTCAAGACCCGCAAACTGGACCCGAATCGCATCGTGAAGAGAGGCGAATACAAGCACCTCAATCTGGACGAGTATGCCAAGGCGAAAGGTCAGGACCTGCTCCATGCCGTGACCGCGCCCACCACCCGAAACGTCTTGAAAGCCGGCAAGGAAGCGGCTGTCACCGGCACCAAAATCGCGCTGAAAGCCAGCGGAAACGTGACCGCCAGCGAAATCGGGGCCGCGGTGGGTACAGTGCTCGGGACAATCGAGATCATTCACGAAATCCGCGGCGCCAACCGTGAACTTTCCGAGGAAAAAATCGCCCGGGCCGACGAGTACATCAATGGCATGATCGAGGTGCTGAACGCACAAATGGACTACATCGACAAGCTGTTCAATAAGGCGGAACTCGGCGCTACCAATACCTACCAGCCGCTGGAAAAGCTATTCGGAGAATCCAGTGGCGACACGCCTCAAAACCTGAGACTTCAGATGAAAGCCACGATCGTTCAACTGAAGAAGACCCAAAGCATGCTCAGATAGCCGGTTTGTCTTGAAGCGAAAGCGGCGGATCGGCTTGCTTCAACGCCGAATGTGAACCTCTTTACGAACTGGCTCTCGATAGCGGCGATTCAGCCGCTAATTCGGCGTGCTATCGTGCCCATCCCTGCCCTGCCCTTGAAACAATCAAATGCCCGCAATGCCGCGCCCCTTGCGCCTGCTCCTTGCCATCGTCCTGATCCTCGCCGGCGCAGCCCTTGCCGCCGTCCTCGCCGTGCGCCATGCCGAGCGCGCAGCCCTGGAGGAAGACGCTAGCCGTGCGAGCCAGCAACTGGCGCTGTACGCCAATTCCCTCCACACCCTGATCGAACGCTACCGCGCCCTGCCCGCCGTGCTGGCGCTGGACCCGCAGTTGCGTGATGCCCTCAAGGGCTCGCTGAGCGCGACGCAACAGGATGCATTGAATCGCAAACTGGAAAAAATCAACGGCGCCGCACAATCGTCCACGCTTGAATTGCTCGACCATACAGGCCTCGCCGTGGCGGCCAGTAACTGGCGTCTGCCCAGCAGCTACGTCGGGCACAATTATGGTTTCCGCCCCTACTTCATCCAGACTCGCACCCAGGGCACCGGGCGGTTTTATGCAGTGGGCGTGACCAGCGGTATTCCGGGTTATTTCTTATCCAGTGCGGTGACCGGCGACAATGGTGACTTCCTCGGCGCGATGGTGGTGAAGTTGGAGTTTCCGGAGCTTGAGCGCGAGTGGCGCCAGGGCAGCGACACGCTGTTGGTCAGCGACGCGCGGGGGATTATCTTCATTGCAAATCGCCCGGGCTGGCGTTATCGCCACTTGCAGCCGCTGAGCGACAGCGCCCGCGCCGAACTCAAGGCCACCCGTCAATACGACAAACAACCGTTGCAACCGCTGGCCTATGAACCCCTGCGGCGCTTTGACGACAATAGCCATCTGGTCCGGGTCGAGACGCCCGATGGCTCGGCGCACTACCTGTGGGAATCCTTGCCGCTGACCGCCGAAGGCTGGACGCTGCACTTGCTGCGCCGTCCGCAGATCGCCTTCGAAGACCGTCGCAACGCCGGGCTCGCGGCCGCCGGGTCGTGGCTGGCGCTGGTGTTCCTGCTGCTGTTTCTCAACCAGCGCTGGCGCCTGGCAAAGTTGCGCCAGCGCAGCCGCGAAGAGCTTGAACGGTTGGTCGAAGAACGTACCCGGGATCTGCACACGGCCCAGGACGGGCTGGTGCAATCGGCCAAGCTGGCGGCACTGGGGCAGATGTCGGCGGCCCTGGCCCATGAAATCAACCAGCCCTTGACCGCCCAACGCATGCAATTGGCGACCCTGCGTTTGCTGCTCGATCATGGTCGGGTCGATGACGCCTACAAGGCCCTCAAGCCGGTGGACGACATGCTGACCCGCATGGCCGCCCTCACCGGTCACCTGAAGACCTTCGCCCGCAAAAGCCCCAGTGGCCTGCGCGAACGCCTGGACCTGGCGGCGGTGGTCGACCAGGCGCTGCAATTGCTGGACACGCGCCTGCGCGACGAACAGATCAGCACCGTGCTGCACCTGACTCGACCGGCCTGGGTGCGCGGCGATGCGATCCGCCTCGAACAGGTATTGATCAACCTGCTGCGCAACGCCCTCGACGCCATGGCCGACCAACCCATCAAGCGCCTGGAAGTGCGCCTGGAAGCCGATGAGCAATTGTGGCGCCTGACCGTCAGCGACAGCGGCACCGGGATCGCCGAGGAACACCTGGCCCAGGTGTTCGATCCATTCTTCACCACCAAGGCGGTGGGCGATGGCCTGGGTCTGGGGCTGGCGGTTTCGTTTGCAATCATCCATGAATCCGGTGGACGACTGACGGCGGACAACCATGAGCACGGCGCGGTATTCTGCGTGACCTTGCCCATTGATAAGGAGGCGCAACTGAATGCTTGATTCAGTCATGGTCGTTGATGACGAAGGCAGCATTCGCAGCGCCGTCGAGCAATGGTTGAGCCTGTCGGGGTTTCAGGTGCAGTTGTTCAGCCGCGCCGATGAATGCCTGGCCCGGTTGCCGGAGCATTTCCCTGGAGTGATCCTCAGCGATGTGCGCATGCCCGGCCTCAGTGGCCTGGAGCTGTTGGCCGAAGTGCGCCGCCGCGATCCGGACCTGCCGGTGATTCTGTTGACCGGCCACGGCGACGTGCCGATGGCCGTGGAGGCCATGCGCGACGGAGCCTACGACTTCCTGGAAAAACCCTTCAGCCCCGAAGCCCTGCTCGGCAGCCTGCGCCGGGCCCTGGACAAACGCACCCTGGTCCTGGAAAACCGTCGCTTGCATGAACAGGCCGACGCCCGGGTCCGCCTCGATGGCACGCTGCTGGGCGTTTCCCGTGCGTTGCAAAACCTGCGGCGCCAGGTGCTGGACCTGGCCGCACTGCCGGTCAACGTGTTGATCCGCGGCGAAACCGGCAGCGGCAAGGAACTGGTCGCCCGCTGCCTGCACGACTTCGGCCCGAGGGCGAGCAAGCCCTTCGTCGCGTTGAACTGCGCGGCCATTCCCGAGGCGCTGTTCGAAGCGGAGCTGTTCGGCCACGAAAGCGGCGCCTTCACCGGCGCCCAGGGCAAGCGCATCGGCAAGCTCGAATACGCCGATGGCGGCACGCTGTTTCTCGACGAAATCGAGAGCATGCCCCTGGCCCAGCAGGTCAAGTTGCTGCGGGTGTTGCAGGAACAGAAGCTCGAACGCCTGGGCTCCAACCAGAGCATCCAGGTGGACCTGCGCATCATCGCCGCCACCAAGCCCGACCTGCTGGACGAAGCCCGGGCCGGACGTTTTCGCGAAGACCTGGCCTATCGCCTGAACATCGCCGAACTGCGCCTGCCACCGCTGCGCGAACGGCGCGAGGACATTCCCCTGCTGTTCGAACACTTCACCCACAGCGCCGCCGAACGCCTGGGCCGCTCCGCCGCGCCCCTGAGCGGCCCGCAGTTGAGCCATCTGCTCAGCCACGACTGGCCGGGCAACGTGCGTGAGCTGGCCAACGTCGCCGAACGCCAGGTGTTGGGGCTTGATCAACTGCCCGTCCTGGAGACGGAGCCGGGCCAATCCCTCGCGGCCCAACAGGAAGCCTTCGAAGCCCAATGCCTGCGCGCCGCCCTGACCCGGCACAAAGGCGATGTGAAAGCCGTGCTTGAGGAACTGCAACTGCCGCGCCGCACCTTCAATGAAAAGATGCAGCGGCATGGGTTGAGTCGGGAGATGTTTTTGTAAGGCCCGCTGAATTCTCTGGGTCTGTACCGGCCTCATCGCGAGCAAGCTCGCTCCCACAGGGGCATGTGTAAGCCGGACGAAATGTGGGAGCGAGCTTGCTCGCGATGGGGCCAGTACAGACAACAACCCTCTCCCTGCATAAGCGGATTCCCGCCCACACCCCCAGCCACAATGAGCGATTTTCCGCTCACCTAGCGCCATGCCCCCCTCTAAACCGGCCTTCTGCCACCTGGCACAGCTCCTGCTATAGCCCTGTCAGGCTGCGTTCCCACGCGCTCCACAAAAACAATTAAACGAAGGGATCCTTCAATGGACAACTCCAACGCCCTGCCCCTTGGGTCGGCTGCCGTGCCCGCCCGTGAAAGAACCACCGCCAGCCGGATCAAATCGATCTTCAGCGGCTCGGTCGGCAACATGGTCGAGTGGTATGACTGGTACGTCTACGCCGCATTCTCGTTGTACTTCGCCAAAGTCTTCTTCCCCAAGGGCGACACCACCGCCCAATTGCTCAACACCGCCGCGATCTTCGCCGTGGGCTTCCTGATGCGTCCGATCGGCGGGTGGTTGATGGGCCTGTACGCCGACCGTGCCGGTCGCAAACGTGCGCTGATGGCGTCGGTGTACCTGATGTGCTTCGGCTCGCTGATCATTGCCCTGAGCCCGAGCTACGAAACCATCGGCGTCGGCGCACCGATCCTGCTGGTCTTTGCCCGCTTGCTCCAAGGCCTGTCAGTGGGTGGCGAGTACGGCACCTCGGCCACCTACCTGAGCGAGATGGCGACCAAGGAACGTCGCGGCTTCTTCTCCAGCTTCCAGTACGTGACCCTGATCTCCGGCCAGCTCATCGCCCTGGGCGTGCTGATCGTGCTGCAACAGACCCTCACCACCGAACAGCTGTATGCCTGGGGCTGGCGCGTCCCGTTCGCCATCGGCGCGCTGTGCGCTGTCGTGGCGCTGTACCTGCGACGCGGCATGGAAGAAACCGAGTCGTTCACCAAAAAGGAAAAAGCCAAGGAAAGCGCGATGCGCACCTTGATGCGCCATCCCAAGGAACTGATGACCGTGGTCGGCCTGACCATGGGCGGCACCCTGGCGTTCTACACCTACACCACCTATATGCAGAAATACCTGGTGAACACCGTCGGCATGAGTATCTCCGACTCCACCACCATTTCTGCCGCCACATTGTTCCTGTTCATGTGCCTGCAACCGGTGATCGGCGGGCTGTCGGACAAGATTGGCCGCCGGCCGATCCTGATCGCCTTCGGCATCCTCGGCACGCTGTTCACCGTGCCGATCCTCACCACCTTGCACACCATCCAGACCTGGTGGGGCGCGTTCTTCCTGATCATGGCTGCGCTGATCATCGTCAGCGGCTACACCTCGATCAACGCCGTGGTGAAAGCCGAGCTGTTCCCCACCGAAATCCGTGCCCTGGGCGTCGGCCTGCCGTACGCACTGACCGTGTCGATCTTCGGCGGCACCGCTGAATACATCGCCCTGTGGTTCAAGAGCATCGGCATGGAAACCGGCTACTACTGGTACGTGACGGCGTGCATCGCCGTGTCGCTGCTGGTGTACATCACCATGAAAGACACCCGCAAGCACTCGCGGATCGTTACCGACTGACAGCCACGTCGGACAAACAGAAAGGGGCGCACCTGAACAGGTTCGCCCCTTTTCTCGTTCCACATATCCAAAGATTTATCTGACATTAATCTCTGGTTAATGCCTGGCTTCCATCCTCACTCTCAACAGAACGCAGTTCGCAACGCCGATGACGAGCCTCATTGACTGTTTTGCGCTGACGGACAACACATCGATTAAATCGATTTATTTAAGCACTTTTTTGCGCTTTTTAATCAAATTAACGAGCGTAATATGAACTCCACACCCAAGGCGCTAACGCCAAAACATTCTGGAGCACGACCATGAAAACCAAACTGATCATCGCCCTGACCCTGTCCGTACTGGCCGCCAACACCTTCGCTGCCGACGGCTTCGACCGCACCAGCTCGGCCATCGCCGCCGACGGTTATGACCGTACTAGCGCTGCCACCGTTGCTGCTGATGGCTTCGACCGCACTAACGGCGCCACCGTCGCTGAAGATGGCTTCGACCGTACTAACGGCGCCACCGTCGCTGAAGATGGCTTCGACCGCACTAACGGCGCCACCGTTGCTGAGGATGGCTTCGACCGTACTAACGGCGCTACCGTCGCTGAAGATGGCTTCGACCGCACTGGCGGCGCTACCGTCGCTGAAGATGGCTTCGACCGCACTGGCGGCGCTACCGTCGCTGAAGATGGCTTCGACCGCACTAACACTGCTGCCATCAGCTAATCCGAGAACGACACCCTCACAGCCCGGCTTCGGCCGGGCTTAGTTATTTATGGGTCACAGGAAAACGGGCAGTCTTAGTCGAGCACAAAGTGAAAATCACTGAAGAACTAATGTGGGAGCGAGCCTGCTCGCGATGACATCATCCGACGCGGCAACGGTTGCGCGTCGTAAACAGCTATCGCGAGCAGGCTCGCTCCCACAGAGGTATCGGGCGCTCAGGTTTTGCTTGCTCGGCTGGAAATAACTCACCAACCCTTGCACTATCCCTTCGTTTTCAAACCATTCAGGACCCGGCCCGATGCCCGACGATATCCATTTCTACGAACCCGCCAACGGCCACGGCCTGCCCCATGACCCGTTCAACGCCATTGTTGGCCCGCGCCCCATCGGCTGGATTTCTTCCCAGGATGCCGAAGGCCGCCTGAACCTGGCGCCCTACAGTTTCTTCAACGCCTTCAACTACATTCCGCCGATCATTGGGTTCTCCAGCGTCGGGCGCAAAGACAGCCTGAACAACATCGAACAGACCGGCGAATTCGCCTGGAACCTGGCCACGCGCCCGCTGGCCGAGCAGATGAACCAGAGCTGCGCGATGGTCGCGCCAGAGGTCAATGAGTTCGAACTGGCGGGTTTGATGACAGCGTCGTCACGGGTAATCCAGGTTCCGCGCGTCGCCGAAAGCCCGGTGTCCTTCGAATGCAAGGTCACGCAGATCATTCAACTGCAGCGGGCGGACAAAGGGCTGGTGCCAAGCTGGCTGATCCTCGGCGAAGTGGTCGCCGTGCATATCGCCAAGTGGCTGTTGAAGGATGGGGTATACGATACCGCCGCCGCCGAGCCGATCTTGCGCGGTGGCGGGCCGGCGGATTATTTCCAGTTGGGGCCTGAGGCGTTGTTCAAGATGCATCGCCCTCGATAGAAGGCTGCACTGTGAGAGCAAGGCTTGCCCGCGATGCAGGCCCCTCGGTTCCCAAGACCGACCGCGTTGCCTTCATCGCGGGCAAGCCTTGCTCCCACAGCGTTAATCTCGTGGGTTCCAGAGCAACCCGCCCTCGTCGTCGACGCCCTTGAGGTGGGTCAGTTGCAGGGCTGCCGCTTCATCGGCTTTGACGGCGGTCTCGAAGGTCTGCTCTTCAAGGATCTTGTTGAAACGCGGCGCACCTGAGCCGCCGATGGCCTTGGTGGCGATGGCGGCATGGTAGCCGCCGCCTTCCTTGGGAACGACGGCGGAAACAGCTTCAAAGGTTTCAAAGGCTTTGCGTGCCATGTCTTGTGCATCCTGGCGGTGGAAAATGACGCTCATTAAACCTTCAACCGGCCAGTTTGTGTACCTGCGCCCGGCACCCTTCGGTCGCCTGGGCGGCGGAGACTTCCCTGAAGGTATGAAAATCCAGGCTGCTCACCACCAGGTCCTGCACCAGCTCGGCGAAAATCGCCATGGCCGGTGAATTGAAGTAGGCATCCATCGACAGCTGATTGACCCAGAGCCCGGACACCAGCCACAAATCAGCGTCGCATTGCGATTGCTGCAAGGCAAAGTGCAAGCAACCGGGAGCCAGGCGCGAGGGCGCGATCAGCGTACTCAGGCGCGCCCCCAGTTGCCTGGAGCAACCGGCACGGGCCCGGACGAAAGCCATGTGGCTGACGGGGATCTGTGTAGTCATGTTCAACCCTCCCAGGTAATCCGTTGTGCAGCCGGGGACAGGCTGCGACAGGATCAAAGGTTAAGCGCCACGACGCCAGTTTCGTTAGTCGATTCCTGCCGACCCATTGCACAATCCTGCGCATCGGTATCACAAAATTTGCCATCGATCCGGTCGAAACCAGGGAAGTTGAAACAAAAGGTTTCAAGCAAGTTTCCACAGCATTGCAGCGTCATGGCCCCTTGCGCCGTGCAGGATCAGGCAAGCTTTCAACAGGATGTTGCTACCGCTGCGCCTTGCACAAACATAAGCTTTTGTTCATCGCTCCCTATCGCCTGAGGATCCCGGCATGTCGCCACTCGACCACGCCCACGTCCCGCTGGACACGCACTTGGAACAACAGCGCGCCGAATTGGCGTCGATCATCGACCGCAACACCAGCGAAGACGGCAGCTATGCCACGGCCATCGGCTCGCTGAACCTGTCGCGCCACAGCAAGCCTCAAAAGTTCGCTCCGGTGCTGGCCCAACCGGCGCTGTGCATCATGGCCCAGGGCAGCAAACAGGTGCGCCTGGCGGATGAGCTCTTCAACTATGACCCGCTCCATTACCTGGTGGTCTCGGTGTCGATGCCGTTGAGTGGTTGCATCGCGGACGTTTCGCCGCAAGAGCCGATCCTCGCCCTGCGCCTGGACATCGACCCGGCGGAAATTACCGCACTGATCGCCGACGCAGGCCCCCTGGGTGTTCCGACCCGCCCCGCCGGACGGGGGCTGTATGTCGAACGCCTGGACACGCCGACGCTCGACGCCGTGCTGCGCCTGGCGCGGTTGCTCGATACACCGAAAGACATCGCCATGCTCGCGCCGCTGGTGCGCCGGGAAATCCTCTATCGCCTGCTGCGCAGTCCCCAGGGTTATCGGTTGTACGAAATCGCCATCGCCAACAGCCAGAGCCATCGCATCAGCCAGGCGATCAAGTGGCTCAACGGCCATTTCGAACAGCCGCTGCGCATCGATGACCTGGCCCGGGAAGTGAACCTCAGCGTCTCGACCCTGCATCACCGCTTCAAGGCCATGACTGCCATGAGCCCGCTGCAATACCAGAAGCAACTGCGCCTGCAGGAAGCCCGCAGGCTGATGCTCGCCGAAGGGCTGGAAGCCTCGGCGGCGGGGTATCGGGTGGGTTATGAAAGCCCTTCGCAGTTCAGCCGCGAGTACAGCCGGTTGTTCGGCGCGCCGCCGTTGCGGGATCTGGCGCGGTTGCGGATGACTGTTTGACCTGGGGTTTGTGTTGACTGGGCCGGCCCCATCGCGAGCAAGCTCGCTCCCACAGGGGTTCGCTGTTCACAACAATCAACTGTGGGAGCGAGCTTGCTCGCGATGAGGCCAGTAAAAGCACCTCATTTCTTGAACTCAGGCACCGAGCAACCGACACGCCTGCGCCGGTATGGTCACCGACACCGCATGCCCAATGCCCAGGTCCATGCCCTGGCAAGGCGTGTTCAGCGCCGTGAACGAGATCCCGGAACACTCCACCGTGGTCTCGACGGTCGCGCCAATGTCCCGCACGAACGTCACCTTGCCCAGCAACCGGTTACCCGCCGAGGCCTGGGGCGAGGACAGTTGCAGGTCTTCGGGGCGCACCAGCAACTTGATCTTCTCGCCAGCGATGACGCTATGGCTGGCCGGCACGTCCAGCGTGTCCCCGCCCGGCAGCCCGACCCGTCCGTTGCCCAGGGTGGTCGCCGGAAAAATGTTGCCTGAGCCGATGAAGTCGGCGACGAACTCATTGGCGGGGTGCCGGTAGATCTCGATCGGCGTACCGACCTGTTGCACCCGATGCTCCCCCAGCACCACGACGATGTCAGCCATCGTCATGGCTTCGCGCTGATCGTGGGTCACCAAAATGGTAGTGATGTTCAACCGCTGTTGCAGTTGGCGGATTTCCACTTGCATCGACTCGCGCAACTTCGCGTCCAGAGCCGACAGCGGTTCGTCCAGCAGGAGGATTTTCGGCCGGGCGGCAATGGCCCGGGCAATCGCCACGCGCTGGCGCTGGCCGCCGGACAGTTTCGCCACGGGCCGGTCGATCATCGCCTGGAGCTGGATCAGTTCCAGCAACTCCACCACCCGCGCCTGTTGCTCGACCTTGCCCACGCCCCGCAGCTTCAGCGGATAGGCGATGTTCTCGCCGACGGTCATGTGGGGAAACAGGGCCAGCGATTGAAACACCATGCCGAAGTTGCGCAGGTGCGCCGGGGTGTGGCCGATGTCTTGGCCATCCAGGCGAATTTCGCCGCCGCTGAGGCTTTCCAGGCCGGCGATCATGCGCAGCAAGGTGGTCTTGCCACAGCCCGAAGGCCCGAGGAAACACACCAGTTTGCCCTCGGGCAAATGCAGGTTCACGTCCGTGACCGCGCAGGCCGAGCCGTAATGCTTCTCGACGTTTTCCAGTATCAGTCCAGTCATGTCTTCACCTCGAAATCAAAAGGAAACGCCGCCCTCGCCCACCAGCTTCTCCAACGCCCAGATCAACACGAAATCGATCAGCACGATGAGCACGGCAAACGAGAAAACGGTGGGGTCCAGCGACGACACGGTGCGGCTGTACATCCAGATCGGCACGGTCATGACATCGATGGTGTAGAGGAAATAGGTCACGGTGAATTCGTTGAACGAGACAATGAACGCCAGCAGCATCCCGGCGAGAATCCCCGACTTCATCAACGGCACCACCACATCGACGATGGCCCGCCGTGGTGTCGCCCCGAGCATTCGCGCGGCTTCTTCGACTTCACTGCCGATACCGAGCATGGCGGCGGTGCAGTTTTTCACCACGAACGGCAAGGCGAGGATCACGTGGGCAATGACCAGTCGCGAGGTGGTCATCTGGAATGGCAGGCTGTCGAACACCAGCAGCAGCGCCAACCCCAGCACCACCATGGGAAACACCAGCGGCAGCGACATCAGTTGCAACGCCACAGCCTTGCCACGGAACTCGCAACGGGTCAGCGCGTAGGCCGCCGGCACCGCGATCAGCGTAGCGAAAATCATCGTCAGGCAGGCCACCAACAAACTGGTGCCCATGGCCTGGCCCAGGCTCAGCACGTCGCTGGCATCCGGCGATACGAAGGTGTGCCACGCCGCCCGATACCATTGCAGGCTGTAGCTGCTCGGCGGAAAGTCCAGGTTCGCCGCGCCGCTGAAGGACATGACGATCATGGTCAGGATCGGCAGCACCGCCAGCAACAGGATGAAACCCGACAGCAGCCCCACTGCGCGCCCGGTTTCACCGGGCAACAGCGACTGGCGTTTTTTGCTCAACGCGGTCATTGAGAAGCCTCCAGCATCCGTCGACGACGGCCGGTGAAATATTCGGACAGGGTCATGATCATCAGCGTGGTGACAATCAGCACCACCCCTGCAGCGGACGCGGCGGGCCAGTTCATCAACGGGGCAATCTGGTCGTGGACCATCACCGCCAACATCGGCACCCGCCGCCCACCCAACAGCAGCGGCACGACAAAGCTGCTGGCGTTGTAGGCAAACACCAGCGTCGCGCCGGTAATGATCCCTGGCAGGCTCATGGGCAGCACCACTTGGCGAAACACCTGGAAGCGGCTCGCGCCGAGGGTGGCGGCGGCCTCTTCATAACTGCGGGCAACGCCACGCATGGCGCTGGCGATGGGCAGCACGGCCAGCGGGAAGGCCGTCTGGACCAGGCCCATCAACACACCATTCTGGTTGTACAGCAGCATGATCGGCCGCTTGATAAGGCCCAGGCCCATGAGCGCCTGATTGAGCATGCCGGCAGGGCCGAGGATCACCAGCCAGCCATAGCTTTGCAGCAGCAGGTTGACCAACAGCGGTAACAGCACCGCCGCCAGGAACACCCGCCGCAACAACGGCGAGGCCAGGCGCGACATGGTGTAGGCCACAGGGATCGCCAGCAGCACGGCGATCACCGCACTGATCAACGCAAGGCGCAAGGTCAGCAGCAGGGACTTGAGGTAATAAGGCTCCAGCAACTGCCCGTAGCTGGCGAGGCTGAACCCACTCCACTCCGCACCCTTGGTGCCGACGCTCATGCGCAGCACCAACAGGCTGGCAGCGATCAGCACGCCGAGAAACAACATCGACGGCGACAGGAACAGCCAGGCTCGGCGGGTGGGGGAAATCTCCCGGGGTGGACGCATGGGCGCGACACTCTGGTGATGGGTTAACGGTAGGTGTTCCATGGCAAGATCTCGTCAGTGGAAAACGACAGAACAAACACAATCTCAAAACAACCCAATTCCCTGTGGGAGCGAGCCTGCTCGCGAAGGCGACAGCACAGTCAGCATCTCCATCAACTGAACCACCGCTATCGCGAGCAAGCTCGCTCCCACACTGGTTCTCGGCTGGGCCGCAAGACCAATGCACACCCCAATGCCCCTGTGGGAGCGAGCTTGCTCGCGATGGCGACGGCACAGTCAGCATCTCCAGCAACTGACTCACCGCTATCGCGAGCAAGCCCGCTCCCACACTGGTTCTCGGGCGGTCACAGAGGCCGCATTGCTGGGCAGCCGGTGTCTGGCATGCGTTTCAGGAAGAGAAAATTTCCGTGTACCGGCGGATCCATTGGTCATGCACCGTCGCCAGGAAGGCGTTGTCGTGCATGATCGCTTTGTCGGCGATTTGCTCCGGGGTGAGGATGTAGGGGCTCTTGCGCGCTTCGCTGGAGATGATGGCCTTGGCGTTGACCGGGCCGTTGAAGATGTCTTCGGCCATCTTGCCCTGCACCAGCGGGTCGAGGGAGTGGTCGATGAAGGCGTAGGCCAGGTCGGTGTCGCCCGGGCGGTTTTTCGGCATGACCGAGAGCATCAGGTCGGTATAGAAACCTTCCTTCATGCCGAACGTCGCCCCCAGGCTGTAGGCCGGGTCGCGGATCTGCTTGGGAAAAAACGCTGGCGCATACAAGCCGCCCATGTCCAGGGAGCCGGTGCGAAACAACTCGGCGATCTGGTTCGGGTTTTCCCCCAGAGTCACCACCCGGTCCTTGAGCTCGGCGAGTTTCTTGAAACCGGGCTCGATGTTGTGTTCGTCACCACCGGCCAGCTTGGCGGCGATGATGATCAGGTCCATGGCCTCGGTCCAGTTCGGCGGCGGCAGGAAGATGTTCGGTGCCAGCTCCGCATCCCAAAGCGCGGCGTAACTGTCCGGCGCCTGACTCAAGGTCCGGGTGCTGTAGACCAGGCTGTTGCACCACAGCAAATAACCGATGCCATGGCCGCCGGCGCCGGTGCGGTATTGCGCCGGCACATCGGCCAGGTTGGGAATGCGGTTGAGGTCGGGCTTTTCCAGCAGCCCGGCGGCGGCCAGGCCCTCGGCGCCGACGCCGGCCAGGGTGATGATGTCGTACTGCGGCCGGTCACCACCAGCCTTGAGCTTGGCGACCATTTCCGAGGTACTGCCGGTGCGGTCGGCAATGACCTTGGCCCCGGTCTTGGCCTCGAAGGTGGCGGCGATGTTGCGCAACGCCGCCAGCCCGGTGTCATCGGACCAGGTGAGCAGGCGCAGGGTCTTGCCGACGAACCGCGTATCGCTGGCCCGGGCGCTGATGAAGGGCACGCTCATGGCGGCCGCCGCTACCGAAACCACACTTGCAGTCTTGATGAATTGACGTCTGTTCAGATCATGCTCGCCCATGGAGGACTCCCTTTATTCTTTTAAGTATGAGGTGGGTAAAAACCGTTGCGCCCGCACCGTTCGACGTCGAGCAAAGCCCCGTACAACAAGGGCTTCACCGCCGTCTGCGGCCATCCTGAGGTTGTGCAAAATCCCTGACTATCGAAAAAAACTCATTGGAGCCATGTTCCTGGCGCATGCCTTTTTTCGAGGCATGCGTGACCTGATAACGTGCCGTCAGACCGCCCGGATCACATGCTTGATTTCCTGAAACGCGGCCAATCCCCAGGGCCCCAATTCGCGGCCGAGACTGCTCTGTTTGTAACCGCCCCACGCCGCCTGGGGGAAAATCACCTGCGGCGCGTTGATCCACACCAGCCCTGCCTGCAAAGCGTTGGCCACCTCTTCGGCAGCCGCCGTATCACGGCTGACCACGCTGGCCACCAGGCCGAAACGGCTGTCGTTGGCCAGGGCGATCGCCTGCGCCGGGGTGCTGAAACGGCGCACGCACAACACAGGCCCGAAGATCTCTTCGCACCACAACGCACTGTCCAGGGGCACGTCGGTGAAGATTGTCGGCTGTAAAAAAAAGCCGCGCGGCAGATGCGCGGGTCGCTGCCCACCGCACACCAGCGTCGCTGCGGCGCTCAAGCCACGGTCGATGTGCCCCAGCACCCGCTGGTATTGCGCCTGGTTCACCAGCGCGCCCATCTCCACATCCGGGTCGAACGGGTCGGCCACGCGGATCGCCTCGGCGCGGGTCTTGAGCCGTTGCAGGAATTCATCGGCCAGTTCATCGGCGACCAACACACGACTGGTGGCCGAACACATCTGCCCGGCATTGAAGAAACCACCACCGCAGGCCAGCTCCACCGCCAGGTCCAGGTCGGCATCGGCCAGCACCAGCAGGGACGATTTGCCGCCCAGTTCCAGGCTCACGCCCTTCACCGTTTCCGCCGCCCGTTGCATCACCTGCACACCCACCGCATTGCTGCCGGTGAAGGAAATCTTTGCCACGCGCGGGTCCGCCGACAATGGCGCCCCAACTGCCAGGCCCGTACCGCAGACCAGGTTGAACACGCCGTCAGGCAATCGGCATCCGGCGATGATCGAGGTCAGCTCCAGCTCCGGCAACGGCGTGACCTCCGAGGGCTTGAGCACCACGCAGCAGCCGGCAGCCAACGCCGGGGCGAGTTTCCAGGCCGTGGTGACCATCGGGAAATTCCACGGCACGATCAGGCCGACCACGCCGCAGGGTTCGCGGCGCAGGCGTGCGCTGAAATCAGCACTGGGCAACGCCAGCGGGCTGTCTTGCCGGGCGTCCAGGCCTTCGGCCAACTCGGCGTAATACTCGAAGGTGGCGACCACATCGTCGACATCGATGGCCGCTTCGAACAGCGGTTTGCCGTTGTTGCTCGATTGCAGGTGCATCAACCGTTCACGAGCGTCCCGCACGCCAGCGGCAATCCGGCGCAGAATCGCGCCACGCTCGGCGCCGGTGGTGTTCGACCAGTGCGTGAAGGCCTGGGTCGCCGCGTTCAACGCCTGATCGACNGCGCNNTCNTCGCCGCCATAAACGGTGGTCAGCAGCGCTTCGGTCGCCGGGTTGATCACCCGCAGCGGTTGATCGCCGGCCAACCACTCACCGTTGATGTACAGCCCGTCTTGCGTCGTAGGGAAATTCATTTCGACACCTGCGCCATCCAGGTTGCCTGGTCGATTTCGATCAGCGTCGGGCCCTGCCGGTCGCAAGCGGCGAGCAACGCGGCGTGCAGTTGCGCCACGCCGTCGATGGCTTCGGCAGCGCAGCCCAAGGCCTTGGCGACGCCGATGAAATCCGGGGTGTATATGTCCACGCCCACCGGTTCGATGGCGCGGTTGACCATGTATTTCTTGATCTCTTCGTAGCCCTGGTTATTCCACAGCAGCACGATCACCGGCGTGCGCGCCTCCACGGCGCTGGCCAGTTCCGGCAGGGTGAACTGCAACCCGCCGTCGCCAATCAAACACACCACCGGCGGGCGACCGTGGCCCCGGTCCTTGCCACCTAGCCAGGCACCAATGGCCGCTGGCAAGGCGTAGCCGAGGGTGCCGTAGCCGGTGGATGAATTGAACCAGCGGCGTGGCTGCTCCGGGTTGAAGGTCAGGTTGCCGGTGTACACCGGTTGGGTCGAATCGCCGACGAACACCGCCTCCGGCAGCGCTTGCAAGACGGTGTCGAGAAACAAGGTCTGGGCACGGGTCGCCGCGTCCCAACTGCCTTGAAGATCCGCGCGCAACCGGGCGGCACGCGTCGCGCCCCAATCGTCACGGCGCTCGGCCAAGGGGTGCTGGCTCAAGGCGTCGAGCACGGCCCGGGCGGCGACGCGGGCGTCGGCCACCAGCGCCAGGTGCGGCGGGTAGTTGCGCACGGTCTGGTCCGGGTCGATGTCGATGCGCAGCAGCGCNCCGGGGATCTCGAAGCCGCCGGCNAAGGTAATGTCGTAGTCGGTCTCGGCCAGCTCGGTGCCGATGGCCAGCACCACATCCGCNTCGGCCACCAANGCGCGGGTGGCGACCAGGCTCTGGGTGGAGCCGATCAGCAACGGATGNCGGGACGGCAACAGGCCCTTGGCATTGATGGTCAACGCCACTGGCGCGCCGAGACGTTCGGCCAGTTCGGTCAATTCGGCCGCCGCGTCGAGGGCGCCGCCGCCGGCCAGGATCAATGGCCGCTTGGCCGATGCCAGCTTTGCCGCCATTTGCGCCACGGCACTCGGTGCGGCACCGGCGCGGTTGATGTTCACCGGCACGCTGGCGAGCAGGGCATCGGCGTCTTCGACCAGCACGTCCAACGGAATTTCGATGTGCACCGGCCGCGGGCGTCCAGCCTGGAACACGGCGAACGCCCGAGCCAGCACGCCGGGCAATTCAGCGGCGGACATCAGCGTGTGGGAAAACGCCGCCACCCCACCCACCAATGCAGCCTGGTTCGGCAGTTCATGCAACTTGCCGCGCCCGCCGCCCAACTGGCTGCGCGACTGCACGCTGGAGATCACCAGCATCGGGATCGAATCGGCGTAGGCCTGGCCCATGGCGGTGGTGATGTTGGTCATGCCGGGGCCGGTGATGATGAAACACACGCCGGGCTTGCCGCTGACCCGGGCGTAACCATCGGCCATGAAGCCTGCGCCCTGTTCATGACGCGGGGTCACATGGCGGATGCTGGAACGGGCCAGCCCGCGGTACAACTCGACGGTGTGCACGCCAGGAATGCCGAACACCTGCTCCACGCCATACGCTTGGAGTAACTTGACCAATACTTCGCCGCACGTCGCCATTGCCATTGCCTTTTTCTTGTCGTGTAAAGGGCCTCGCACAGCCTGCGGCGGGACCCTTTTTTGTCTTGGGAATGGCGTTATTGGAACGGTCCGACCATAGCGGCAACAATGGATAAAAAGTCATACTAGCCATGTCCTCACGTCATGGCTTGGATCCGAAATGAAACGACTTCCCCCGCTGCCGGCGCTGCACACGTTTCTGATCACGGCCCAATGCTGCAACTTCACCCGGGCCGCCGAACAACTGCACATCACCCAGGGCGCGGTGAGCCGGCAGATCGCCGGGTTGGAAGATCATCTGGGTTATGCGCTGTTCCAGCGCCAGGCACGCGGCCTGAGCCTGACCGCCGAAGGCCAGGCGTGGCTACCCCGAGTGCAGCAGGTGTTCAGCCTGATCGGCGAAGCGGTCGAGCAGGTCGGCGAAAAACGCCAGACCCTGCAACTCAAGGCTCCGACCTGCGTGATGCGCTGGCTGCTGCCGCGCCTGTTGCAATGGCAGAAGGAACGGCCGGACGTGCCGGTGGAACTGACCACCACGGTCAGGCACGGCGTGGACTTCCAGCGCGAAGCCTTCGACGCCGCGGTGGTCTATGGCCCACCACCTGACGCCTCGCTGGCGTGCGTGCATCTGTTCGATGAACAACTGACGCCCGTCTGCTCTCGCCCGATCCTGGAAGGCCCGGTGCCGCTGCGTGAACCCGCCGACCTGCAACAACACCTGCTGTTGCACCCCACCCGTGACGAGCGCGACTGGAACGCCTGGCTGGCGGCGGCCGATGTGCACTTGAGCAATGTCAGCAAGGGCCAGCATTTCGAAACCCTGGACCTGGCGATGTCCATGGCTTCCCAAGGCACTGGCGTGGCGATTGGCGACTGGTCGCTGATCGGCGACGACCTGAGCGCCGGCCGGCTGGTGATGCCGTTCGAACTGAAGGTCAAGACCGGGCTGGGTTATCACCTGGTACACCCGCACAAACCCCAAGTGTCGGGGCCGTTGCAGGAATTGATGGGGTGGTTGGTGGAGCAGGCCCAGGCGCGGTCCTGTGGGAGCAAGGCTTGCCCGCGATGAAGGCGACGCGGTCCTGATCATTCCCACGCTCCTGCGTGGGAATGCCGCCAGGGACGCTCCGCGTTCCGCTTCTGGAAGGTGACGCGGAGCGTCACGGGATGCATTCCCACGCAGAGCGTGGGAACGATCAAGATCAGAGCAGATTAGGCGCCTGCACCGGCTCGATCTGCGCCCAGTGCGACGTGTCTTCACGGTGCTGCTGCAGATACGGCAACACGGCCCCCAGCAACGGCGCCTTGAATGCCTCCTGGAAACGATGGGCCAGGCCCGGGATCAACTTCAACTGGCTGCCTTGGATGTGCGCCGCCAGATGCACGCCGTGCATCACCGGCAGCAAAGGGTCGGCGGTGCCGTGGACCACCAGGGTCGGCACCCGCAGTTGATTGAGCAGCGTAACCCGACTCGGCTCGGCCATGATCGCCATGATCTGGCGCTTCACGCCTTCGGGGTTGAAGGCCCGGTCATAGGCCACGGCGGCCTGATGCAGCAATGCCTGGCGATCATCCACCACCATCGGGCTGCCCAACGCGGCCAGCAGATCGGCCTGCTGCTGCAGGGCCGCTTCGCGATTCGGCGCACTGCGCCGCGACAGCAACTGCACCAGCGCGGCGCTGGGTGCGGGCAAGCCTTCGGCACCGGAACTGGTCATGATCAGGGTCAGGCTTTCGACCCGCTGCGGCGCCATGGCGGCCATGTGCTGGGCGATCATCCCGCCCATGCTCACGCCCAACACATGGAAGCTTTGCACCTGCAAGGCGTCCATCAGCCCCAGCCCATCATCGGCCATGTCGGTCAAGGTATAAGGCGCGGCCACGGGCAAGCCGAGTTTGTAGCGCAGGGCTTCGAAGGTCAGGTTGGCGCTGCCGGGAGCCTGGCGCCAGGTGGACAGGCCGACGTCGCGGTTGTCGTAGCGAATCACCCGGAAACCCTGCTCGCACAGGGCGACCACCACTTCGTCCGGCCAATGGATCAACTGCCCACCCAGGCCCATCACCAGCAACAGCGCCGGATCCGAAGCACGGCCAACGCTCTGGTAGGCCAGGCTCACCTGATCCAGATCGACCCGTTGGGTCGCAACATTGATGTCACACCGAGAAGCCGCCATCGACGGCAGGCCGAAAAACAACGCGGCCAGGAAAATGAATACACGCATGAAGAAACACCGAAACGCAGAACCCCAGTAGAGCGCGAGTCTGATGAAGTTTGTTCAAGCGCGCTGCCACAGTTGCGTGACAGTTTGATGAAGATTGCCGAATGGTTGCCTGCGCGAAGGATATATCTGTGGGTAAGGATGTATCTGTGGGTAAGGATGTATCTGTGGGAGCAAAGCTTGCTCGCGATACAGGCACCTCGATTCCAGAGAAATCGCGCTGGCTTCATCGCGAGCAAGCTTTGCTCCCACAGGTACCCGCCCAGGCGTCAGCTTCAGGCCAGCTGGCTACGCAACTGCCGCGCCGCCGCCACCATGTTCACCAGTGCCGCTTCCGTTTCCGGCCAGCCCCGGGTTTTCAACCCGCAGTCGGGGTTGATCCACAGCCGCTCGGCGGCGATCCGTTTTACCGCCTTGCTCATCAGCGCAACCATCTCAGCCGTGTCCGGCACCCGTGGCGAGTGGATGTCGTAGACGCCCGGGCCGATGTCGTTCGGGTAGTCGAACGCCTCGAAAGCCTCCAGCAACTCCATGTCCGAACGCGAAGTCTCGATGGTGATGACATCGGCGTCCATGTCGGCGATGGCCTTGATCACATCATTGAATTCGCTGTAGCACATGTGGGTATGGATCTGGGTTTCGTCGCCCACCCCCGACGCGCACAAACGGAACGCGTCAACCGCCCAATCCAGGTACTCCTGCCATTGCCCGTGACGCAGCGGCAACCCTTCGCGGAACGCCGCCTCGTCGATCTGCACAATCTTGATCCCGGCCTTTTCCAGGTCCAGCACTTCGTCCCGCAGGGCCAGGGCCAGTTGTTGCGCCTGGACCTGGCGCGACACGTCTTCGCGGGGGAACGACCACATCAGCATGGTCACGGGGCCGGTGAGCATGCCTTTCATGACCTTGTCGGTCAGGCTTTGCGCGTAGCGGATCCAGTCGACGGTCATGGCGCTCGGCCGACTGATGTCGCCATAGATGATCGCCGGTTTCACGCAGCGCGAACCGTAGCTCTGCACCCAACCGAAACGGGTGAAGACGTAGCCGTCCAGTTGCTCGGCAAAGTATTCCACCATGTCGTTGCGCTCGGCTTCACCGTGCACCAGCACGTCCAGGCCCAGGCGCTCCTGGATCTGCACGGCATGGCGGANCTCGGTGTGCATGGCGTCCTGATAGTCGTTGGCCGACANCTTGCCTTGCTTGTAGGCCTGGCGTGCCAGGCGAATGGCCGGGGTCTGCGGGAAGGAACCGATGGTGGTGGTGGGAAAGGCCGGCAGTTTCAGTCGGGCGCGCTGGCCTTCGATGCGTTTGGCAAACGGTGAACGCCGCTGGCTGTCCTGTGGCCCGATTGCCGCCAGGCGCGCCTGGACCGCGGGTTTGTGAATGCGTGCCGAGCTGGCGCGACTGGCCTGCACCTGGCGGCTGTCGGCCAAGGCCTGCTGCACAGCGTGGGCCTGGGGATCGTTCAGGGCATCGCGCAGCACCGCGACTTCACCGCACTTCTGCACGGCAAAGGCGAGCCAGCTCTTGAGTTCCGGATCGAGGCGGTCTTCACGCTCCAGGTCCACCGGGCTGTGCAGCAGCGAGCACGAGGTGCTGACCCAGAGGTTGTCGCCAAAGCGCTCCTGGGCCGGTTGCAACTGCGCCAGCGCCTGTTCCAGTTCGCAGCGCCAGACGTTGCGCCCGTTGACCAGGCCCACCGAGAGAATCTTGTAGGTCGGCAGGCGGTCCAGCACCTGGCCCAGTTGTTCCGGGTCACGTACCGCGTCGATGTGCAAGCCGTCCACCGGCAGGCTCACCGCCAGGCCGAGGTTGTCTTGCAGGCCACTGAAATAGGTGGCCACGAGTTTTTTCAGCGGCGAGTACTGGAGGATGTGATAAGCCCGCTCGAAAGCGCTCTTCCAGGCTTGAGGCAGATCGAGGGTAAGGATCGGTTCGTCGATCTGCACCCATTCCACGCCCTGGGCCTTGAGGCGGTTGAGGATTTCACCGTAGACCGGCAGCAGGCGCTCCAGCAGGTCGAGCTTGTCGAACGCCTCGCCCTTGGCCTTGCCCAGCCACAAGTAGGTCAACGGGCCGATGATCACCGGTTTGACCTGATGGCCCAAGGCATGAGCCTCGTCCACTTCATCGAACAACTGTTCCCAGCTCAGGGCGAAGGTCTGGTCGGCGGAAAACTCCGGGACCAGGTAATGGTAGTTGGTGTCGAACCACTTGGTCAGCTCCTGGGCGTATTGCGCCTGACCGTGGTCGGCACCGCAGCAACTGGCCGTGGCGCCACGGGCCATGGCGAACAGGGTGTCGAGGGTCGGCCGGCCCTGGGCATTCAAGGTACTGTGGAAACGCTGTGGAACCGCGCCCAGGGTCAAGGAGTGAGTGAGCACCTGGTCGTACCAGGCAAAGTCGCCGACGGGCAGCAGGTCGATGCCGGCGTCTTTCTGCAGTTGCCAGTGCCGGGCCCGTAGTTCGCGCCCCACCGCTTGCAGCGCGGCCGGGGCCAGGTCGCTCTTCCAGTAGGCTTCGAGGGCTTTTTTCAGTTCGCGGTCGGCGCCGATGCGCGGGAAACCGAGGGTGTGGGCCAGGGCCATGGTGTGCGTCCTCCTGTAAAAGATGGCGCCAT
>Ga0065714_10002251_pt1 | contig 34173 bp, 33 predicted proteins | sample MisRhiReplicate2_FD_59101 | JGI IMG/M metagenome (GOLD analysis project Ga0065714, IMG submission 59101) | Miscanthus rhizosphere microbial communities from Kellogg Biological Station, MSU, sample Rhizosphere Soil Replicate 2: eDNA_1 v2... | ecosystem: Host-associated > Plants > Roots >... | reverse complement strand
GACTTTTTATACATTTTAATATTGTTATATATCTTTTTGCATATTAGCCCCGGCTCTCACTAAAATAGTAAAAGTAACCAAAGTAATATGTGTTGAAATTTTTCATTTTTTTTGTTGAGCCAAATGTAACAACAAAATTTAATTTGTCAATAGGAAATTGAAAATATTTTTAATAAAATTTAATTTTGTTAAAAATGGGCTGGTTTATCCATTGGTCTTTTGTGGTTTGAAATGACGTAAAAGCGGATTTTTATTTGGTTAGAATGGTGTTGTAGCAGGCAGATAATTTCTCGCAGAATTGTATATTAAATTATCTATTGAGCTTTTTTGAGGTTTCAAGAACAAGATCCTTATAAAATTCACCAAAATAACTTGAGTAGTTGCCGTTTTAAGAAATAACAGTAAAACTACTGCAAGGATAATGGTATTTAAAAAACAGCTTTTCTACTATTTGCTCCGAATCCTTAATCCATGGAATTGCATTTTTATATCTTTCGAGGCCCTTAATATCTTTATAGACATAAAAAGTTGTGGCCTTGGCAATTTTATTAACGCCTTTTTCAATCTCTTTATAGGTTGAAATAATAAAATCAATATTGCCTGTAGAATTACAAGGGTCAGATCCTGGGTAATAAATAATTACAATTTGTTTTAAAGAATTGATCTTTTTACCTGAAGCACTTTCTAAAAATGAAATGAGTTTTGCCCTATCATTTATTTTACCTTGTTCTTCTCTGTTGATTAGTTTATGATGATTGGATGAATCACCAGGAATATCCAAAACAGCGTTTGTAGCTCGTTTTTCTTCAAAGATAGATTTGCTGATTTCTTTATTAGTTACATCGAAATACCTGATCTTTTGAACTTCTTGGGCGTTTGTAGCGAATGTTAGGAGAAGAATAGAGAAAAAGAAGAGCATTATTTTTTTCATGATGATGTAATTTACTGCAATATGCTAAATTAACAACAGACATAAAGACGCGTGCTGATTTTTTGGATTGTGTGCATGACATAAAGATTAGCTTCGCTGAGCACTTAGCGGTTCCCGCCTGCGCGGGAACGACGGGAAACGAAATAAAATTCTAGCCTTAATTGCTAGATTTTACTTTCGATACAGCCTCTTTCGCTTAATTTTTATCCTGTAGAACTTAACTCTCCTCGATCGTTAAGTCCTTTTACTTTTTGCAGTTGCAGTTCGTCATACTTTTTCTGTTCCTCTTCACGTAATTCCTGCTGCATAATTTTAGCAATTTTAGTGCTTCCATCATGGCTCCATCCTGGTGGATTGAAAATGTATTTCACTTTATCCATGAATGTTGGTGCCTTTTTAACGTCCGCTGTTAAAGCGATAAACTCGTGAAAAATAATGTTTACGGGCCCCGTATCAGTAGGTTGTGTAGTTAGGCCGTATTTAACTTCATCTTCTGGTAATTCCGCCTGGAAGGTTCCAAACCACCTGTCCCATAGGATTAATACCATACCCATGTTTTTATCAAGGTAGCGCACATTGCTGGCATGGTGTACCCGGTGATGGGATGGTGTTACGAAAATATACTCATACCATTTGGGGAATTTGATGTTGTATTGGGTGTGAACCAGATTACCATAAATTTGGGTTACCAGGTAGGCAAAAAGAATATCAACCGCAGTAAAGCCCATAAATGCCAGAGGTAGGTAGAAGAAAACACGGTATAAAGGCTCGAAAACAGTTGAACGGAAACCAGTGGTTAAGTTAAAGTGTTCAGAGGAATGATGTGTAACATGCATTGCCCAGAAAAAGCGTACATAATGCCCAACAGTATGCAAAAACCAGTATAAAAAATCCTGAGCTAAAATGAGTACAATCCAATATACCCAGATATTAGAAATCTGGAACAAGCGGAATTGGTAACAATAGGCCAATAAGAAAAACGTAAATGTTTTGGTGCCTAAATTAATCACAACGGCTGCCGTCATCAGGTAGATGTTCGTCCAGGTATCCCGTTTGGTATATAATTTTCTGTCGTGCTGGTAGCTGAAATACATTTCAACAAAGGTTAAAACGATTACAAAGGCGAATAGCCCAATCACAGAAATATCACTTCCTGTATACTTCATTTTATAAACTGTTATAGTAATCTAAACTGCTTAAAATATCGGCTGTAATTACACGGCAGTTAAACGTGCATTTACCTATGCTTTCTAAAAGTGAGAATAGGATGTTTCCATCTTCGTTCTTTTTATCACTTTTCATTAAATCTAAAAGTGTACTGTAGCTTTCTTTTTTGATGTGGTATTTAGGATATAATGATAAGATATATTTACTGATATCTTCCAGTTCGTCCGTGCTCAGCGTACTGTTATTAATAGAAAGCGCTGCCTCGCACACAAAACCAATGGCAATAGCTTCGCCATGTGTTAACGGATCTTCGTCATTTGCCAAAGAATAACCTTCTATAGCATGGCCAATGGTATGTCCAAAGTTTAAAATCTTTCGTAGATTTTTCTCATGTGGATCGATGGTTACCACATCGTTTTTAATTTCAACCGAGCGGTAAATATCAGCTGCAGCCGGCGTTAGATAGCTGCTTGCCTTTAATTTTTCGTAATAAGACTTATCGTAAATTAAACCATGTTTAATCATTTCGGCAAAACCCGATAAAAGTTGGCGCTCTGGCAGCGTTTTTAAAAATGCAGTTTCAATAAAAACCATTTGTGGCAAGGTAAAAGTACCCACCATGTTTTTTACATTGTCAATATCAATCCCGGTTTTACCACCTACCGAAGCGTCAACCTGCGAAAGGAGGGTTGTAGGGATATTAATGAAATCGATTCCGCGTTTATAGGTAGAGGCAATAAAGCCGCCCATATCAGTAATTACACCACCGCCAAGGTTGATCATTAAACTTTTGCGGTCGGCTTCAAAATCCAGTAAGGTTTTCCAGATGCCAATGCAGAAATCGATGTTTTTATTTTCTTCGCCTGCCGAAGTTTCAATCAGGTCAAATTCAGAAAAATCTAAAAATGATTGAAAAAGCGGTAAGCATATTTCACTGGTATGTTCATCAGCAAGTACAAAAACTTTGCTGTATCTGTTGCTCTCTAAAAGTACTTTTAAAGTGGCTAAGTTACTTTCGAAATAAAGGGTGTGGCCTGCGCTGGTGAGTGGTTCCATTAAATAATTTCTATTTTATTTTCCCCAAAAGTAATAATATCGCCAACTCTAACCTTATATCGTTTGCGGAATTCGACCTCGCCGTTAGTTTTTACTAAACCATCCTCAACAACGGTTTGGGCGTCACCGCCACTGCCAACTAATCCGCTTGCTTTTAGCAGTTGGATTAATGGAATAAATTCGCCTTCTAATTTGAATTGTATCATTTTCAGCAAAAATACGATTATTTAAAGGTTTTTAGTTTTAACAACCAATGCTTTTTATAATTTTGCACCAATCTGACTTATTATATAGTAAAAAATGGATTTATCCACCCAAAAACAGCCAAATTTCGACAATACGGAAATCGCTTTCCGTCAAAAATCTAACCACGAGCTTAAAAAGGCATACTGGCTTTTTAAAATGATTGGGAGTAATTTCCTGACCAAAGTTGGTCCGGCTATTACAAACTTCTTTTTAAATATTGGTTTGCCGATTCAGGGCGCTATCAAAGCAACCATTTTTCAGCAGTTTTGCGGTGGTGAAACCATTGCAGAATGTAATAAAGCTATTGAGCAATTGGATAAAGGAGGGGTAGGTACCATTTTAGATTATTCGGTAGAAGGGGAAGAAGAAGAACAGGTTTTTGACGAAACCTGTGCCGAAATTATCCGTACTATCGTTCGTGCCGATGGCGATACCAAAATTCCGATTACGGTTTTCAAAATAACTGGTATCGGCCGTTTTGCGCTATTACAGAAACTGGATGCCAAGGAAACTTTAACTGCGGCAGAACAGACAGAATATGAAAAAGTAAAACTGCGTTGTGAAATGATTTGTAAAACGGCTTTTGATAAAGCTGTGCCAATCATGATTGATGCTGAAGAAACCTGGATTCAGAATACCATTGATGAATTGGCGCTGGATATGATGCGTAAATTTAACCGTGAGCGGATTATTGTGTACAATACTTACCAAATGTATCGTCATGATAAACTAGCCGATATGAAAGCTGACCACTTAATAGCCAAAGCAGATGGTTTTATTTTAGGTGTAAAAATGGTGCGTGGTGCTTACATGGAAAAAGAACGTAAACGCGCCGTAGAAATGGGATATCCTTCGCCAATTCAGCCTGATAAAGAAGCGTCTGACCGCGATTATAATGAATCTTTACGTTATTGTATTGATCATATTGAGGACATTGCCATTGTTGCCGGAACGCATAATGAAGATAGCAGCCGCTTATTAACTTATCTTTTAGAGGAAAAAAATATAACACACAATCATCCTCATGTATATTTTGCCCAGTTATTAGGAATGAGTGATAACTTAAGTTTTAATCTTGCAGATTCAAACTATAATGTAGCAAAATATGTTCCTTACGGACCTATTAAAGCGGTAATGCCATATTTGTTCAGAAGAGCACAGGAAAATACATCAGTGGCCGGGCAAACAGGCCGTGAGCTCGGTTTGATTGAAAGAGAATTAAAAAGAAGAAAACTGTAGTTTAGTTTTTAGTTAATCTTAGGATCGTCATTTCGAGCGAAATGCAATGCAGTCGAGAAATCTAACAAGATAGATCTTTCCATTTCGCTGCGCTTCAGTCGAGATGACGATTTTCTTTTTCGTAACCGTAATGCTGATCCAATAGTTATCGGATTTCTTCAGCATCTTTTATGTCTTATAGTTTTTTTATTGTTATTGGAAATGAGCATACAGTAGCCCTTCGGAACATGCAGCCTCTCTTTGCGCTATATCCCCAATGAAGGATTGGGGGGATGCCTCTTCAATCGAGTTTAGGTTGAATGATAGTTTTTTAAACCATGCAAAATTACTTCTTCACGACAAAAGATTGTTTTCCGGTTAATAAATCGTAGAACAATATAAAATCGCTTACTAAACTAAAGCCTGGATATTGAAAAGTAGCGGGTTTGTTTTTCTCGAAAAAGAAATGCCCTACCCATGCAAAACCATATCCCAATGCCGGTATCGCCAAAAAGAAATGCCAGTTGTGAAAAAGAAAGCCAGTAAAAAAAGCCAGGCAAACCAAGCCAGTGCCGATAAAATGCAGGATACGCGATGTGGTATTCTTATGTTCTGACAAGTAAAAAGGATAGAACTCTTTTAGCGACTTGAACTTTTTTTCTGACATAATTTATAAAATTCCGTTCGCTTTTAAAAAGGCACCCAGCTGGGCAGGTTTTTCGGTCATTAATAATGCATTTAAGCCTATTTTTTTAGCGCCTTCTATATGTTGTGGACTATCGTCTATAAATAAGGTCTCTGCCGGATCTAAGTTGTTTTCTTTTAATACCTGCTCAAAAATATTGGTGTTGGGTTTACGCAGTTTCATATGTTGCGAGAAATAAGCTTTCTCAAAATAAGCATCGTAATTATTAATCTCGAATGTTGTTTTCAGGTAATTGATAATCCAATCGTAGTGGATTTCGTTGTTGTTGCTTAACAAAAAAGTACGGTATTTTTCTTTTACTTCAAGCAGTAAATCGTGGTTTTCTTGTATAGTTCCAATTAACAGGCTATTCCATGCCTCATCAATCTGCTGGTCAGTTAATTCGGGTTTGCCTGCGGCATTTCTAATTCCTGTCCTAAATTCGGCCGGAGAAATGGCACCAGTTTCAAAGTCATCAAATAGGTGGTTATGCGCTTTGTGCGCAAAGAAATTTTCGATATCTGTAATGCCCAGTTTTTGAAAAGAAGCCTGAGCAATTCTGAAATCGATATCAAATATTACGTTTCCGTAATCGAAAATAATGTTTTTAATGTTTTGCATGGAATCTTCTGAATTTACTGCAAAGATATTATTGTTGGATTAACGATGGGGATTAAATCACCAATTTTTACAATAAAAACCCGAATTGCTTAATTGGCGAGTAATACTTTGTAGATGCGTCATTCCCAACTTGATTGGGAATCTTAATGCTTAGTGGTATTTTCTGTTTGCACTAAGATTCCCGCCTTCGCGAGAATGACGCAACATAAAAATAATTTTGTTTAGACCTATTTGGGCTCTACCGTAATCGATTGGATAATAGTCCGCTTTTTTTTATCGCCTGTTTTTATTGCTTTAAATACGAAATAAATATCATGAGTTTTTCCGTCCGAAATCATATTGATAGGCACACTTTTTCTAAAAGTAGATTTTCCGATCATAATGCCTTTACTATCGTCCAATCTGATTTCAATTTCTCCGTCCGATCCAGGATCAAGGTTCAAGAAAGAAAATTCGAATCCAGAAATACCACTTAAATCAACATTTTTAATGGCTATCCAGCCGTTATTACTGGTGAGAATGAGTTTCTCACCACCATAAATATCTTTACGCTCAAAACCTCCAAAATCGTTAATGTCGTTTGCATCAATTACATTACTTTTCAGGTTGATCACTTTTGTTGTAGTTAACGGTTTCTTTAATACTGTACCTCCTGCATCTGTATAAGTTGCCTTTAAAGTTAAAACTGATTTCTTCTTATCAGTGGCAGCTTTTGGAATGATTTTGCCTGCAGTTGGAAGTGATGCCTTAACAGCCTCTTTGTTGCCTAGAGTCATAATCCATTCTGTAATTTTTTTAACTTCCGCTTCTTTCATCGAGGTGTGTGCAGGCATTGGTACTTCTCCCCACACGCCATGGCTACCGCCAATGACTTTTGAAGCCAAGTAATCAACCGCTTTACTGTCGTTTTTATATTTCGCTGCAATTTTATCAAAAGCTGGCCCAATAGAAACAGCCGATTCTTTATGGCAGGTGCTACAGTCGGATTTCAACATCAGTGCTTTACCAATCATGCTTTCTGCTGCCTGCTGGTGCCCCAATTGCGCGCCAGCTAAATCGGGTCCTTCTGTATAGGTATTTGATATATATATGCGATTATTGTTCACTTTAGCACCTCTATCGCTTACTAAAACTTTATAATCAACTGGTTTATCAGGGAAATAAAAGCTCTTGTTTCCAGTTAAGCTTATAGTTATAGTTGGGTGTTCGTTCCCTGCAAATACCGGTATCACCTGGCTTTTTGCCGAAGCTTTATTATTGTCTATTACGGTAACACTTACCGGATATTCGCCTGCTTTAGCGAAAGTATACTGTAGGTTTGGCTTAGTGGTGGTTTTGGTGATGCCTTTTCCAATGTTCCATACATAGGTTAAAGGATCTCCATCAGGATCTTTGGCGGTAACGGTTGCCGTCATTTTATAAGGCAATAAACCACTTGTTTTCGCAATGTTCAGGCTTTCAACTAAGGGTGGACGGTTACCTTTCAGGTAATCGATTCTGGTAATTGCAGCATCAGGGTTTTTGGTAAACCAGCCTTTGCCATACTCCAGGATATACAATTTTCCATCGGGACCCAATTCCATGTCAATAGGTGCTGCTAAAGAAACATTAGACATAAAGGGCTCCATGCTTACATAATCACCTTGTGCATTCATGGTTACCGCTTTAACCCAACCACGTACCCATTCATAAATAATCAGCTTCCCGTTATAATAAGCCGGGTAAGGAGAATTTGCTGTGGCATAGTACACTGGACCAGCCATTGCTGTACGGCCACCTGCGCCAACTTGTGGAAACTCTTTTGATTCGCCATAAGGATACCAGATATATGCTGGTTGTGCGGGTGGAAGTTTTTCCAAACCGGTATTGTTAGGCGAGTTATTTATTGGGGATTCAGGATCAAATGCATTTCCGTTTGCGCCATTGGTATAATTGTAAGCTTTATAAGGATAATTATTGCCAATAAATAATGGCCAGCCAAAATTACCTGCTTTACGGGCCTGATTTACTTCGTCATAACCTCTGGGACCTCTTAAATCATCATCTTCGCTGGCATCAGGCCCAACCTCGCCCCAGTATAAAAAGTTGGTTTTCTGATCGACAGAAATGCGGTAAGGGTTTCTGTTTCCCATTACATAAATTTCAGGTTTAGTTTTTGGATTGTCCTTAGGGAAAAGGTTACCGTCCGGAATACTGTAGGTACCATCTTCATTTACTTTGATTCTAAGTATTTTTCCCCTTAAATCGTTGGTATTACCGGCGGATCTCCTTGAGTCGTATTGTTCAAATCCTTTTCTATTGTCCAGTGGGGCATATCCTTTGTTTACATATTGCTGTTTTGGAGCATCAAATGGGGTAGAATTATCACCTGTTGATACATATAGCAGGTTATCTGATCCAAAAGCAATAGATCCTCCGGTATGACAGCATATTTCGCGCTGAGAATAGAATTCGAGTACAATTTTCTCTGATTCTTTTACAATCTGGTCGTTAACTAATTTAAATCTGGATAACCGGTTTACAGATTTGTCAAATGGACTGTAAAAAAGATAAATGTATTTATTTACTGCAAATTTTGGATCTGCGGCCATACCCAATAAACCTTCTTCTGCATTCACATTAGGGGTGCTGGTTTTAAAATAAACATCTAGTTTGCCTGCCTCTTTAATTTTTTTAGTCTGATTTTTATAAATCAATATTTCACCCCTGCGTTGGGCAACCAAAATATCTAGGTTTGGGAGTATTGTCATTTCGGTAGGCTCTGTAAATTCTCCCTGCGCAAGGGTAACCTTTACAAAGCGGTCTTGGTCTGGTGTGTCTATTTTATGTTTTGGAAAAAAATCGAAAGTTTTGCTTTCGTACACGTTTTTGTTCAATGTTGTTGCCGATATAAATACAAATGCAATGGCAGATAACAAAAGGGGAAAAGTTGTTTTCATTTATTTGGTTGAATGATTTTTAATAAATATAGGATATAGTTTTATAGCCTGAAGGATTGTATCAAAATTTATGCGAAAAATAGCAGAATAGATTCATTATCGATTGATAGAATTACAAAATGATGTGTCTTACCAATGCTTACTTAAAATTCGTCATCAGACTAAATATCAGTTCATATCATCAAAAACTTTATTCACCAGCATCCGCGTGGTTAGTTCAGCGTTAAAATCGTACAACCATAAGTTGTTTTTTAAGTTATTTTTTGTCAGCTTATTGTCATTGTCGTTTTAATCTGTAAATTACGGTATGAACGATAAAGTAAATTTGATTCTTGGAATAGTTTTCCTTTTAGGTGGTTTTAGTGTTTTCTTTGTAATTTTTAGCGGAAAAAAGGGTTAGTTCAATTTTCAAATACTTTTTTCAACGAGAACTTCTCTCCACGGAGGTTTATTTTGATGATGCAGTATAACTGGGTATCCAAATAAAGACTGGATTTATTTCTGGCTTTTACCTATACTACTTAGGATAGTTGGGCTATGCACTGATAAATGTAGACGAACAGTTTGTTGTGCTAATCGGGATCTTCGGATACTGGTAAAATATGACATGTTTTATCAGTTTTTTAATTTAACTCTTGATTATTGGTGTTAACAATTATTGCTTGATCTAGTGATCTGGTATAGAAATTTATTTAATAGCTAAACCTTTTGGTTTTTTGTATGTTTATTGAGTAAAATCTAAATAAAAATGCAAGGAACGGTAAAATTTTATAATGAATCTAAAGGTTTTGGTTTCATCATAACAGAAAACGGAGAGGAAATTTTTGTTCACGCTACAGGCTTAACTGATAAAATAAATCAAAATGATCGGGTAGTATTCGAGGTTGCTCAAGGTAAAAAAGGTCCTAGTGCGGTTAATGTGAAATTGATTTAATATTTCTATGAGATTAGGCACAGTAAAGTTTTATAATCAAAAAGAAGGTGTTGGCAGTATTACACCATCAAATGGTGGGAGAGAACTGAGTGTTTTTGCCCATGGTGTAGTTGATCCAATAAAACCCAATAATATTGTTCAGTTTGATATTGAATATACACCAAATGGCATTGAAGCCACGAAGGTAATTATACTGTCTGTATAGATAAGTATTATCGAATATCTTTTGTCCTGTTATCATTAATATGGAACTTAAAGATTGATGCTTATTTAACTAACGATTTGATTCTTTAGTCTGTATTGCAGAAAGCATTTATCATTATAATAATTTATTTTAGCAACTTGTAACCAAATCAGATGAATTTGATCTTACAATTGTTTATCCTTAAATTTTTATGATACAGCTAGAGCCACTTAATGGTTTTTTTCAAAGAGGGCGTGCGTTGCAGGCAACATACCCTATGCGTATGTTGATTGTGCGCGACGGAAATGGCTTTTTATGTATGAATTCTGGCGATTACCCCCTGTTAAAAGGTAGGATTTTTTTTATTCCAGAAGAAGGTCTGGTTAGACTTGATGGCGAAATTACTTCAGGTTACTGGTTGAGTTTTAGTAGTTTATTGTACGCGGAATTTTTACTTCAGCACTTAGATCCTCAAGCTAAGAATCTCTTCTTAAATTTATCTTTCAGAGATCTCGATTCTCACAAATCGACTAAAACTTATAGTTTACTCGATCAGCTAAAAAGAGAAATCAATGTTAAAAAAGATATGCCCTTTTTAGCACAGTACTTATCTTTATTTCTAGGTTATACAGCCGGTTTAGATGGCTATCTGGCTGCCTTAACTTTAGATGATTTACAGCAGGTATTGAGATTCAGGGCAATTTTGGAACAGTTTTACAGGCAAGAAAGGTCCATCCAATTTTACGCAGAAGGTATGGGTATGAGCGCTGGTAAATTAAATAAATTTTTAGATCGAGTGCTTGGAAAAAGTCTAACAGTGCTTATAAAAGACCGCATTATGCGCGAGGCGGAAGAATTATTGCTCAATAGTGATTATACGATTGATGAAATAGCTGGACTATTGGGTTTTGAACAAACCACTAACTTTAATAAGAGTTTTAGACGTCACAAGGGCATGTCTGTATTGAAATTCAGCCGCCTGGCCTAAATTTAATGAAAAATTGGTGCGTCTGCCAAAGAAATTTTATCAGCTTGATTTCATCTCTTCTAGAAAACAGGTATTCCAGACCTCACCACATTAATTGTTTTCGCGCCTAACGCGTAAAGCTTTGCTTACTGCATCTATTTTATCAGCCGCACCAATTTTGCGTCCGCTAAAATATAAAATCTTAATCTAAAGAAGAAAAAATATTCCTAAAAACACTACGTAATTGTATTTTAGAATTTACAGAGGCAGCGAGGCGTAAAAGCGAAAGACGGGACATACTTATTATTTAGTACAGGCTAAGCGTTTCAAATCCGAATCAGCATTTCTTCTACTTGACCTTTAACAGGATAAATAGTGTAGCGATGTTCCAGCTTCTTTACTACTGCTGGAATGACAATTTGCTCCTTAATTTTCAAACAGATAGCCACTATAAGCCAGTCCTTTGGCTACACTTTTAAAATTATCGCCAGAGTTTAACGGAATATGCGGAAATTTGGTTTTAAACAGGTGTTGCACCGCCGATACCATAGATGTTCCTCCGGTTAGAAACAAACAGTCTATGTCTGCAGGGTTAATTTTGTATGTTTCCATAAACTGATCCAGATAGGCATCTATTTTATTAATGTCTTTTTCGATGATGGAATTATACTGTTCAAGCGAAATATCTTCATCAATCTCGATTTCCATATTGCTGTAGGCGAAGGTAGAATTAAGTTGGTCGGAAAGTTCAATCTTGGTTTTCTCTATCGATCTGAACAAGGAATAACCCAGATTATTTTCGATCAAAGTAATCAGGTTTTTGAATTTCGGATCGTTTCCTGAGTAATAATAATATTCCTCAATCTCTTTCTGAATTTTTAAACCATTAAAAAAGTTCATTTTATCCCAGGTGCAGATATTTGCAAAAAGCGATTTGGGAACATTTAAAACCTTGCCTGGTGTAGCCTCGTATAGCGTGTTTTTTCCAAAATATGGTGTGCCTTTATCCCACATAAATGCAGAATCAAGACTATCGCCACCAATGTAGATACCACCAGATGCAATCATATCATTTTTACGGTCCTTGCTGCCAACCTTATCCGGATCAAGAATAAGATAAGTAAAGTCTGTTGTACCTCCACCTAAATCGGCTACCAAAACACGTTCTTTCTCCTTAATTGTTTTTTCGTAGGCAAAGGCAGCCCCAATAGGTTCAAACTGAAAGCGGACATCGGTAAAACCAGCACTTTCTGCTGCCTTATTTAACCTGGTTTGCGCCAGTGTATCTTTCATTGTATTATCATCATCAAAGAAAACCGGGCGCCCTATAATGGCCTTATGACATTCTTCACCAATAATCTGATCAGCCTTCACTTTCAAATCTTTAAGAATTAAAGTCACCAGATCTGAAGCTGTATATCTTTTATTATGGATACGGGTTTCGGTAAAAGTAGTCCTCGAGAGGATCTGTTTAATAGATTTGATAAAGCGGCCTTTCATACCGTCATTTAAATAAGCATCTATTGCTTTTTCGCCAACGATATGACTTTCGCCATCAACAAGACTTTTTACTTCAGTAAAATAAATCAATGAAGGGATAGAAATCGTGTCTACAATTTCGTTCTTTTCTTCATCATAAATAGAAAGTGCCGAATTGGTTGTTCCAAAATCGATTCCGTATAAAAACTTACTCATGGTTTGTTATGCTGTGGTTGGCGGCTAAAATGGGGTTGCGAAAGTATAAAAAAAAAGCGAGGCCTGAAAGATTTTTAAGCTTAAAATATCCCTTGTATATAAAACCTTATTCGCTATATTTAAAAAACATTCACGCTTTAAATTAATCACAGTTGAAAACTACTACACTCTTTTTACTGGGCTTGATTTTCCAGCTTTTTTGCATAAATACTGTTTCATTAGCTCAAAAAAACATACCTGATACGGTAAGGACTGGAATTTATGTAACGAGCATTCACGATATAGATTTTAAAGACAAAGAATATACCATTAATTTCTGGCTATGGCTAAAATATAAAAACAAGGAATTTAATTTTACTGATAACCTGGAGATTCCGCAGGCCAAAACGGTTAGCAAATCATTTTCAACTATAGATAGCAGTGGTAATGAGGTATATATGCTAATGAAGTTACAATGTGTAATGAAAGATTCGTGGTCGATCAATAATTTTCCATTCGACCATCAATTGCTGAGGCTTTCTGTAGAAAATTCACAATTTGATTCAGCAGCCTTGGTATTTGTTCCTGATACTTTAGGTAAGCAGTTTGATCCCCGGTTTACGCTACGCGGATGGAATATCGACAGTTTAAAAACTTCTGCAGCTAATAAAATTTATGAAACGGCTTTTGGCGATCCAGGTATAAAAGTGCCAAGAACGGAATATAGTAGTTATAAGGTGAGGATAGGGATTAGCAGAGATGCTTTTGGCCTGTTCTGGAAAATGTTTTTAGGCATGTATGTTGCTTTTTTTATCGCTTATATGTGCTTTTATATCCATGCAGATAGTATCGACTCGCGCTTTGGACTAAGTGTAGGCTCTCTTTTTGCTGTAATCGGTAATAAATACATTATTGATGGTTCACTACCTGAATCAACTACTTTTACCCTGGTAGATACTTTGCACGGAATTACCCTGGTATTTATTTTGATCGTTATCATATCAACAGCCTTTTCTTTAAAAATGATCAAAAGAGGGGATGAGAAAAAAGCCGAAAGATTTGATCGGTTTTTCTCCATCTCGCTTTTAGCCATTTACCTTCTTTTAAATATTTTCTTTATTGTAAAGGCAATAAATGCTTAGGTTATTTAAAATAACTCACTTGTACCTAAATGGGCGTTCACAATACGGGTAATTTGCTGGCCAAGTTCTTTTGCATTGCCAATTCCTACGCTTTTAAGTGCTGCCAGTTGATCGGTAGTTCTGGGCATTTTTTCGGCAATAGAAAGTAATGCTAAATCAGACAATACAGCATAATCTTGAGTGCCACGCTGCTGCGCTATTGTTTTGCGCCATTCGACCAGGTTTTTATAAACCTGAGGATTGGAAATCTCTTTTGGCTTAATGCTCGATTTAACTGGTTTTTTCTCTGGTTGTTTATTGCCTGCGGCGTGTAAGGTATTGATATAATTTTTAATCGAAAATGGACTCCATGAAATCTTAAATAAAGCCAGCTTGATCTGGAGTGCATCCTTACAATCAGTTAACACTGTAAGCAGTTTATCTGAGTATGTATCATTATAAAAGTTGATGGCTATAATTTTTGCCATTAAGGCAATGAACTGTTCCATTTTTGGAATGAAATAATCTGATGCTTTCTGCAAGCGTTCCATAAAAGCACTTTCATTTGCAGGATTTTCATGGGTACTTATTTTTGAGAATTCCTTTGTAATGAAATTCCTGGCTACTTTAAAGATCTCGTGTTGAAAAATCTGGTTTCCCTGTTCGTAAATTGATAAAAAAGCATTTTTCTCGTCTTTATCGATCAGTTTGGAGCGCCCGAGTTTTTCCCAATCTTTGGCAATCAGTGAGAAATCCAGTAGCTCATGAATCAGCCCCCAGGTATATTGCTGCGTATAACGTGCTAGCAAATCAGCGGTAGGTTTATCCTGGTGAGCGGCTTTTGTGAAATTGATTACTTTGGCATCGGTAATGATATTTTCGGAAACTACAGGCGATTTTAGGATAAGTCCTTCCAGGCTTCTGCAACGACTTAGTGCTACGTAAGCCTGTCCGTGGGTAAATGCGGTGCTCACATCAACTATTGCCTGATCGAAGGTTAATCCCTGGCTTTTGTGCACAGTAATAGCCCAGGCCAATTTAAATGGATATTGCGAGAAGGATCCGGTACTGGTTTCGTCGATTTTATTTTCTTCGTCGCTCAGGCTATATTTAACATTTTGCCAGATTTCTTTTTCTACTTCGATTTCGCTGTCGCCATTGCTAAAGGTTACTTTTATCGAATCTTGACTGATTGCTGTAATTTTTGCGGCTTTTCCATTGTAGAATTGCTTTTTACCTGAAGAATCATTTTTAATAAAGATGACTTGCGCACCCAGTTTTAGCTGAAGCTTTTCGTCGGTAGGATAGGCATCCTTAGGAAAATCGCCACTTACATTCGCATTGAATTCGAAAATTTCTCCAGGCAATTTTTCTAAACAGCCTTGATTAATTTCATTAACCAGTTGGTTGTGTGTGGTGAGCGTGATGTAATCATCTTTCCATTCCTGATCTAAAGATGGATCGTAACGTTCATTCAGTTTGGCAAGAAGGTTAGCATCAAGACTGTTTTCACGCATTCCATTCAAAATATCAAGAAATATAGGGTCTGATTGACGGTAAACCTTGTCCAAAGTGAACGTAAGCATTGGTGTAGACCTGAAAACCAGGCTATCGAAAAAGTAGGGGCTTGAATAATAACTGCCAAGGATATGCCAGGCATCGTGAAAAATGGGAGAGAGCTGGTAAAGATCGCCTATCATTAACACCTGAACGCCACCAAAAGGACGGTTAGAGCCTTTCACACGCTTTAAAGTACGGTCGACAAAATCAATCAGATCAACCCTAACCATACTAATCTCATCAATGATCAATAAATCAAGGCAGCGTAAGAGTCTTGTTTTTTCGTCTGAATATTTTAAATTAGTTTCAGCGTTTTCATCAACAACCGGAACTAAGGGACCGAAAGGAATTTGAAAAAAGGAGTGGAGCGTTACGCCACCAGCATTTATTGCCGCAACAGCGGTAGGTGCAACAATGGCGAAATTCTTTTTTGTGGTATCCCTAATCTTGCGTAGTAGAGTAGTTTTGCCGGTTCCAGCTTTACCTGTTAAAAAAACAGGCTGATTGGTGGTGGCTAAAAAATCTAGAAGAAGTTGGTTGTCCGGATCGGGCGTATTCATATCAATTACAAAATTAACCTATTCGAAATTGATTTGAGGACAGGTAAGCAAGCGTTTTATCCACATTTTTTAATTGGAAACGAGGCTCCGTGAAATGAAAATTAAAATTAAGCGATTGAAAATGAGTTTATATTCTTTCTTTTTATAAAAAATGGTTAAAACATTTTCCTAATTTCAATTCAAATTTGTAACATTGCACTCGCAAAAAAAGGAATACCTTTTTTCCGGGCCTATAGCTCAGCTGGTTAGAGTAGAAGACTCATAATCTTTTGGTCCCTGGTTCGAGCCCAGGTGGGCCCACTAATTAAAAATCGCCCTTCAGATATGTCTGAAGGGCTTTTTTGTGCCTTTGAAGGCCGTTTTTGAGTTCTTTCCTAACTCATTTACGGATTTCCAGTCGTTATGTTCAGCAGTTTTTTTTGATTAATTTAGTACTGAAACCTTGAGAAAACCTTGAGATTTTTTAAAAAACTTGAGAAAAACTTGAGAAAACCTTGAGAAAACCTTGAGAAAAAATCAATTTACAAACTAAATTTTTTAACTATGGCAACAGTCTCAGCAACAATAATTAAAGCTGATCAAAAGTCTGATGGAACCTGGAATGTTAAAATTCGGATATGGCACAAAAACAAATCAGCATATATAGATACTATTCATTTTGTAATTAAGAAACAGCTAGGGAAAAAAAGTAAGGACAGTGCCGCTCTCGTTCTTAAAGATAATTTTATTCTAGACAGGGTTGCACCAGATTTAAAAAAGTATCGTGACTGGATAAGCAATAATGATTCATACATTAATCGGATAAACGTGTTTGAACTTCGTGATAGGCTAGTAGCATTAAATAATTCCGAATCAACTGATGTGATTGATTTCTTAGGTTTCTGTAAAGATTTTATAGAGTCAAAGAAGAGCCTTGGTAAGGTGAGTAGTGCAAAAACATTAACAACAGTCTATAATAGTCTGGTTGACTATTTCAAAAGTGACCACCTTCCAGTTACTGAAATTAACTACAACTTTTTAAAAAGATATGAATTATACCTTAGTAGTCCGAGGGAAATAACCAGGAACAATCATAGTGGCCTTTCCCGAACCTATGTTCAAAAAGGTGTTAAAGAAGCTGGTCTGCACAACCATATGCGAGATCTAAGGTTATTGTTCAATGAGGCTAGAAATGAATTTAATGACGAGGACCTTGGAATAATTAAGGTAGCTCACTATCCATTCAAAAAATATAAAGTCGGAACGGCTCCTTTAACAGCTCACCGAGATAGGACAGTTGAAGAAATATTGAAGATAAGAGACTGTAATTTACCTGAAGGTTCAAGGGCGGAACTAGCAAGAGATCTTGGCATGCTTTCTCTGTATTTACTCGGAATGAATGCAGGTGATCTTTATGAGCTTCCGGCTATGACAGGGAATGAAGACCGTATTAATTATAACAGAGCTAAGACCAGAAATAGACGTTTAGATAAAGCATTTTTTAGTGTCAAAGTAGCTGATGAAGCCAGACCATTACTTAAAAAGTATGCAGGTAATCTCCAGGTAAGGTATTCAAGTAAAGACGCGCTTAACTCCGCAATTGATGAAGGGTTAAAAGTTTTAAGTGAAAAAACGGATATTCCAGAAATAGATTTTTATGATTTCAGGCATACAGTTGGGACTTGGATTAGGCGTAAATGTGGGTATAGCACAGATGACGTGGCAGAAGCGTTAAACCAAAAATCTAGAACTGTAACAGATATTTATATAGGAGATGATTGGGGGTTAATAGATCGAATACAGTCAGCCATTATAAAGTTGTTAAAATAAGCAAGCATTGTTCCTGCCCTAGTATAACATGCCATTTATTCATGGTCAATACCCGTGCCCTGATCATTTCTGCAGTGCATGTGATTTAAAATGGCCGAGTAGTGAATTCTAAAACAAATTTCCTAATGATTTATTGCGGATGGCCATTGAAGGATAGGAAAAAATGGCGGTTGAAACATGAATACCGCTCAAAAGGATACACAACCAGGTGGGGTAAAATCATTAAGGTTAAATAGATACAGTTAAAATGAAATAGAGTTGTTTGGAATAACCCTGATTGCAGAGAGTTGGCGATGGCGGCAAAGGCGGGACTGTTGTTGAATAGGGTATTCAAGTGGAAAAGATACTAACTGGCCACCGGAACCGATATGCCTGTGATACTTGACGCGTGGCCGGGAAGGCTTCATTATGTCAATCGGATTTGATCCCTTCAGGATCTGCTGAAGTACTAAAATTGCCACGACTTATTGCTGGTAGAAACGATGTTAACTTAATCTTAGCAATGCCCTGATAAGTTTATTTTCTGTAAAGTTGTTTTAGGTTTTGATTAGAAAGTGCGGGGGGCAGACGAGGCATGTTTTATTACGATTGGAAATGAAGCGGTATTCGAAACTGATGATTTTTGAAATTCGCTTTTAGAACTATAGAGGAAGATCCTGCGTTTCAAATGACTGGCTGCCTGCATGTTTTTGTACATGAAATGGTCCATTGCAACACAAGGTAGTCTTAATCATACTCAAGATAGCTTGAGCTTCTTATTCAATTCTGACCAATTTAAGGTTCAGTACTGGCACGCAAAGGAATTTCCGGCATAAACGCTCCGGGGGCTTTAGCGCGCTCGTCTATTTATTCCGTTCCTCCTTTTGCTTTGGCAGAAACTGAACCTTATCGGAAGTCATAATTAAATCAGAAAAAATTATGGAAAATTTAAGTTTTAGGGTAGCTGAGATAGAGATCAGTTACCGTCCGGCAGTTAAATTGGCAGAATTGCCAAAGGTTTCCTCTGCCAGGGATGCTTACAAAGTTTTAATGGAACGATGGGATAAGGGCAGATTGGAGTTTTTGGAAGAATTTAAGGTTATTTTACTTAATGTGAAGGGTAGGGTATTAGGTATAGTGGATATCTCAAAAGGAGGTTTTTCGGGAACCGTTGCTGATCCCAAAGTGATTTTTGCAGTTGCGCTTAAATGCTGTGCAAGTGGGATCATATTGACACATAATCATCCCAGTGGGGAGTTATCTCCGAGTGATGCCGATCTGGTGCTGACCAGGAGATTAGTGGTTGGAGGCGATATTCTTGATATTACCGTCCACGATCATTTGATTGTGTCGCAGTATGGGTTCTATAGTTTCAGAGATGATGGGGTTATATAGTTTGGGTCGGTACTGAATACTAATCTTACCCAAAGTGGTGCTGCCGCTGATGAGTGAAGGGGAACATGTGGTGCAGGATTATGCTACCGTTGGCCTTTCACTGAAAGGGCATCCGGTGAGTTTTGTGTGGGATCAGCTGGATATGCTGCGTATCCGGTCTTGTTTTGCAATCAACAGTGAGGCTAGTGACGGGCAACTGGTGAAAGCCGCTGGACTGGTGCTGGTGCGTCAACGCTCCGGAACTGTGGGTGGGGTATGTTTCATCACCATTGAAGATGAAACGGGTTCTTCAAACCTGGTCGTTTTTGAAAATCTTCTTGAAAAATACAGAAATAGATCCTGCATTCTACGCTACTGATGGTGGAAGGGCGCTTACAGCGTGAGAGGCAGGTGGTGCACGTAATTGTGGGCAAGTGTTTTGATTTTACCAAAGTGTTGGGTAAGCTGATGCAACGGGAGTGGATGACCTGCCGGTATTGACCTTGTCACATAGTGATGAAAAAGTGCACCTTATCCGGCGCAGAACAAGCGGGCGCAGGTTAGGGAAGACGTGCTAAAGAGGCTTTTCATGACGGGAAGAATTTTAAATGGTCTGGTTTCACAAATCTGGATCTGGCCCGGGATTATCGTCCCCCTTTTCATGATCAATAATCAAACTGAAACCCAGGAACTTGAATGCGAATGATTTCTTTTCGTTCGGTTTTAATGTTCCCTTGAAAAAACATGCTATAAAAACAAGTATTGCCAATATTATTGCGAGAAAAAGGAGTAAAGTCATATTAGGTTACTTCGAGTCAAAAAACATTTATTTACCGCGTCAGCTAATAACGCATCCATAGTATATTATGTACATCCAATAATTATCAGCACTAGTTCAGGCTGTGGCCGATATGAGAACCGCCGGAACTTAGCTATCTATCGCGTATTTAACTTGAGAGCTGTTGGTCTCTCAACCTAAACCGATTGTAAATTTAGGTGCATTGATATTTTTCCGCTGCCCCTTTTGAAAATGAATAGCCATATTTCAATTAATTTATAATTGTTGTATTTGATAAAATCTTTCATAAGATGTAAGTTTTTCGAATAGGCCTCTATAGTGTGGTAATTGTTGCCCAACGATAGGTCGTAAAGCTGGTTAATAAAATCGGCACTTCTGCGTTCTAAAAATATGGCAAAACTGCCCGAAGTAGTATTTAAAATATATTTTACGATACGGGTATTGAAACAAAAATTTCCGCTATCGATAATTTGTTCCAGATCAAAAATAGACTTGATCTGATGGTAATTGAGAAAGTTTTCTACATTGGGATGGATATTTTTATTCACCAGCTCGGCAAAATAAAGCATGTGCATCTCATTGCTTAAGCCATATTCTTTAGCCATTTTTAAGATCATGCGCTCGTGGCTTCCGGTAATTTTAATATCATCCAGAAACAAAAGTGTTTTACCGGTCAGAAAATCCTTATCGATATGAAAAGAATCATTCCCAATCAGCGAAAGTCTTTCTTCTGCACTTAATTCGCCATAATCTTCCTTATAGGTAATGGTACGGTGTACTTTTGTTTCCTGCACAGCTAAACCACCTTTTTCGACCAGCCAACGGTTAAGCTGGCTGACGAAATAATTTTTCATGGCAAAAGTTGCTGTTGGAATAAAGCTGAAAGGGCTTGAAATCACCACAATCTGATCGGTAATCAGGTTATCAACAAGGTAATAACGGATAAAACCATCTGCGAGGTCTTTACCAAATGACCGGGCAACCAGGTCATCGCCAAACTTAAAGCGGCTGTAATCATCAGCACTAAAACCGAAGTCGGTTGTATTGTCGATTTTATGGAGTGAATAGCTATACGGTATCATAGAGTAGGTTTGAGATAGATAGATTGTTGGAATTAATCAGCATACTATTGATACCCATAGCTTCTGCCCCACGGACATCGGCATGTAGGTTATCCCCAATATGGATGATCTCTTTTAACTGTAATTCCGGATGTTTTGTTCTGTCAATGGTATCCAACATCAACTGAAAAAATCCGGTACTGGGCTTTGACATGCGTACTTCGTCAGAATAAAGCTGAAAATCGATATACTGACCGATGCCCAAATGGTTGATGACTTTTTTTAGGGTTTTGCCCTTAATAAAACCGGTATTGCTTAAGATATTGGTGGAGCTTTTACCCGACTCCTTTATTTTAGCCAGCACATTTAAACAATCATCACAGTAGAGCTTTGGCATGTGAGCAAATATGATTTGTTCCATATCGTGATCAAGCGCCTGCAGGTCTATATCACGAAAGTTGAAATCGTAATCATTGATCATACTGATGATCATTAAATACATCTCGTCTGCATCAACATTTTTTCCAGACTTCTCATTAATGGCGTTTACCATTAAATCAACCTGCCTGAAAGTGATGGCAATCTCTTCAATGCGCTTATGCTTACCGTTAAAATTCTTGTAAAAATACTGTACCCGCTCTTGTTTGTACGTTGGATTTGATTTAATCAGCGTTAACCAAAGATCGAATGAGTAATGTTTGTAAAATGCCATTGCACCCTGTTTCCTAATCTATTTATTAAATCCTAATATTACAAAATTCGATTGTAATATCAGGAAGATTTGATTGTAAGATTTATCACAGATAAGCTTACAATTAAGATTTATCCAATACATCTTCGGCCTCATCCGAAATGATAATGTCGCTTTTGTGTTTTTTTGGATAGTTGAACAATAAAGAGGTTATTACTGGTATAATAAAAATAGCCACAGTGAAAATTGATACAAACAGATCGGTTTTTTCGCCTTCGATGGCATGAGAAATGGGCGACTCCGGATAGAAATGCGTAAATAACGATGAAGTAAGTTTAATCCCTAAGACACCAATTACAATGAAAGCTACCGTTTCTAAAAAGGTAAATTTCTCCATTAGTTTTACAAAAGCCTGCGCCACAAAACGCATAGCCAAAATTCCGATAAAAACACCGATATAGATTAACCAGATATGATCGGTAAAGGCTACCGCAGCAAAAACATTATCAATAGAGAAAGCCAAATCCATTACTTCTACTAAAGCAACTGTTGCCCAAAAGGTACCTACCAAACCCACAGTTGATTTATAGATCCAGCTTTTGCTTTTATCTACTTCCTCTTCTTCCTCGTTATTTTTACTGTTCTTTTTCCTGAAATAATCGAAAGCCAGGTATAACAAGTATAAACCGCCAAGCGGTTTTAACCACCAGATTTTAACTAACCATGCTGCAAGGAATAAACAAATACCCCTAAAAACATAAGCACCGATAATACCATATTTTAAGGCTTTTTCTCTTTGCGATTTTGGCAGATCCATTACCATGGTTGCCAAAACAGCAGCATTGTCTACCGATAGCAAACTTTCGATCACAATTAAATTTAAAATAATTAATAATCCGGCCTGTATATCATCACCTAAAATTGTATGCAAAAAATCCATTGAGCGTGTGTATCTATTAAATTAAAGTTTTAGTTTTCATAACAAAGAAACAAAATTATATGATTGTTTTACTGTTAGAATAACAATTGTTAGAATTGTTACGTATTTGGCTCCAGATATTAATCAGCATCTAATTGATAAATCGCTCCTCTATCTCCCGCCAGTACAACAGCTTTACCTTTTTTTGCTTTTTGAACCGCATTAAAACTTTTATCGGAAATGTGTTTCCAATTTTGGCCACCATCAGTTGAAATATCCGTACCCGATGTTCCTGTAGCAACTAATGTTTTGGCATTGAGGTAAGTGACTCCAGACCGAAAGCCCAAAACAGGTGTATTGGGTTTTTGCCAGGTTTTACCTCCATCATTGGATAAAAGAATATTATTGGCATTTTCTTTATCTTTCACATAGTTTCCGCCAACAATTATACCTATTTTTTCATTCAAAAAATCGATAGAGAAAGGCCCCGTACTGTTTTCGCCCTGTAAAATAGGGCATTTAAATACCTGCCAGGTTTGGCCATAATCAGGCGAGAAATAGACGTTGGATACTGTTCCACCGGTAGCAATCCAGGTTTTGCCACCTGGTAATGTTTTAATGGTTGTTCCGCTGGCGGCAAAACTGGCTTCGCCTTTGGCCAAACTGATTTTTAAATTTGAAGAGATATCCTCCCAGGTTTTACCCGCATCGGTGGTTTTAAGCAATTGCATTTTATCATTAATGGGGTCGCCGAAAATGATGCCTCTGTTTTTATCCCAGAAACTAACGCCATCTAAAAATATGGCTGAATCTACATTTTTATAGTTTTCTGTCCAGGTTTCGCCACCATCGGTGGTTTTTAAGATATAAGCGGGCGATGCGATCCCCACAATAACGGCCTGTTTGTCATCAAAAGCTTCGATATCTCTGAAATCGATTTTTTCGTAACCTTTGGGTTTTACCCAGGTCCAGGTTTTGCCGCCATCAATGGTTTTACCGATTGAACCGTTAATGCCGCTTACCCAGGTAACCTGATCAGATACCACACTTAAACCACGCAAACTGGTTTTGGTACTTTCATTTAAACGTTTTATAGAATACGATTGCGCGGCACAAAAAAAAGGTGCCAATATAAGGCACCATAATATTTTCTTCATCTGTTGTTATTTAACTCTTCTAAAAGTTTCCGATCTTCCTAACAGTGAAATACCAACATAACCGCGGATATTTAATACATCAGCACTCTTTAAGGTCATGTTACAGCTATAAGTTTTACCACTTTTGGGATCATAAATAGTTCCATCCGTCCATTTGCCATCATCGTAAACAAAATCTTTTAATATTTCCAGATTTAACAAAGCACGTTTCTGTAGCTTTTCATCAGGGTTTTTAACATCTAATTTAGGTTTTCCGTTGATGTTCGGCTCCTTTATCCAAGCCAATTTTCCATAAAACTTGTCGCCTTTTTTATAAATTTCAATCTGTCCTTCTCCTGATGGATTAAGCCATTTGCCAACAATCGCATCTTTGTTCTGTGCAAAAGCAGAAAATGATACGGCTACGAAGAGTAGCATTAAAAACGGGAATTTTCTCATATTTTTTATTTCTAGTTAGTTTTTAAAGATAATGAATTACACCTTATATCGAAACACTAAATAAAGAGAAAAAGTATGAGAAAGTTTTATAAATGGTAAAATTTACTTTGAAACGATGGGTAGGTACTTAGCACGATAAGCATAAAAAAGGAATAAGTTAAATATAAGCATCACGCCAACCATAGGTAAATCTTTCGGGCCTAAAAATGCATGATATAGGAAAATATTGAGTGTAACCGGAAAAATCACCAATACGGCCAAAGGTGCTGTACGGTTAATAAGCAAAAGTATCCCACCTATCAACTCTGTAACTTTAATTAAGGGCATTAAATAAACAGATGCCATTATACCCGTCATAAAGGAGGTTTGCGCTGCCGACATCTCGGGCTCCTTGGGCATCAAGTTAAGAAAATAGCTCACCGAAGCAAAAAGATACATGGCGGCCAAAAGTACACGTATAACAATTACTGCAATTTTCATAGTGGTTAAGTTTTAGTTTGTATTTTAAAAATAATAAAATTTATTGGTTCAATTGGTCATTGGTTCTTGTAAATTAGTTAACTGGTTAATTGTTTAAATCGGATAATTGAAATAAATGCAAAACTTTAAATCGCCTGTTTGGTCAATAGTTTGATAGTCCATGGTTGATAGTTACATAACTTAGAATAATTATTAAAAACATAATATCCTTAACTTCTTAATGTTCTAATCATTTATAGTCAATAGTTCAATCTTAGATTAATTGTTAGTTCTTGATAATCAATTATTGATTGGTCATTATTCTACTGGTGATCTGAGACTTAGGACTCACGACTACGAACTCTGGACTACCTACTTATAATCATAATTCACCATCCACTGTATCCCAAACTTATCCGTCGTCATACCAAAAAGTGCATTCCAAAAGGTTTTTTCTAAAGCCATCGTTACGGTACCACCTGCAGACAGGCTCTCAAATAAGCGTTTGGCTTCGTCTTCGCTAGTCGCATCAACCGAGAGTGAAATGCAAGTGCCCAATGTTGCCGGCGGCATCGGATCGGTAATATCAGTTCCCATTAAAATATTACCGCCTATGGGTAAGGCGATGTGCATCAATTTTTCCTGATCGCCAATCGCTATACCATCACAGCCGGGAGAATCTTTATAACGTTGAACTACTAAAAATTCGCCACCAAATACTAACTTGTAAAAGTTGAATGCTTCTTCTGTGTTTCCGTTAAAATTTAAATACGTGTTAAGTGTTGCCATTGTTTTTTGTTTTATTCCTTTCGGGTTGGTTTTATATTGGTTTATTGTTTGAGAGTTGTTACCCCTGAGCGGCGTCGAAGTGTATCCCTTATTGTCACGTTGAATAGTCAATCTTTTACAACGATAAAATCGTAGAGCTATTTCTGCACTCGTTTGGAAACGAGCGCAAACAAAACGCAAACAAAACTCAGAATGACAAATCCCACCATTACGCTAATCTCGTCAATTTAATATCCATCCATGACATCCAGCTTTTTCCATCAAACTGTTCCCACAGGCCTTCTATGCTATTGGTTTTAAAATTTCCTTTAAATCTTTCAGTATCAGCAAATATTAAAATGATATCATCATAAATTTTAAGTGTCGAGATGGAAATGTTTCCATCGTTATCGAACGATTGCGACCTGAAAACATCCTCCATATCATCATAATGGGTAATTTCTAAAGATTGTATCTTTTTCTTGTCAAACGTTACATCTACTTTATGCGTTAAAAAGAAACCACCTTCAATCCATTCATAAGTGTCGGTTCCGGAAATTACTTCGCCCGATTGGGTTAAACTTTCTGTTTTCCATTTACCGATGTAGGGATTGAGTAAATCAAGCCTGTTGTTTCTCATAAATTTAGTTAAAATCAATTGGGATTTAAGCCACTGTAAATATTTTTTAATTGGTGAATATGTCGCTGTGTATGATATATCACAAAATAAACAGCTTCCAAACGGGTAAGAAAACCATAACCAGGCAGTTCATAAGAGCAACAGGTTTTAGTTAAATCCAGGTTTCCCGCCGCTTCTGATATCCCCTCCCTGATCTGCTTTAAATTCTCCAATAATTCAGACCAGTTGTAGGCTCTATTTTCAGGACAAATTTCTTTAGGCGAATCGTACTTCACATCGAAATTCAAAAAGTCCTTTTTAATCGTCTCTACCATTAAATCAGCTGGCTTATCTGTTTCCTTTACAGGACCATTAATAACCTGTAAAAAGCCCGAATTCGATAAAAGCAGGTGCTCAGCCAATTGACCTGCGGTCCAGCTGCAACCAAAAGGCACTTCATTCACCAGTGAGGTATCAAATTTTGAGAAAGTATTTTCCAGTGCCAATAAGGTTTCGTTGGCTTCATTAATTACTTTTTCCATAACTTACATATAATTCATTCCTGAATAGCCCAATAATCTACGCCACAAGGCAATTTGTCCGATGCAGTTCGCATCCCGATAGGTGCTGAAACTGATCATTTCGAAAAGAGTAATTTCCATTCCGGGTATGTTGAGTTTCTCTTCCAACTTTTCATCGGTAGCCTGGATTAAAGCTTCCTGCAGCTTTGGAGAAATGTTTTTCCAATCTGTTATAAAATCAGCAAGAGGCGGATAAACCGCATCATCGATAATGCCCTTGTTGTTTGCAAAAAGTTCATCGGTGATGGATGGAAGATCGATTCCGAACGATTTAGCCAGAAAATAGCGTCCCTGCACTACACTGCCCGTAATCCAGGCGATGTGATTGGCTTTGGTATCCAATCTTTTTTGCGCATCTTTTTGGTCTATCCCATCTAAAGCCCTCAATAAAAAATCTGTTTGCATTTCGTACAATACAATTATACCGTACATTCTGCCACTGGTTGGTTTGCTTTTCATATTATTTGATCAGGTGGTTAGTATAAGAATAAAGTTATGGCTTAATATTGATCCCTACCCTTGCCGTAAAAGTCAATATTAAGGGGCATTTCAGACAATTTTTATATATTTACGATACCTAAATTTTTAACCAAATGATACAAATAGGTGTTTTAATGCCCCAAAACTTCAGATTATTAAGCGTAGCAGCTATTTTAGATGTTTTTGACACCGTAAATGGATTTTATCGCAAAGATGAACTCGAAACGCCTTTTAATATCAGTTTAATCACCTCGGATGATAAAAATTATAACTTTAGCGAACATCCCTGTATCCCCTTGCAAAAAGCGACTGGTCTGGATCTTATTCTGATCCCATCTTTTGCCACAAATGATATTAAGGAATGCATTTCGGCAAATAAAAGTTATATCCCATGGTTGAACAAACAGCATTACGCAGGGGCAGAAATCGCAACTTTTTGTACTGGTGCATTTTTACTGGCTGCATCGGGATTGTTGGATGGCAAAGCAGCGACCACACATGTTGATGCCTGCACAGCTTTTTCTACAACTTTTCCAAAAGTGCATTTAAAGGCTGATAAAACAGTAACGCAGGATGGTAAACTGTTTACCAGCGGAGGTGCTACATCAACCTTTCATTTATTGCTGCACCTTTTACAAATCCATTGCGGTAAAGATATGGTGGTTAAAGTTGCTAAAGTTTTCGCTATCGATATGGATCGCGTAAACCAATTGTACTTTAGCACTTTTCAGCCCATCCGTCACCATAATGATGACTTGGTGGCTTCGGCGCAGGAAAAAATTGAAACAAATTATCAGGATGTGGCTACCATTGAAGAAATGATCAAGGATATTCCATCTAGCAGGAGAAATATTGTGCGCCGCTTCAAACAGGTCATAGGTATTACCCCCATCGAATACCTGCAGCAAACCCGTATAGAAGCAGCTAAAAAGCTTTTAGAGCAAACGGCACAACAAATGACAGAGGTGATTTTTAATTCGGGTTACAACGATCCAAAAGCATTTAGAAAAGTATTTAGAAAATCAGTCGGGATGACACCAACCCAATACCGCGATAAATTTCAGTCTAGGTAAAACATCGATAATTGAGGTACAACATAAAGATAAACCTGAACCACAAACAAAACTAACAAAATAGTTTTCAACATTAAAAATCAACTATGTTAATAATTAATAAAAATTAAATGTAATATTCTCTTGTATTTAAGATAACTTAACTTTATAATTACACTAACCAAATATCTATATACATGAGCACATTTCTTTTAGTCACAGCGGTATTTTATGTTATCTCTTTCGGATCAATGTTGTATTGCTATTTCTCCGCTGAGCAGATTCCCAGCGATGATGAAAAATTTTAATCAGTCTTTTTCCCGTCATCAAAATTAACCTCTCTTTTCAAGTCAAAACATTAAATTTTCATAACAAGCCATGCTGTTATAACTTAGCATGCGCTCAACATTTTATTAAAAAACATTTTTTATTTGTTGTCAATCCACTTTAAGTGGGGAGTAAGCACTATGTACCCTAAAACCGGAAGATCGATGAGGAGTCAGAAAACACAAAATAGGCCATCCTTCAAATTTATGTTTGAAACCAGGTGCATAGAATTATTATAACTGTTGTTCATCCTTTAACCTTTTTTTCTAGTCCCGGATTGAAAATATTGTTAACAAAATATTTAGTTGGAATACAAGCTATAACCCATAATCAATTATTTATAGCAGCCATTATTGTTTAGAAAAAGCCTGCTGATATTTCAATGGAGTTTTGCCCGTTATTTCCCTAAAGTACTTGTGGAAACTGGTAAAATTGTAAAATCCACAGTCGTAGCAGATTTCTTTCACAGTTAGATTATTTTCGATCAATAATTTACAGGCTTGCCCTACTCTAATCTCATTCAGGAATTGTGTATACGTTTTTCTACTTTTAGTTTTAAAGAATTTACAGAACGAATTTGGGCTTATTTTAGCTATAGCAGCAATTTCCTTTAGTTCTATTTTATTCTTGTAATTGCTAATGGTATAGTTATAAATAGATTGGATCCTATCTTTCTCGTTCTCCAAAAAGTTTGGTTTAAAACCTAGTGAAACCAAGGTACTTTTTTCTTCACAGTTGGCTATTTCTGTTAATACCTCGAGTATTTTTATAATCCGCATCGTACCTGTCGCCTCAATAACCTGCGGCATTAAACTGGCAATTTTTTCTTTCGAGATTCCGTGTAACTGAATTCCCTGTATTGATTGAAGTAAAACTTTTTTTAGTTCCTGATTTTCAGGAAGATCTATAAAATCTCTACCCAAAAAATCTTCCTTAAAATGAATCACATAAACATCAACCGGTTCACAAGCTTTTTCATCAAAAAATTCAGGGTCAAAACGCCAATAATGCGGTAAATTACTCCCAAGCAAAACCACATCGCCGTCTTTAAAATTTTTAATGCTATCGCCAATAAACTGTGTACCCCTTCCTTTTTTAACGTAAATTAATTCTAATGCAGAATGGTAATGCCACCGGTTATTTATATCGGGCAAAATATCTCTTCGAGCGCTAAAAGAATCTACTGAATTGGTAGATACATTAAGTAAATGCGGTTTCATAAAATCTTGAAAAATCAATCTAATATGCAAAATTATTTTGCAATGTAAAAAATCGAGCCAATATCATTTAATAATTAGATCATAAAGTTAAATTTTTATTAGTACTTAAGGGTTTAATTTGTAAAGCGACAACTAACCAAAAAAATTTTATGAAGTTGGATTATTTGCCTTCCATGTCAGATGATAACACTCACATTAAAATACCCAGTTATGAATACAAGGCTATTGACAGGGCATCTAAAACAGCCGATATCGAACAATCATTGGTAATTGGTGCTTATGATGCCAGAAGTTTAACTATTTTTATTTTAGCATAAGCTATTTAAACCATTTATAACCAAATAAACATGAGCCAAATTACCCCCCCGAACTTTAAAGTATCCGACCCACCAAAAAATGGCAAAGGATATCTATTTCCATTAATTTTGGTCACCAGCCTATTTTTTTTCTGGGGCTTTGTGCACAATCTCGATCCTATATTAATTCCACATTTACGTAAAGCTTTTCAGCTGAATGTTTTCGAATCAACCCTTGTTGATTCATCTGTTTTTATTGCCTATTTTTTATTGGCACTACCAGCAGGCTACATCATGCGAAAGTATGGTTATAAAAGTGGGATTATATTGGGGCTTATTTTATTCGCTGTTGGCTGTTTATTATTCATACCTGCCGCCAATACCGCGCAATATATATTTTTCTTAGGCGCACTTTTTATTATCGCCTGTGGTTTAACCTTCCTTGAAACGGCCGCAAATCCTTATGTTACTGTACTCGGCCCACCAGAAACCGCTACGCAACGCTTAAATTTCTCCCAATCTTTTAACGGTTTTGCCGCTTTTTTAGCTCCTGTACTTGGCGGTAAATTTATTTTTACCGAAGTAAAATATACCGATGTCCAATTGGCAAAAATGTTGCCGTCAGAAAAACAGACCTATATGCTCGAAGAAGCGTCGACCGTAAAAGCACCTTATTTAATTTTGGGCCTCCTGATTATTGTAGTTGCTGTTCTATTTATTTTCACCAAGCTGCCAGATATTAAAGAAGAAGAGAATACCCAGGAAAAAAGCAATTTTCGTCATGTATTAGGCCATAGCCATTTGCGTTGGGCAATTATCGGTCAGTTTTTTTATGTAGGTGCCCAGGTTTGCATATTGAGTTTATTTATCAGTTTTGTAACCTCATCGGCAAGCATAAGTCAGGATGAAGCCAAATGGTATGCAGGTGCTGCAGGCTTGGCTTTTATGATTGGTAGATTTGTTGGCACTGTGTTTATGAGATTTGTGACGCCACATAAACTATTAATGCTTTATGCATTAATCAGTGCTCTACTTACCCTTATATCTATTTTTGCCAGCGGAATGATTACCGTTTACGCTTTAATCGGTGTAGCCTTTTTTATGTCGATCATGTTCCCAACCATATTCTCCTTGGGCATAGCAGGTTTGGGTAAAGACACAAAACTGGGTTCATCGTTAATTGTAATGTCTATTGTTGGGGGTGCATTTTTACCTCCTGTATTAGGCCTGATATCAGATGCCACCCGCAACATCCAATATGGGTACCTGGTTCCTTTTTTATGCTTTTTAGTGGTATTCTACTTTGGCTGGAAAGGATGGAAACCTAATCATATCGAAAAAGAAATAAGTTTAGAAGTATAAATTGACAATGAAAAAATTAGTCATCAAGATTAACAAAGCAGATAACGTTTTAGTTGCGTTACAAGATTTACCAGCAGGCACTGCAATACTGCATGAGGGAAATACTTACGTTACTGTTGATGAAATCCCAGCCAAGCATAAATTTTTTATGCAGGATATGAAAACCGGCGAAGAAGTAATGATGTATGGCGTTTTGGTTGGAAAGGTCCAGTTCGAGGTGAAAGCGGGCATGCGGATGAGTATTGATAATACAAAGCATGCTGCAGAGCCATTTGCTTATCGCAATGTTAATTTCAAATGGGAAGCGCCCGATGTGAGTAAATATGCAAACCGCAGTTTTAACGGCTATCACCGCAAAAATGGCGCAGTAGGTACCGCAAACTATTGGTTGTTTATCCCAACTGTATTTTGCGAAAACAGAAATCTGGATATTATTAAAGAATCGCTTTATAGTGAATTGGGTTATGCTGTAGATGATAAATATAAATCTTATACCCACAAATTGGTTCAGGCCTTTGAACAAGGAGAAGACATAAACAACATTAGTTTTGAGCCTAAAGTAGATCAGACCAGCCGTACTTTTAAAAATGTAGATGGAATTAAATTCCTGACGCATAATGGTGGCTGTGGTGGAACACGACAGGATTCGGATACTTTAAGCAAATTATTGGCGGCTTATGCCCATCACCCCAACGTGGCCGGTATAACCGTTTTAAGTTTGGGCTGCCAGCATTTGCAGGTAGAGGATTTTAAACGCGACCTGTTTGCACTTGATCCTGATTTTGATAAACCACTTTTGATTTTCGAGCAGCAAAAAGCACAGAGCGAAGAACAATTGATCCAAAATGCAATCCGCAATACTTTTGAAGGATTGATGTTCATTAATAAACAGAGGCGCTCAGCAGCGCCACTAAGCAAAATGTGTGTGGGTGTAAAATGTGGTGGTAGCGATGGCTTTAGTGGCATATCAGCAAACCCTGCGGTTGGTTATTGTGCCGATTTATTGGTAGCATTGGGTGCAAAGGTTTTATTGGCAGAGTTTCCAGAACTTTGTGGCGTGGAGCAGGAAATGATTGATAGATCTGTTGATCAGTCAACTGCCGAAAAGTTTATCCGCTTAATGACAGAATATGATGATCTGGCGCATAAAGTTGGTTCTGGATTTTACATGAATCCTTCGCCAGGCAACATTAAAGATGGTTTAATTACTGATGCTATAAAATCAGCAGGTGCTGCGCGTAAAGCCGGCTCCTCTCCTGTTGTAGATGTGTTAGACTATACCGAACCTGCCACTAAAGCTGGCTTGAGTTTGGTATGTACTCCAGGAAATGATGTTGAAGCCACTACAGGTAAAGCTGCTGCAGGAGCAACATTAATTTTATTCACTACAGGTTTAGGTACGCCAACAGGAAACCCGGTTTGTCCGACCATAAAAGTGGCCACCAATTCGATCCTAGCTAAACGCATGAGTGATATTATCGATATTGATACAGGGCCAGTAATCAGCGGAGAAAAAACCATTAACGAAATGGGCGAAGATATATTAGAATACTGTATTAAAGTGGCTAGTGGTGAAGAAACACCAAAGGCCGTACAACTTAACCAGGATGATTTTATTCCATGGAAAAGAGGTGTAAGCTTATAGAACGAGGTAAGATGTCAGATGGAAGATGTGAGTTGGAGGACCTCAAAATAAAAACTGTCATTAAGTCCCGACAGCTATGGAATAGAATAATACAGAACGGGGAAATCTAAATGGCTAAGTCCACTCTATACCCTGTGCAAAAGGCGCCATGCTTAATGATTAAATAACAAAATAAAAATATAACCAGATATGAATTTAAATTTAAACGGTAAAGTAATCCTGGTAAGTGGCGGTGCAAAAGGCATTGGTGCTGCAATTGTTAAGGGCCTGGCCATTGAAAATGCTTTTCCAATTATTATTGGCCGTAATGAAAACGATAATATAAACATGCTTCAGGAAATAACAGATTTAGGGCTAAAAGCTGACTACTTTACGGCAGAGCTTACTGTTCCTGATCATTGCAAAAACATTATTGATACAATACTGACCAAGTATGACAGAATTGACGGTTTGGTAAACAACGCCGGTGTTAACGATGGTGTAGGCCTTGAGAGTGGCACCTATGAAGGTTTTATGGAATCGCTTCATAAAAATGTGGTGCATTATTATCTTTTAGCAAAATACGCGCTCCCTGCACTAAAAGAAAGTAAAGGATCTATTTTAAATATTGGCAGTAAAACTGCTGAAACTGGTCAGGGTGGAACATCTGGTTATGCGGCATCAAACGGAGCCAGAAATGCCTTAACACGTGAGTGGGCAGTAGAATTATTGCCGTTTAGTATCCGTGTAAATGCCATTATTGTTGCCGAAGCCTGGACTCCGCTCTACGAGAAATGGATAAACACTTTTGAAGATCGCGATGCAAAGCTGAAAAACATCACTGATAAAATTCCGCTCGAAAACCGCATGACCACTGTGGAAGAAATTGCCAACACGGCCGTATTCCTATTATCAGATAAATCCAGTCATACCACCGGCCAGCTCATCCATGTAGATGGTGGTTATGTACACTTAGATAGGGCGCTGTTGTAACCACACCTCTTCGGTTTGTGTTCTCCACCTTTTCTGTCATTCTGAACGAAGTGAAGAATCTTTTTAATTATAGACTTTTACTATCGTAACTGTTTTAGGTTCGGTTTTCTATCGCTTGCAGATTCTTCGTTTCACTCAGGAATGACAATTTTATTTTTTCTTCCTTTCCTCCAAATAAGCATGCCATAACAACATGGTGGCGATAGTGCGGTAAGGTTTAAACTGATCTTCCTTCTCTTTTTGTGTTCTCCACCTTTTCTGTCATTCTGAACGAAGTGAAGAATCTTTTTAATTATAGGATT